>Ga0209742_10001188_pt1 | contig 12296 bp, 7 predicted proteins | sample DeeMarSeWOR38_10_FD_187462 | JGI IMG/M metagenome (GOLD analysis project Ga0209742, IMG submission 187462) | Marine sediment microbial communities from White Oak River estuary, North Carolina - WOR-3-8_10 (SPAdes) (version 2) | ecosystem: Environmental > Aquatic > Marine > Intertidal zone >... | reverse complement strand
CGGGCTCAGTCCGACAAAATCAAAAACACGCTGCTCAAGGTAGGGATAAAAAGGATTCCAGCGTAACCGCAGCATGGCGTCAGCCGGGACCTTGAGCACTTTGTTTTCACCCCGCAGGGCAACATTCCCCAGGTGCACCCCCGGGTTTTCCGGGGAACTGCTTTCCCCGTAAAGGGGATCTGTTGCAGGAAAAGGCAGGGCAACATGCGAGAGTGAATGTATGCCTTTAGGCCAGGCGATGCCGAGGGGTAAGGTGTCTAACCCGGTCTTACTGGATTCCCTGCGCATGAAATGGACCTCCCGGGTGGCTTCATTTTCGTTTGCAACAAGAGTTACTGTGAATGGAAGTTCTTCATCGTAAAGCAATCTATCCAGGTAAGGCTTAGGGTCGTTATTAAAGAATTTTGCTGACTCATTTATCCTGTTGATATCAAAAAGGACCAGTTCATGTCCGGCTGCAGGAAGTTTTTGAAAAAGTCCTGTGATCACTGCAGACGTTGATACAGTTGCATCAACAACTGATTGAAAGGCAAGAATTGGAGGCATGTCCAGCAGTCTGCCGGCGGTATTATTCTTCTTGATAAGTTTTTGTATTTCGCTGGTCAAACGGTAAACCTGGTCGCCGGCATTGATGGCAAATGAGTTGTATTTGTAAGGATCATATTCGAGCTCAATGGAGTTCCAGGAAAGTTTGTCCAGCCCGAGCAGATGACCGAGACGGGCCTGCCAGATAGCAAAGGCTGCCAGGGGGGTGACGCCGATGGCCGGTGAGACCAGGATCAGCCCATCTGCTTTGGGCAGTTTCGGATCACCAAGAGCTGACAGGGCATAATGAACAGCCAGAGCACTGCCGTTTGAATAGCCGATGATGTAAAGAGGTTGGGAGTCGCACGTTTTTTGCAGATGGTTCATGGCCAGCCTGACTGCAGCTGCCATATCCTGCCAGCGCATTTCCACAAGCCCGCTGGGTGCTGTACCATGCCCGGGGATTCTCAAGCCGATAACCGTAGCACCTGTTTCATGCAGACGCATCCCGATTGTGTGCAGACTATAAGGTGAGTCTGACAAGCCGTGCAGCAGCAGTACGCCTGCTTTGGGAGATTCCTGGAGAAGCTCGAACGTACGGTTCCAGTTCTGAGACCAGCGATTTGGATCTGACATGGAGTCCCGATTGAAACGGTTCAGATAATGACGATCCTCCTGGGGAACCCTGGCGTAAACATCATCGGCCAGTTGCTGGAAAAGCTTTTCTTCTAATTTGATATATTCAGAAAAATCGCTAACCGGCGACTCTGTTGTAAATTCCGCATCAAGCTCTGCCTTATGCCAGATATTGAGATCCGGTCTGCTCTCAAGATAGAGGACAAAGGTGGTAATGAGTACCGTCAGGCCACCAATCGTGAGGTAGAGAAGCGCCTTGATAATTTTTTTCGTGGTGCTGAACAGGAAATGTTTCATAGGTGAGAAGGATATACCATTTAATGTTATTAGCTAAGCTTTAGGCAAAACGATCAAGGAGTTTGGCAAGCTCATGTTCGGGAAGGGCACCGGTTACCTGGTCCACAGGCGAGCCACTTTTAAAGAAGATGAGAGTCGGGACGCCACGGATTTTATATTGAGCCGCTGTTATCTGATTGCGGCTTGTATCGAGCTTGGCAATGATCAAGCGGCCATAAAATTTTCCTGCCATGGTCTCTATGACAGGTGCAAGCATCCTGCACGGACCGCATGTCGGCGAATAAAAGTCCACCACGACAGGTTTAGATGCCTGATTGATAAAGCCGGTGAAAGTGGAATCATCAAGTTCAACAGGCACGGCTGCACCGGCAAGAGAAATGGTAGTTTTGCAGCTGCCGCATTTTGGTCCAAGGTGCTGCTTGTCAGCAGGTATCCTGTTTTTTGTGCCGCATCTGTTGCAGGCAACCACAATGTTGTTCATTATCAGTTACCCTATTCAAAGTGAATGGGAATTTCCAGGGCATCATCAAACTGGGCCAAACCAGTAGGATTGTCCTTTTTTAGGATAAGCGTTCCTCTCTGGCCTGAGAATGAGCCTTTGAAATCTATTGTACCTTCAAACCCGACAAAGTTTTTCGTCATCCAATCCCCTTTTGCAGTTGAGTAGCTTTCCGCTATTTTATTACCCTGGGCATCGAGCAGGATGACCGGAAAATCGCCTTCAAAAAACCAGATGCCCCGGGCCCGTCCCTTTATCGCAAGCGGCGCTGATATGTTTGCCCCCGGCAAAGGAGAGTCAAGGAGGATGAAATCGCTTCTGCAGTTTCCTTCCAACCATATTCTGGCAAGCTGGGAGGCGGAAAGGGCCTCTCTATAATCTGCGCCAAAGCCTTCGGCAGGAGGAACAGTCTTGCTGCCTGAGAGAATGACGAATACGGGTGTGTATGGAGGAAAGCCGGCCATTGTTTTTTCATATGCTGTGATGATTATATCAATGGCAGGGGATTTACCGACTAGCCAGAGAACGTCCTTTTCACCACAGGGTAAAAAAGAACGGACTTCATGTCCAATGGTCAGCAATCCCTGGTATATTCGCTCATTCTCGGCAGGTTTAATTTCATTCAACCTGAGATCTTTCAGCATAAAGTATCTTGAGTGCAGAACACTTGCTGCTGTTGTCATTGGTTCATTAATACCGCGGTCCAAATATTCTATTGTAATGAGGCCATTCTGGATCTTGATTGAGGGTTGGCTTATTCTGTCACCAAGCCAGATCCCATTAGTACCATGATATTTTCCGTCTTTATGAAAAGCGGCAGCGAGATAATAGAAAGTGCCGCTGCCACCACCCTGGTAGGTCAGGATTATGACAGCATCCTCATCCTGGTCATAGTTCAGGTCGCTATAGGTGATCGTCTCAAATAGTGCTACTTTGATTTTGGAGGCTGAATCAGGGGCAGCCTGAGACTCTGCCAGACCATTTTCAAGCTGTATCCAATTATTTTCTATGAGATAGGCTGCATTTTCTGGAGTATCAGCTGGCAGAGCCTCTGGCACCAACGGACTGTATTTTGTTTCGGCATACGAAAGGCTGCCGCTCAAGAGCAGAAAACAGACAATTATAATTTGGCAATTGAATAAAGTGTTCACTGCAGTCTGCTGAAGTTAATTTCGGGGTGTCACCTTGATTTTTTCAGCACCGGACTGGATAGTCATGATTCCTTTACGGGGAATAACGGCCATTGCCATGGCCACCTTTTCTTCTATGGGGATGGCAGACATGGTTTCCATGGCAATAATTTCTGCATTCCCGTCTTGAAGTGTAATCTTGAGAATTGAAGTCCGGTTATAGAATTGGACATTACGGGTGAAGACAACGATGTTTTTGCTGAAATCAACAGCAGGCAGGATTTCGGTTGGCATAAAGACTCGCCATATTGGGACAAATGTATCAGTATCGTTGATATAGCCGGCTGCCAGATCCTGCTGCCCGGCAGGCAGCCTGGCAAGTTCCGAGACAGGGTAATCGCCACTCCATTTATCGAGCAGAGAGATGTCCACCGGGTCCATATTGGGTGTCCCTGTTGCAGCGCAGCCATAAATGTAAAATGTGGTGGAAAACAAGGCAAGAGATATCAGAACGAATTGTAATACGAAAAAATGTTTTTTCCAGTATCTGCCCGCTGTTAGCTGCATAATTTCCCATCCGGTGTTAGTTTTTACTAATATTATAACTAGATAATAATATTAATTTTATCATGAAAATAAAGAGACGCAAGCATAATCGGCAACAGTGGTGTGTCAAGAGTTTGATTATTATGCGGGCAGAGAGAACCTGCAGCACAAATGAATTAGCAATAATCACGGATATAAGCTAAGATACTATAAGGATATTCCACCTTGGACCGGGTGGCAGACATGATTGAACTTATTAATGAAAAGAATTATGCACCTGTATCTCATGTAAGAGAGCCTGCCAGGAAGCTATGTGAATATTTACTGGCAGCAGGAGCTTGTCATGAAACAGCGGTCCTGATTGGACTTGAGCGTCAGGAAAATCTTCGTTCAAAAGGCTACGATCCATTAATCGGCATGCTGCTGCTCGATGCAGGGGCAATCACAAAAAAGGATCTGGCGCAGGCTCTTAAACTGCAGGACATTGACCGTCTTGCCAACTCGGCTATTTTTTATTCGCTCCCCAAAAATATTATCGCTGATATCCATTCCAAGTCAGAAAGGCTTGTCTATAATTCCAACGAGATAATCTTCAGGCAGAACGAGAGCAGTAATTATGTCTATGTCATTCTGCTCGGCACAGTTACCCTTTCACACAATCCTGGCGACGGGAAAGAAGTTGAGTTGGCTGTGTACAGAGCCGGAGAAGTTTTCGGCGAAATGAGTCTGTTGACTGACAGCCCTCGATTCGTGACAGCAAAAGCCATTGAGAAATCCAGTATAATTGCTGTTCCGCGCGATGTATTTCTGGCATTGTATAGAAAATATCCCGAGGCATCGCAGGCTGCGATTCGCAAATGGTTCAATTCTATGCTGGCGGGCCAAGAACAAAGCCAGATCTACCAGGATCATCATTACCGAGAACTCATGACCAAAATGGAATCCCGTCCCTGTATTCCACTGGTCGGCAGTTCCAGAAGGGCGCAAAAACTTCGCAATCAGGTTGAAACTGTTTGCAGTGGAGCAAGTTCCTGCCTCCTCGTCGGAGAACCTGGCTCCATGAAGACAAGGGTGGCTCAGCACATATATGAACAAAGTTCTCACCGCAGAGGTTCATATATAATTTTCGATCCGGATACCGTACCGCTTTTCATCTCCAAAGGTCTGCAGCAGGAACAGGGGACAGTCTATTATCGTGAGCTTGAACAAATTGCAGCGCTTTTTGGTTATGATCTGGAAACATACGGCCGGTCTTTTGTGCCCTGGCAGGGCTACTTAAAGTTGGCTCATAACGGTACCCTGGTCATAAAGGATTGTGCAAAACTTGAGCCCAAAGTCCAAAGGATGCTGCTTGAATATTTTATGACAGGCATGTTCTATCCTCTTGGGGCTGAACGCCCAGCTCAGGCCTCTACCCAGGTGATCATAAACATCAGCGATGATCTCAACCTGGATAATACGCTGTACGAATACCTGGCAGCTGACCAGATTGGGCTGGAGCCTCTCCGCAGCAGAAAAAGGGATCTCAAGGAGATTATCAATATCCTCCTTGAAGAAATAGGTCGTGAAAAGGGTAAAGCTTCCATGGTGTTTGAACCGGAAGCCCTGAACAAAATGATGGCGTATAACTGGCCCGGGAATTTTCGGGAACTGGAGGAGGTTGTTGCCCGTTCTCTAAGTTTTGCCAAAGGAAGCATCATTGCTGCGGAAGATGTTTTTATCGGGAAAGTACCGATAACAGGAAAGAGTGCCTTTAATCTTCTTTCGCTGAAGTTTGTCCGGAACTTTTTTCAAAGCCCTTTTTATCCAATCGTGCCGCAAATTCTGGTGGCCGGCATGTTTGTTTTTGTCGTGATTCTGGGAATTTGGGGGAATCCATCTCCTGATTCAAATATCTCACTGCTGCTGGTTTGGGCCAATTGGGAGCCCTTATTAATATTGAGCTGTCTGCTCATGGCAAGGATATGGTGCAGTTTCTGCCCCATCGGTTTCTTTAGCAATCTTGTCAGAAAACTCAAATTCAAGCGCTGGAAAATTCCGGCAAAGTATTTGAATATAGGTTTTTTTATAAGTGCCCTGGGCCTGGCCATTGTTTTCTGGTCGCAGGCAGCGCTTGATATGTGGGAAAGGCCAACAGAAACAGCATGGCTGCTGCTTGCAATGCTCGGCTCAGCGCTTGTTTTTGCCCTGCTTTTTGAGGGCAGAACCTGGTGCCGCTATGTCTGTCCTCTAGGTCAGATGGTTGCGACCTTTGCAAGGACCTCCATGGTTGAAGTCAGGGCGAATTACAATTACTGCAGTCATGAATGCACAAGCTTTGACTGTTATTCAGGACGTGATGATATTCCCGGCTGCTCCATGGGAAAAGGTCCCTTTGCCATGACCACCAACCAGGACTGTGTGCTGTGCGGCAACTGCATGAAGGCCTGCAAGAACGCTGCAGTACAATTTAATTTAAGGCCGCCAGGTTGGGAACTTTGGAATACGCGGTCTGCTGATATTGCCATGATTCTTTTTGTGCCCCTGCTCTGGGGAACCCAGATTTTCAGAGGACTTGCTCTTAGCGCAATCCCCCAAAGACTCGATGCTTATATCGGCTCAATGGAACTAACGTATGGGCTGCTGATGCTTGGGGCAATTTTGTTCGCCTTTCATGTGGCTGTTGCCGGTGTTGCATTTACAGGTATGGTCGACACAGATGCAGGAAAGGGTTTCGGCTCAACCTTTTTTATGGCCATGCTGCCCCTTGTCTATGCAAATGAAATTGCCCTGCGGCTGGTGCCACTTTTAAATCATGCAGCTGATTTTTTCGTTATTTTGAGCAATCAGGTGGGATATAAATTTCCACACATAGCATTCAGGCTTGATATGCAATCAATATATATTTTGCAGATTGGAATAATAATCATTGGACTGACTTTTTCTTTCTTTGTTGCTGCGAGACTGACAGCGACATTGCCCCCTGAAAAGGTGGCGCCGCCGTTTTTCAGACACCTGCCGCTCATTGTGATAGCCGTTGTTTCAGTGATCCTGTTTTGATATGCCAGATATAAGGGATCAGGCAGGAAGACAGGACTTGTTTGTTTTAATCAGGAAGATTCTGCAGTATTAAATGGTGGGATTGCTAACCGGTCTGATAAAGAGTCACTCCCATGGAGTATTTGTCTTTACTGGGGCTATAGATTCTTTGCCTTGCGTCCATATACTTCAACAAGATCAATAAGTTTTTCCAGGTCAAAAGGTTTGGCAACAAACTCATCTATGCCGCTTGGTTTTTGAAAAGTTGCATCACTTTCCGTTTGCCAGCCCGTGATGAGCAGGACCGGTGTGCGAGGATTTTGTTTTTTGATACGGAATGCTGTATCCAGTCCATTCATGACAGGCATGCCATGATCGGTGATAACAAGATCAAAATTATTTTCCCGGAAGCAGCGGATACCTTCCTGGCCATTGCCGGCTTCCACAACAATATGGCCCCTTTGTTCCAATACCTGCTTGAGGAGGCTGCGGACAAGGGGCTCATCATCAATGACCAGTATCTGAAGCTGGATTGGGTTCAGGGTCTTTTCTGTGCGTACCAGCTTTTCCGGATCTGTTGTAGTCAGAAGGGGGAATTCAACTTTGAAAGTGGAACCGGCACCTTTAACGGACTCGACCTTAATGGACCCGCCATGACGCTCGACAAATCGCTTGACAATGCTTAATCCAAGACCGGCATGGCCTCGGCCCTTGGTAGTAAAGTAGGGATCAAAAATATGGGCCGCATCTTCTTTTGAAAGACCGACGCCATTATCCTGGACTGCCAGGACAATCGAATTATCTTTTTGTTTGACGCTGATATGGATATGGCCTCCCTGGGGCATGGCATCAACGGCGTTGAAAATGAGATTGGTCAGCATTTCCTTAAAATCAGAACCGTTAATATGAAGGGTTGGCGCATCTTCAATTTCCATCGTGAACTCTATGGTGAACCCATCTTTCTGGGGCAAGTCTTTCCAGCGGAAACGGGTAAGATTTCGTACTTCTTCAACCAGAGGTTTTATGGAGAGAAGTTCAAGCTGTTTGTGATCATCATCAGAGGTACGGCTGAATCCCTGCAGACCGGCAATCGTTGCAGCTCCCTGATGGGCAGCCTTGTCAATAGCCTCAAGTTTCTCAATAATTTTACTATCAGTAACCGTTTCTTTTAGCAGTTTAATATTCCCCAGGATCGTTGTGAGGCTGTTGTTGAAGTCATGGGCAACACCGCTTGCCATCTCTCCCAGTGAGCGCATTTTTTCAGACTGTACAAGAATTTTCTCAACATGTTTTCTTTCGGTGATTTCGTGAAATACTGCAAATCCGCTGAGTTTGTCCCCAATGAGAGCTGACGACAGGGTGATCTCAACCGGGATAATGATGCCGTCCCGGCGCAGGGCCAGGGTTTCAAAAGTGGTTTTCTTGCCCCTTTGTTGTTGCTCTCCCCCAATGAATTTTCGAAATTCCTGTACCTGGCTTTCACGCAGATCAGCAGGGATAAGCATCTCTATTTCGCGACCCTGAACTTCACGGGGCAGCCAGCCGAAAAGTTTTTCCGCCGCTGGATTCCAAAGGGTTATGCGCCTGAGATTATTCATGCCGACAATGGCATCACCTGTGGCATTAAGAATTGCCTCAAGCTCGGTTTGGAGCTTCTCGACTTCTTTCTCCGTGGATAAGCGTTGCGTTACATCCTGGCCCATGGACAAACAGGCAGATATCTCTCCCATGTCATCAAAGTCATAGGCATTATGGTACCACTCGCAGGTGATAATATGTCCTGAGGCAGTCCTGTTTTCTGCCAGGGAATATATTTCTGTCTGACCCATCTGGATAACATGCATAATCTCAGAAAATTTTTTCTGGGATTTCCCGCTGGCAAAAAAATCAATAAAAGGTTTTCCAATAACTTCTGGAGCAGGACGCCCGAAAAGAATTTCCGCATTGGAATTCCAGCTGGTTATTTTCCCTTTTGGATCCCAACCGACTACGGCAAGGGGCACAATTTCAGTAAGCTGGTCAATTTCTCCACGGATATGTTCTATATTCTCATCACCAGCCACCATGGCTGCATAAAGGCTCTCCATGCGGCTTAATATTTCCATCCACATGTTGTCCTTCAGTCGTTCCTCTTCGATACGGCTGGTTATATCCCTTGCTATATGGAGAAAATAGGTGTCATCCTTGTTTTTGCCCGAAACCGGATATATATCGATTTTATAATGATGCGGGACATTGTCCACCATGACATCCTGGTTGGTGACGCTTACAGGTTTTTGTGTGGACAGTGCCTCGTACACCGGGCATTCATCAGTCTGTTCCCTGCAGAAGTTCATACAGGAACTAAGAACTTCGTGGCATGTTTTGCCTTCAATCTCATGCAGTTTGAGATTGTTGTTCTGCAGAAATGTTTCATTGGCGCTGATGATCTTGAGATCCCGGGAAAGTATGACAACAGCTTCCTTGTAACCTGCGCCAAGTAAATCGGAGAATGTTTGTGGACTAACCATATTGCTGCAGTCAAGACAGGAAGTTAAAGTTAATGAACAGTGCAGGACATGCAGGGATCAAAAGAACGGATAATGTGGTTTACCTCGACAGGATCTTTGGGTTCAGCTACATATACACCTGTAAGGGCCTGTTCAACCGGACCCGGCTGTCCGCCCTCATCCCTGGGCGACATATTCCAGGCGGATGGCGTCACAACCTGGTAGTTTTCAATCAGGTTGGAGGAAATTTTCATCCAATGTCCCAGGCTGCCACGCGCCGCTTCAGTCAAGCCGATACCTGTAGAGGAAAATCTGCTGGAAGGGCTGGCGTAAAAGGGTTCAGCAGGATTTATTTTTTCGAGCCACAGGGACATCTCTTTAGTGAGTCTGCACATCTCACGCAGCCTGGCAAACATACGTGTCATAACAGAAGAATCCATCTGTTGGACCATGTCTGTCAACAGAGGATCATCAGCAATGATCATCCTGGCCAGGGGGCCGACCTCGACTGTTTTGCCGTCATAACGGGGTGCCTTTGCCCAGCTGTATGCCCCACTTTTATCAGCCAGCGGGGCTGTAACACCTTCTAGGGGGTGCCGTGCTTCAACTGCATCCCTGAAAAAGGATGAGCCGATATGCTCTTTGATGAGGGCCTGGTCTAAGGAGTGCAACCTGGTTTCAAAAAAGCCTGAAGGCAGCCAGGTCGATCCATCCGGCAGATCGTAGGCGCCGTAGCTCATATACCTGTTCGGTCCTTTGCCGATCCTGTCAAAGCCTGCTGCAAGACACATCGACAGGAGGAGAACTATGTCACTTCCACTGTGAGCACTTTTTTCCTGCCATTTTAAAAATTTGTCAAAGCTGTCAATATCCAACCATTCGTTTAACGGACAGCCAAGGAACCTTTTTTCCAGAAAGTCCTGGAATTCCTTCAGGATGCCTATGGTTCTGGTCAAGGTGCTGAGGTTCATGGTTGAAGTGGTGCCAGTAGGTTGTATCGCCAGGCTGTTGGGCCATTTGCCGCCCACTAATCCCATAATTTCAAGGGCGCTTTGCCGGGCATTCAAGGCCATGACAACCGAAGAGCCTTTCATGGCCGTAAAGCGCTGGTTTACGGTTTCATAGACACTTAAGTTTTTGTAACGCGGGTTGGTCAGATCAGGAGCAAAAAGGAGGTAAAAATGGCTCAGGTGGCTCATGACCACCTCGATACCCAGAATCAGATTTTTCATGTAATAGGCATTTTCAGGCATTTCGGCAGATTGGGCCTGCGCCAGAGCCTTTGAAGCCGCCACGCCGTGGGAACCGCTACAGATTCCGCAGATGCGGGGCGTGATTACCAGGGCGTCCATGGGGGACCTGCCCGACATTATGCGCTCAAAGCCGCGAAACATAATGCCCGAACTTTTTGCAGAAATTACCGTATTATCTTCAACTTCAATCTCAATACGCAGGTCCCCTTCAATTCTATTAAAGGGGTCAATTGCAATCAGGGTAGCCATGTGCTCTCCACAGGTTGGTGCCTATGTTTAAAACTCTGTCAGCAGCATCTTTTTTTGAAAAGCAATAACCGATACTGGATTTAGGTGATCCATTTGAACGAGACTGCGTTTTTTTTCAACCTTTCCGGGCAGGCAAGCTTTGACATGCCTGATATGCCGACAAACCAGGCCTTTGGTACATCAAGAGGCAGAGTCACGGGGACGTCACCAATCTTTCTCGTGCTGAAATAAGGCCGCTGCTTGTCTGGAAAAAGTGGTGAGGTGCAGGCAATACATGGAAACCCGCCCCTGGTGCAGCTTCCTGTTCGGCCAAGCCAAAGCCGTTCATTACAGTCTGATTCGCACAGAGTTCCTTTGCAGCCGAGGAACTCAAAGAGGCATCCCTGCTGGGAGTATCGTACAGCTGAGGCCTTGAATTCATAATACTCATTTCGGGGACATCCATGATGTGCGAGTTTGCTGAAAAAAACAGTTGGCCTATGAAAATCATCAAGATCTTCCATGTGAAGCCAGCCTTTCAGGACAGCTGTAATAGTTTCAACAATCCAGTCCGGGTGTGAAGGGCAGCCGGGGACATTAACGACTGGCAGCCCGTTCTTTGAAACAAAATCCGAGCCGAGCAATCCACCCTTCTGGTTGTGGAGGAACTGCAACCCACTCATTTCGTTAACATTTTCATGGCCTGTCACTACCCCGCCAAAAGCTGCACAGGTGCCCACTGCAATGACCATTTCCGCATGTTTACAGAAATCGGCAAGCCACTCACGGAATGGCCGGCCATGGAACATGAAAAATTTGCCTGTATTGTCTGGACCGTGAGGGATGGCACCTTCAAGTATAAGAAGATCAAGTTTTGTCTTGCCGGCGAGGATATTCTCAAATATCTTCACAACATCGTCACCCTGTTCACGGCTTAAAAAAGGATGCCAGAGCACATTGATGTTCAATACTTCAAATGATGAAAGCGCAGAGGGTTGCTCGGAGTTGAGGAAGGAGATGGTATCACCACCACAGCTAGCTCCCTGCAGCCATAACAGATTATGCATGTGAAGCCCTCCATGGTTAAAAGGAGAAAAAAGCATTTAATATTAAAATTATAAGTACCATAGAACCGGTACGCACACAATTTTTTTGTTTATTCAAATAATTTAACGCAAAGAAAGATTGTGATCAGAGGAAAGGTAAGAACTCAGTCTTTATTTTCCATATCGCTTAATTCAAGGTTAAGCGCCTCCATGGAGATCAGGATCTCCTGAAGTGATATTCCGAGTGATCCAAGCATGAAAAGCAGGCTGGCGCCGAAAATTATCTTTCCGAGTAGCAGTTTGCCGCCAAAAAGCATGAACATGCACAGTACACATAAAAACAGACTGCCCACCCCCAGGAACTGCATATTCCTGATGAGGACAACACGTTTTCTCAGAATGACAATCTGGCCTTCAAGTATATCATCCGGGGCTGATTTGAATTGTGCATGCAGGGAGCGGATACGGGAACCAAGTGCTAAGAATCTGTTGGTGTAAGCGACCAGCAGAAGTGAGACAGCAGGGAAAAGCAGGGCCGGGGTTGTGAGGGTTATTTCCATGAGTTTGGCCTTAAAGTAAATAATTGGTAAATGGTTCCAGATAATTGCCAGCTGTTTATCAAAACGATC
>Ga0209742_10001187_pt1 | contig 12330 bp, 8 predicted proteins | sample DeeMarSeWOR38_10_FD_187462 | JGI IMG/M metagenome (GOLD analysis project Ga0209742, IMG submission 187462) | Marine sediment microbial communities from White Oak River estuary, North Carolina - WOR-3-8_10 (SPAdes) (version 2) | ecosystem: Environmental > Aquatic > Marine > Intertidal zone >... | reverse complement strand
CGACAGTGTATGTGATCACATAATTTTTTACTACAGAAACGCGCAATAATATAAGCACTTCGATAAAAATTAACAGACTGAAGGGAGGTATTAAAAATTTTGCCAGATTTAATCGTCACCGCATCGCGACAAACGGAAGGCATACCAAGAACCCGCCAGCTTATAGCCAACCGCGAGACATTAAGTGATTAGCTACTGTGTGACGGCGACCTGGCGCGTGAGCCGTTTGCTGCGCATGGCTACCGTCAGCGGTATCTCAAACGGCATCATGGGCTTGCCAAATAAGTAACCCTGCAACTCATGGCAACCAGTTTGTTTCAGCGCTTCCACCTGTTCCTGGCTTTCCACACCTTCAGCCACCAGGCGCATGTTTAGGCTATAGGCGAGTCGGGCGATCGCCCGGGTGATTTCAGCGTCTTTGTTGTTGTGCAACACGCCCTGGATAAAGCCACGGCCAATCTTAATATAGTCCACGGGTATTTGTTTAAGATAGGACAAAGACCAGTAACCGGATCCAAAGTCATCAATTGTCAAAGAAACGCCGATTTCTTTCAGACGCTTCATGATTAACAACACATACTCTCTGTCTTCCACAAACAGGCTTTCGGTAAACTCCAGTTCCAGGTTATGCGGATCGATGTCCGCTTCGCTGATAGCCTGCTTCACCTGCTCTACGATATTGCCAAACAGCAGCTGTTTTGCCGAAACATTTACCGACACGCGTACCGAGGGCATACCAGATGTTTGCCATTTTTTCAGTTGTTTGCAGGCAGATTTCAACACCCACTCGCCGACTGTTTTTATCATGCCACTGTCTTCCAGCATCGGTATAAACTTGTCGGGCGTCACCAATCCAAACTGCGGATGCATCCAGCGCAGCAGTGTTTCCACTGCCGTGACCTTACCGGAAAATACCGAAAGTCGCGGCTGATAATACAGCCGGAATTCGTTGTTACCCAATGCCTGTTTTAATGAAGTTTCAATAGCCAGTTGTTCAAAGGCTTTATCATTCATACGCGGATCATAAAACATAAAACAGTTGCGCCCGGCCCGCTTCGCCTGGTACATGGCAGCATCGGCACTACTAATCAGTTGGGCGCTCGCCATATCGTCATCACAGTTATAAATAGCAATACCGATACTGGTGGTGACCAATACTTCTTGCCCTTTTAGGTTGATCGGTTCTGCCATAGCAGCAATGATGCGTTGTGCCATATTTTCCACCATGCAAACATCACCAATATTTTCCAGCACCAGCGTGAACTCGTCGCCACCCCAGCGGAACAATTGGTCACCTTTGCGTATTGGATATTGCAGTCGTTTGGCGACGATACGTAATAGCTCATCACCCGCTTCATGGCCCAGGCTGTCATTGACTAGCTTGAAGCGATCGACATCGACAAACATCAGCGCCATCATTTTTTGGTTTTGCCGGGTATTATCCATCGCGGTTTTAATAGACCGGGTAAACTGCTGCTTGTTGGGTAGCTTGGTCATGGGATCATGGTAGGCCAGATAGTGGATCTGCTCGATATTGGAACTACGCGCTTGTTCATAGCGCTGAATAACATTGCCAGCACGCCGCACAATAAGCTGCAAAAACAGGTACAGCAACATTAAGGTAACAAATACGCCCCCGATAACATTTTCCTGGGTCCGCCTGGTTCGATCCACCAGTTCAGTAACATCAGTATAGAGCTCGATTACGCCATGCACGGAATCACTACCCCTGGAACGCAAAGGCAGGTACGTTGACAGGAAATCGCGATCACCCGCCTCGACTGCAGCACTTCTGGATTGTCTGTTATAAACAAGCTCACTGATCATGGCTCCGGATTTTGCATCCACGAAGCCTGATTTTATGTTTGCAGCTTCGCCCAGATGTTCATCCTGTAGTGAAAATATGGTCACGCCCTGCAGATTGAAAACCCTGATATTGGCAATACTGGAATTGGCTAACAGCGATAGAATGTCCTGGCGCAGGCTATCAACTTCGGGCCGCGACAGTAATTCCTGTTTTGAAATAGAGGAAGACTTCTGAATGAAACCAGCGTATTTTGACCAAATTATATTGGCGAATATTTTACTTAATTCAGTATTTGCCCTGGTTTCGTGCTCAATGAGCATATTTACCGCTGTGTATCGATAAAACAACGACAACACAGCAATAACAATGACAACACCAACCAAGCTGCTGATGGAAAAATAACGACCCAACCGGAAGTTCAAAGCCCAAGCCCCCTTCTACCGCCCTGTACCGGTATGTATTGCACCGGCTTTTTTGTCAGGCTTTAATCTTATTCTCGAAACACTCATCGAGTCTGAGCATTTTACTTTTCAGCACGAGCAAGTGTTTTCCGACCCCTGTCTTTTAACATAGCACAACATCCTGAAAAGCAAGCGTGCTCACATCAGACGATATTGCCCCTTATGTTAGTTGTTACCCCTATATGAGACACTGGTATTTGAATAGCTTCAACCGTAGCATGTATTAGATTATTGAAATTTCACAAAATATTTCTAGCCAATCAACACTGACCCGCAGCTTCAGCTCACGCACACATAACGTACGCCAATACATCAATAAAAAGATTCATATCAACAAGTGTAATTTTCAGAAAAATCCTACAAACAAATGCTCCAACAAATCCAGCAGAGCACCAGTAAATGTTGTGAAAACAACTTAACGAACCGATTAAACTTCTAGCCGATGATTATTTTACAGCGATTAGAATAAGTCTCATGGCTCGTGAGTTCAACAACGCCTGTATGCCATGCAAAAACATTGCACTTTGCGATGATTAATAATGGATAGTCAGAAGAGTAAAGGTAAGGCCGACAGTTTTAGTTTATGGATTTAAGCTGGGATTGCCGGGAAGCCGACACCCTTTCCAGAAGTTCACTAATTTCCTGAGCAGGTACAGGTCGACTAAACAGAAAGCCCTGCAACTCCTGGCAACCCTGAGATTTCAGATAATCCAGCTGCCCCTGGCTTTCCACACCCTCCGCAACAATTTTCATGTTAAGACTATGCGCCAACACGGTAATTGCATTGGTAATCGCGGCATCCTTATTGCTGTTTTCTATATCCTTAATAAAAGAGCGATCGATCTTCAAATAGTCCACCGGGAAGCGCTTTAAATAGCTCAGTGACGAATAACCAGAACCAAAATCATCGATAGACAGAGATACGCCGAGGTCTTTCAGGCGATACATGGTATTGATCGCCGCTTCAGTGTTGGAAATAAACATACTTTCTGTCAGTTCCAGCTCCAGGTAACGGGATTCCAGCTGTGTTTCATCCAATACCCGCGCGACGCTATCTATCAGCTGCGGACTACGAAACTGAACCGCGGATATATTTACGGAAACCGTCACTGGCGCGAAACCCTGTTCCTGCCACATTTTATTTTGTGCACAGGCAGTGCGCAGCACCCACTCCCCCACGGCATTAATCAAGCCATTTTCTTCCAGGGCCGGTATGAAACGATCCGGCATCACCAGGCCATAGCTGGGATGTTGCCAGCGCAGCAATGCTTCTACGCCCACCAGCTTCTGCGTAGATGCTCCGTATTTGGGTTGGTAATGTAAAATGAATTCCTCATTTTGTAACGCCTTTTGCAGACCACTCTCCAGTTCGAGCCGCTCTTTTGCCCTGGCATTCATTTCCGGTGTATAAAATTCATAGCGGTTACGGCCAGAACCCTTTGCATGGTACATCGCCGCATCGGCGTTTTTAATCAGGGCCTCTGCGGAATCACTATCGTTTGGATATACCGCGATACCGGTGCTGGTGGTGATCACCAGTTCCTGCCTGGCAATGGAAATAGGGCTGGACATGCCCTTGATAATGCGCTCTGCGATGGTGGAGACATCGTCCAGGTTGTCGATATTTTCCAGGATAATCGTGAACTCATCACCTCCCCAGCGAAACAGAATATCCTTTTCCCGGGTAAGCGATGACAAACGTTCACCCGCGATACGGATCAGCTGGTCACCCGCATCGTGCCCCATACTATCGTTAATAATCTTGAAACGATCGAGGTCCACAAACATCAAGGCAAACTGTTGCCCGCTACGAACAGAACGATTAATGGATTCCCTCAACTGCTCGCTGAACTTGGATTTATTGGGCAAGCCCGTCAGGGAATCATGGTATGCCTGGTGACGCATTTCACGTTCATGTAACAGTCGCACTTCTTCATGCCGCTTGATAATGTTGTCAGCGCGCTTAACGATGACATACAGAAACAGGTACAGGGTCGCCAGCGCAACAAAAACACCAGATACAATCTGATATTGCGTGGCTTCAATTTTATTGACCAGCTCCGTCACATCAGAGTAAAGCTCAAATACCGCCTCCACTGGCTCATTCTGGTTTTGCCGCAAAGGAATATAGGTCGCCAGCAAATTACGATCAACGATGACATCCTCAAAAGCATAAAACTCATTGCGAAAAGTGATTTCGCTGATGACTTTGCCCGCCCTGGCTGCCAGGAACCCCGGGTTGCTGCTTTTATCAGAACCCATCTGGTTTACATCGGTGGAAAACACCGTCATCCCATCGAGGTTATATATCTTTACCTTCGCTACATTGAGATTCTTCATTTTCGACAGGACTTCCTGACGCAGTGCCTGGATCTCCAGTTTGCTCATCAACGTGTCGCGATCAATGACACTCTGCGACATCACAAAGTCCTTGTAGGTCGGCCAGATGGAATTGGCAAATGCGGTGGTTAACGCAACGTTGGCGCGCGTCTCGTGCTCAATCAGGATATTGGTCGCCAGATGCCGATAAAAGAACGACAAGGCAGCCACCACAATGGCGATGCCCACCAAACTGGAAACGGAAAAATAACGGTTGAGATTGAACGCCAAGGACTGATTCCTTTGAACAAATTGTTCATTTTATTGCTATTTTGCAGGAAGGATTTTGACAAAATCCATCCCTCTAGTTAGCGTAAGCGGCAAATAAAAACTTTAAAATTCTTGATCATTTGCAACAGATTTCGCTATTATCGATTTATATTCATAGAATAGTGCCTTCTTATAATGATAGCTGGATTGAGCATGTGTGACTGCTCAGCTATCCGTACAAACCCAGCCCATTTGTCATGAAAGCAATGACTGTAAGATTATTCTTACAGCCAGACCTCCTACGACAGTATTTTACCAGTCACGGTTATAAACAAGTGTCAGCATTTACAGGTAAACCACCCAATTCCGCGCCAGAACCGGTAAAACTATTCACTTTTCAAAACCGATTACATACACTGAATAACGTTTACAAATTTTGATGATTCACCATGGCCACTAACAGCAGCACGAAAACCCGCTACTTCGTCAATGCTCCAGTCGATTTCTTTTTTATCGGTGGCGCCTCGTTCATCCTGTTTGCGTTCCTGTTGCTGTTTTATACCGATGCCCGTACGCCGGAAGTTATAACTGCAGCGGTCATGTTATCGTGGGCCATAAACTGGCCACACTTTTCCATGTCGACCTATCGGCTTTACCAGTCCAAATCCAACATTCAACAATACCCGATTACTGCCTACGTGATTCCATTTATCGTGCTTGGCGGTGTTGCGTTAAGCTTTACATTTCCCGATATCGTGGCACCCTATTTCGTCAAGCTTTTCATGTTATGGTCACCGTATCATTTCAGCGGTCAAACCCTGGGGATCACCTTTATTTATGCCATGCGCAGCGGTATCAGGCTCAGCAACCTTGAGCGCAAGGTCATTACCTCTTTTGTGTTGGGCACTTACTTCCTGTCAACGATACGCGCCGAAACCAGCCGCGATGGATATACGTTTTATGGTGTACAGTATCCCAGCATGCAAATCCCGCAATGGATTGCCAATATCGCAGAGTACGCCATGTGGGCCGCCATTATTGCATTCGTTGCCATGATTATTTACTGGAGTTATCGCAACCGCAGAATCTTGCCTTTGATGGTGGTATTACCTGGCGCTACACAATATCTATGGTTTGTGCAATCCGTCTATATGCCGTCGTTCCAGGAGTTTGTTCCCATGCTGCACAGCCTGCAATACATTCTTATCGCCTGGGGCATCCAGCTGAAGGAAAAAATGGAAGTCAAGAAGATTGAACCTTCAAAAAAGTATGTTGTTACGGAAACAAGCCGGTGGTTTGCCATTAACTTTATTGGTGGTGTCATATTGTTTTATATGTTGCCTGACATCGGCGTGGCGCTGGGTTATACCAGCCTCTTCTCTATCGCAATTATCTATGCAGCTATCCAGATTCACCATTTCTTTGTCGATGGCGTGATCTGGAAACTGAAAAACAAAACCGTTTCCCACCCCCTGATGATGACCTTCGAGGAACTTACCGCAGTCCGGCCCGAGGCCAGACAGACCCAGCCGGCCACGACATGAAACGCAGTATGAGATTACGGCTCCCCTTTGTTTTACGTTTACTCATTATTGGTGGCCTGCTGTTTTTCAACACCAGTCTCGCGGCGCAAGAGGCCTCTCCCCAGGTAGCCCGTGAGCACATTATTTTTTCGACGACCTATGGAGACCTGGTATTCGCCCTGTATCCGGATATCGCCCCACTGCACGTTGAGCAACTGCTAAAGTTAACCCGGCTTGGCGTATTCGATTATGCGCAAGTCATGCGAGTCATTCCCGGATTTATTGTGCAGTTCTCGGATACCTATCGGCGCCTAAAGCCGCTGACACGCGAACAAGCTAACGCTGTACAGGAAATCAAGGGTGAGTTTTCGCAACAAATCCGCCACACCAAAGGGCGGCTCACCATGGCCCGCTATGACGACAAACCGGATAGCGCTACCAGTTCCTTTTCGATCCTCTTGGGCGATGCCCCGCATCTTGACGGTGAGTATACGATCTTCGGCCATATTGAAAGCGGTGGTTCGGTGGTTAATAAAATCCTTTCTGTACCCCTCAAGGGTGAAGCCCCCAGCCAACGTATCGCCATCAATCGCGCTTATGTCGTCGACGATATTGACGCCTATTTTCAAACGCATTCCCGGGATCCTATCGATAACATGGGACAGGTACAGACTACTCAGTTGTCAGTCCAGTCACCGGATGGCAGCCAGAAATCAGTGCCACAACATCAAATCAATCAACTCATCGCCATATTACTCAGCGCGATTATTCTGGTGAGCTTACTGGGCGTACTGCTGCAAAAGCATATTGGGCCGAACCGCCTGGTATCTTTGTTGCTGGTCAATGTGCTGATCGGTGGATTTGGTTTATTCATGCTCCTGACACCGCTTACGGCCAGTTCTACCTGGCTGGGTTTCGTTTTGTTCATGGCAATATTTGGTTTGTTTCGCCTGATGAGCCGGTTTGAAAAAAGTTCCTGAGCACATTGCCAGTAACCTGGCTTACAGGTGATCCGTGTTGTATGCCAGTGACGATGCTAACTAGCAAGGCAAAGTAAAGTAAAAGGTTGCTCCTTTATCCAATTCTGCCTCGGCCCAAACACGCCCACCATGCCGATCAATAACACGATACACAGTCGCGAGACCGATACCGGTGCCAGGGAAGTCATCAACGGTATGCAATCGTTGAAATGCCTTAAATAACTTATTGACATATTGCATATTAAATCCGGCACCATTGTCACGAATGTAATAAACAGTTTCAGCACCATTATACTGACAACCAACCTCGACACGGGCATGGGGTGATTTACTGGTGTATTTCCAGGCGTTATCCAGTAGATTTTGCAACGCGATTTCAATCAAGTGCCTGTCACCCTTGACCTGCAAACCAGGTTCGATATGTACCTCGACTTGACGGTCAACATTCCCTTTTTGCAATCTTTCCACAACTTCAGCGGCCATATCACTCAGATCGAGTGGTTCATACTCAAGTGTACGTCGTGTAACACGTGACAATTCCAGTATGTCGTCAATCAGATTCGCCATACGTTGTGCGCCGTTACGAATATGATCCAGATGCTGCCTGCCTTCGGCATCCAGCATTTCCCTGTAGTCGTCTATCAGAATCTGGCTAAAACCGTCAATCCCTCTTAAAGGAGCGCGCAAGTCATGGGATACCGAGTAGGAAAATGACTCAAGGTCTTTATTCGCCGCCTCCAGAGCCACGGTTCTGGCTTTTACCAGGTCCTCCAGATGATCCTGGTGATTTTTCAACGCCGCCTCTACTCGCCTGCGGGCATTGATTTCAAACAACAGAAAAATAATAAATAACACCAATACAACAATCGATACCATGGCAGCCCAGACGTAACGACTATACTGTTCGAATATAGTTACGGGCTTATTAAGAATTACACTACCAGACGGCAACAGCGACTCATCAATGGAAAAGCGTTGCAGGGACGGATAGTCAAACATGTACTGGTTAGGACTGTTGCGCAAAACTTTAATATCCTGAACGGGTGTACCTTTTAGTATTTTTTCAGCCATTAGTGCCGCCTGTCGCCCCTGCTCGTAAAAACTGACCACATTACCCCCAAAAGCGCCAACGCGAACGCCATGCTCACGCAATACGTAGACAGGAACCGGAGAGTTACTGACAATCAACCCAATGCTTTCTTCATAGCTCAACACTAATCCAGCTCTATCACGAAAGGCAGCCAGGCTAAGCAGCACCGAATCTCTGTGTTGCTGCCGTAATAGCTCGGCAGTTTCGTCCCAGCTATAATTACCCAATTGTAATAAATTGAATAACAGGTCCGGAAATTTCGCATAGAGTCTTCCCACGATTTCAACATCCGCATTACCGCTGAGGGTATCATCAGCAATAACAGTTATACTTTTTAGTTGTGGATGTAACTTTTTGGCCAGCTTGATAGTTTGCTCAGGAGTTATAGCCTCGATGACACCAGTGATATACGGATTTCCATCCATCTCAATGGCATTATCCATATCATTCACCGCCATAAAAACAATCGGCACATCGTTGAAAATATCTTTCTGAAACTCTACGACGAAATTAAACGCATTATCATCAGAAACAATAATCACATCGTACGGTTCACGCTGCGCAATCTTCTCTTTCAGGATACCCAGTAACTGTTGCATATACCGCTCATCACTATGTCGCTTACTGTCCATGTATTCTATATCTAGCGTCAGATTGTGCGGCGCCAGCACTGAACGGACGCCCGCTAGCAAAATATCAGACGTGATGAATGTCGGGTGATAGGAGTAAAGCAAAAGAATACGTTTGTGCTGTAATGGTGACTGGATTTTCGGAGCACAGACGGCAACGGTGCTTACCACTAATACGGCAAAAAATACAGCTGCAGCAATTATTGCTCGCGCGCTATTGGCTGGCATTGGCATTTCCGATCATGGGAAGTAACGTGGCTCTATGGGGTGACTATTTTACGTGACTGTTTTGCGTGACTATGCTTCAGTGAAAATTCTAACAATTATAGCAGCATAGTCGGATTTCCAGTGCACTAGGCAAATTATGCTCATCGCAAATCGGACCAACAACGGTTGACGTACATCGCACGGCCACTAAAATAGACTTAGTCTCAACCCGTTAAGTTTGGCTTAAGGAACGCCGCACTAGTTATCTATTTCGCTATGTATACTTTATAAGCTTAATCAAAACAGAAAACTACCGCAAGGGAGGGAAACCCTGTGGACAACGTAATAAATTTTAAGGATTTAGGAAATAACTGGTATGAAGGCAAGCTGGCAATTGACGGTCATAATATTTCTATAACTGGAATCTGTGAAAAAAATCCTGCCAATCATCTGCAGTCTGCTTATCGATTTTTTGTTCAGGGGGGTATGCGCGCACAGTGCGTATTCAACCAGCACACCTCCTGCCATCTCATTGTTATGCGGCGTGATGACGCAGAAAATGACAATATAATTGTTGAGGTTGTTAAACTGAATGAAAAATTTGAGAATAATGCGAAATTACGCAATATTGATTATCTGGAATCTAATGTCGTATTCTCAGGATCAATTCCACTGACGCAATTTGCTGCTGCGATTGGATACCAGGAACCAGATTCGCAGTCGTTATAGTAAAAATTATACGCAAGTTGGATTAGCCAGCACTTAGCTTGCGCCATTTTACTGTACCCCAGCCATCCTTCAATCCCCACTGCTGCTTCAGTTCAGCAAGTTTGGCTTTGGCAACTTCGAGTAACCACATGCTGTTTTCCGGTGTTAACTCTGCGAGGCCCAGTTTCTGATAGGCCGGTAATTCCACGATTGTCGGCAAATGCTCATCGGGAATCGCTAACAGACGTTTTTCTTCTCCCTTACCAATAAAACTGTGCAATTGCGCCATCATTATCAGATCCGAATAATCATGCTGCTGATGGCTATCATAGTGCCAGTCGTCGGCGTCGTTGGAAACTTTCACGAACTGCTCCGGAAATTTCCAGCTGGCAAAAATAAGCGCACCTAGATCACCGTGCAGCATTTTCACCAGGTCATCCAGGCTTTGTCTTTTATCGAGCAATTCCGGATATCGATCGGCGTAATAGTAAATGGGCAACATACCTATATCATGCAGAAGGCCTAATAGCATGGCACGGTGAGGATTGAATGTCTTCAACAGTTTCGCCAATGCATAAGCAATCGCACCGACCTCCGCGCTGTGCCACCAGACTGCCTGTACGCGTTTGATGATTTCCGGAGAATAGCTGTAGTGCAATCCCTTCGTTACGTTTTTCACCAGGATGTTCTTGAGTTGCTTGACGCCGATAGCGGTCACAGCATCATGGACAGAATCCACGGCACTCTCTTTGCGATACACGGCGCTATTGGCAATCTTTAACACGACCGCACATATCGCCGGGTCGCTGGTGACAACCGCCCTTAGTTCTTCTTCAAGTTCCTGTTCTTCCACTACCGATTGAACACGCACCAGCACTTCCGGCAACGTTGGCATGGCCAGACGGTCTTCGGATAAATCATGGTAAATGCGTTGAAACAACTTGTGCTTGAACAGCTTCGGATTCACATCCAGGTTTTGCACATCCTCCCCGCCACGGTTTTGCCGTGTCAGCAAGTTGCCCAGCATAAAATTCTCCACCCAGAAATATTCCACTTTGCTAAGACTGGTCACGTTGTACCAGTGAGGAACCAGATGAGAAATGGGCCGGCGTCCATCTTCCGTTCCAGCCGCAATCACGTGGCAACGACCATCGCTCGCTTCCAGTTTCACCTTACCTTTCAAGAGGTAAAGCGCCCGGTCGTCCATCGAACCCAGTTCAATCAATCGGGAACCGGCTCTCGCAGAACACCGCGGCGCCTGGTTACAGAATAATTCTCTCTCGTTTTCAGTAAGATGCGTGAGGGGAAATAAATCGAAGAGAAATTCTGGTGATATGCGTTCTTTATGCTGCTTCATCATAAGTGCCTGGCGTAATGCGAAAAAATCCTTGCCTTTAGGGGGTTATCGTCCGGGGGGAAACAAATTTTAGACCTGGTTCACACTTTTCTTTATTAATTTACTGATCGCTATGCGAAATTTCCTGTGCAAATACCCAGGTGCAACACTGGAAATTATCCGCATCCACGACTTTACTATGGGAACCAATTTCATAACACATCGCAGGAGGCATCGTTATGAATGTGAAAAAATATGGGAAAGCCGTAACTTCACTATTGTTATACCTGACTGCAGCAACTATTTTGCCCATCGTTTCACATGCCCAACCGCCAGGTTATATGATGCGTCACATGGATGATGAAAATATGGAACGCATGATGGATGAGCGCGGCTATGGATACGGCTACCGTTATGGCAATCGAGGACACATGGGACCGATGATGGGTCCTATGATGATGGAACCCATGGGGCACATGATGGGAAATCTCTACGGACTCGACCTCAGCGATAAACAACGCGACCAGGTTCGCGATATCCAGCGCAATATGCGCAAGCAGCACTGGGGTCTGATGGAAAAAATGATGGAGACATCAGACAAACTGGTTGACCTGTACGATGTGGAAAAGCCTGATGCGGAAAAAATTGGCAAGGTCTACGACGAGATTTATAAAATCAAGCGCCAGATGATCCAGCAGCACATTGAGATCCGCAATAAAATTTACGACATCCTGAACAAGGAGCAACGAGAGAAGTTTCGCGCCAACGATCCGTTTGCCCACCGCTTCGGCATGATGTATTAGAAAATATTCAGGGGATGGTTACCGGTGGAATGACGTTAAGCTAGATGGTTTTTTTAATACCAATAGTTGGCGCCTTAGTATTCTGCAATTTAATACCGGTGGAAGCAGTTCTCTCCTCAGTGTTTCCGTAATCGGCATCAAAGCTGAGATCAAATGCACCACTGAAACCTTGCGGCGGTTTACCCAAATGCACACTC
>Ga0209742_10001186_pt1 | contig 12333 bp, 10 predicted proteins | sample DeeMarSeWOR38_10_FD_187462 | JGI IMG/M metagenome (GOLD analysis project Ga0209742, IMG submission 187462) | Marine sediment microbial communities from White Oak River estuary, North Carolina - WOR-3-8_10 (SPAdes) (version 2) | ecosystem: Environmental > Aquatic > Marine > Intertidal zone >... | reverse complement strand
ATGTGAGTATAGTTGAACGGTAGTTTTTGTCGCTGTATTTTCTTCGTGAAACACTCTTTGTTTTCGTTGAAGTGCCCAGTGATTCTGTTGGCTAAATTAGATATTGTGTAAACATTGTAGCGTGGGAGCAAACCATCCTTCATGGCATTGTCAATTCTTTTTGCCATCTCTTGACTTCTATGAAAGGCGAAGGTGGGAATCAAAACGTTTCCTTTCCGATCCATCGCAGCAAGCATTTGCCCAAAGAATTTTTCAACTAGTTCATTTCTTGGCGATCTAACTTTTCCGCCATAGGTTGATTCAGCAATCAAAACATCAGGTTTCTTTGGAAGAGCGTTGATATTGCATCCCTCCAAGATTTCACTATCATGAACGCAAAAGTCTCCAGTGTACAAAACGTCCTTGTTCTCTGAATGGACGCTAATCATTCTAGCTCCTGCAACGTGCCCTGCTGAATGCAGTTTAATCGTCATTCCAGGTAGTGCAACATAATCGCGCACCCACCAATGTTCCCTGATTGCGTCTGCATTATGCCTAAAGTAGGGATAGTTGTAGTCGTTTTGGCTTTGAACTTTCACCATGTCCTTCAAAAGATCCACCGTGACTTCACGCGTGATTTTAGAGCCAACTATTACCGGCTTCTTCCTGGATAAACTCAACAGTTGTCCAGAATGGTCCAAATGAGCGTGACTGATTATTACTGCGTCAAAATCTTCTGGGAACGGATTACTTGAGCTTTCTTCAAATCTTGTTCCGTAATCTAACGCAACTTTGCAGTCTTCAGTTTGGACTCCTATGCAAGAGCCGCCTATTTCCCTGGCGCCTCCATGTATCGTAATTTTCAAATATTCATCTCCTTATGTAATTCAAAACGTTAATCTTCAAAAATCGGACGAAACACTCCAACTTTAAGATGCTACACCTAAAAACAGTGCTAGCTCCACGTTTTAATAGCGCACAACACTATAGCGAGGAATATTAAGGTATTGATGGTTTTATCCAATACTAATATTGCCACTGAAAGCAAACTAAATTTGAATGCTTCAATTTCTAAGAAGTTTTGGTTCACTTCTTCGTGGTCATCGTTTCTTGTTCGGTTTTTAGTTAGTGCGAAGAGTTGATTGTTTGGTTTGTGAAAAGGCTTAAAGCTGAAAAGGTCTGAGATTTTTCGTTGAGGGGATAGTATGCTGAAATTGTCTTTGTTTTTTGTGTTGATTATAGGTATTTCAATCGGTTTAGTAGTTGGATATTACTTGCCTCATGAGCCAAGCTCCACTGTTATCGATGATGATGTTCCTCCAGAGGGCGGGCATTACCCCTTTTACGAAGAAATATATGAAATAAAGAACCGAATAGTCATCAACATCACTGATCCTGAATTCCCAGAAACAGGTATACGCGAGTGCATCTGGTTTGAACTGCGCGAAGAAGATGCTGATGAATATAATCAAACAACTGTTAACTTCTGGGTGTTCCAAGATGGAAAAGGCAAACATGGTGACATAGAAGCTTTCGTTGAAATCTACAATGTAAAGGATAGAACTGACATGTTTACAATTGAAATTACCCGCAACTGCTGGTTTGAACTAACAGCATACTATAACGGTGAACCCTTTGCAGAATTCCCTAAAGTAACTGAAAACGAATTGAGCCTCGGCTACAAGACCTATACAGTACCTCTTTGACACAGCAATCAAAAAGAACACTAATGGCACGAAGAATCAGCTTTTCTCTTCGTCTTTCTCAGTTATTGACCTCCAAGCAGAGTTCTTTCTTGGTCTATGGCATCACGCATATTGGGTTCTTAATGTAATCTTGATTTCTCAGCTTCTTAATGAGAAGTGACTTCTTACAGTCTGGCGGAACACCAGTTTGTGTTAGGTTGATTTCGCCATCAAACAAATTGATAATTGCTTTAGAATGATCAGCAGGATGCATCTCTGGATCCAAAACAGCCAAAACAGTGAAACCCTTAGAAACAAGATCTGTCGTCAACTCTGCAATCCACTTCCTAGTGGTCTTAACTCCGTGATCCACAAGAACATCAGAAACAATCCCAATGCAGACTCTTTTGTTTGAAGATTGCTTCACGTTTCTGTAAGCCTTCAAAAGAGCAATATTAAGATTGGTCAAATCAGTTTTGCTTCTCAGTTTGGTTATGTTCGGCAAATCAGGAACTTCAACTTTAGGTTTAGGATTACACAAAAATAGATAGAAACCAGACTTCTCAAGGAGATAATCCATTCCAACTGCTTCGGTAGTAGCATAGAAACTGGTTTGTCCTTCTTTGGTTCCAGCTTCCAAGAAATTTCTAATCAGCAATTCTCTTTCATCGCTAGGCGATCCAGTCAAAACAACAGCATACTCCTTGGGAATGCCACCGAGCAGAAGAGAATCCAGCTCCTTTGTTCCAGTAGAAACTCGATCTGCCAGAATGACTTCTTCTACTTTGATTTCTACAGATTTCAATTGAAGTGATTTTTTCTGTCCAAGTTCATCTAAATAGTGAACTGTAGGTTTGAGCTTGTAATCGCCCTTTTTTAATGGTTGAAGGACAAGCTTCGCTTCGACTAGTTTCAATGGAGCAATCTGCTTGCCTTTCATGTTAAGGCAAGACTCTTCAAGACGGTAAATCTCAGGCTTCTTTACTACTATGAAATCTGGAGGAACAAAATCCTCCACTCTAGTCAGTAATGCTGGTTCTTTGCCGGCGTTAACAAATTCTACTGATAGGCAGAATGATTCTCCAACTTTGACTTCTCTAAGACCAGCAATGAGATTCGCTTGGACATTAGCATGTTGAAACTGCTCCAGACCAACAGAAACCTCATTTGTAGGAGATGGAGCCGTAAAAGACATAGTGCTAGAAGTTATTGTGGGTGCATGCATAACCTCATTCAAAGAAACAGCAAGAGCCTTCTCCGCCCTAACACTCTTAAGCATTTGCTGCACCTGACTTGTCTTTTCAGGCTGCTTAGCCTTCATAAACGAACCTGCTGAAATTTGAAGCAAATTCTCAGCCATCTGATACTGCTTAGCTCTACTATCAGGGTTAACTTCCTTCTCTGCCTGATTCATGAAAACATAAGCATCAAACAAACGCTGAGTACCCATAGCATATTCAGAAGCACTCTTAAATCCCGCCTGCAAATAGCAGGAAGCAGCACTCTTCAAATAACTCTTAGCCAACGCATTCTCTTTCAAATCCATTGTACTCTGGTATCTTGCTCCAGCAGCCAAACCTTTACAAAAGTTACTATTACCTAATGCCCAGAGACTAGCCTTTTTCGTGTAACAACGTTCTTTAGCTTGCTCAAAAAGACCTGCAGCTTCCACATATGACTTAGAGGAGGCTGTCTCCTCCGCGTTTTCCATCTTCTCCCAGGCTCGACACAGAATCGAAATATATTCAAACTCTTTACGTTCAGCCTCAGACTCCACCTTTTGAACTATTGACAGAATGTTTTGCGCTGCCTTCTGATAACTTTTTGAGCTCTGAAGATACTTGCCTTCTCTATCCAAAAGCCTAGCTTCTTCCATCAAAATTCGAGCTTGACAATATTTCCTTCTAAGACCAGAAGTATCAAACAGCTTCTGCGCCATTTCTTTTTGATCTGAAAATGTGATTTCTTCAAGTTTTTGTTTGATAGATTCTTCTGCCTTACAGAACTTTTCACGTGCTTTTTGGAATACTTCTTTGGCTTGCTGAGGATTCTCTTTTCTGCTTAGATTCTCTGCTTCTTCCATATTAGCTAAAGCAAAATAGTTCGGAGCAAGATAACTCCAAACATCAACTACTTCATGTAAATTTGCAGCCTTTTCGTATTGTTGTCTGGCTTTGGCATATTCCTCGATTGAATGGAAGTATCTTCCCTGCTCAATCTTACTCCACGCTTGCATGTACAGCGAATAGTCTTTATAGAAATCTGATAATTGAGGAATCTTTTCGCCAGCTGAATTGTAAGCTTCAGATGCTAATTCATAATTTTTAGAGGCTTCCCGGTGATCATTCTGTAAATCATTAAGTTGAGCTATATGCCAATGTGATTCAGCCAAATGAGAAAACAAATTTGCTCTCTTAAAAATAGTTGATGCCTTCCGATAGGATTCAAGAGCTTTAACGAGACTCTTTTCTTCTTCAGTTATAGAGTATTCTTGCTGAAGGACTCCAGCAAGTTCATTGTAGTATTCCCCATAAAGGGTACTACCAAATGGAGACATAACAAAGTCTTTCAGTCTTGTTACAATATTGATGGCTTCTTCAAAATTGCCTATTGCTGCTTTCAGGTGTTTAATTTTCTTAGTTTTTTTCGTTTCGATCCGAGCTAAATCGGTTTCTACCCAAGCAAGGCCACGATAAAAAAAACTCTGTGTACTGTGTGTAGATTCCCCAGCATAAAATGTGCTTAAACTAAGGCCTTTTCTAAAGTGCAATCTAGCTTCAACAAGAAAATCTCTTTGTTCTTTTTCTCCTTTTTTAAATTTTGAAACTTTAAAAAGATTTTCAGCTAAAGAAAAAAAGAGGGTTGCAACCAATACCCCTTTTAGACCAAATATCTTTCTGCAACGTTCTATACCTTCATTGATAATTTTTGTTGCTTTTTCAAGCAATTCCAATCTTGCTTTAAGATTAGTTTCTAATTCTGATAAAGAGGTCAGTGCTTGACTACAGAATGAATTATTAAGGACGTTAACGGAATTGACAATTTTGTCATAGTATATAGCTTGCTGTGCAATTTCTACTATTTTTGCCAAACTTTTTTTAGCTTTCTCAGGATCGTCTAATGCTTTTGCCGGAGCTGTTAAATGCATGCCTAATAGCGAATTTGTAACAGCTATGGAATGTTTATCTTTCGAAATTTTTGCGTATTTTACAGCTTTTTCTGCGTATGGGATAGCACGCGCGCTAAATAATTCTGCTGCAAGGGATGCTGCAAAGTACGACAGAGAAATAGTCGCCGCATCAGAAGTCTTTTTGGCAATTTTCAATGCTTTTTTGGCATATTGGCGAGTTTTTTCAGGAAACTTCCCAGAAAAAACTTGACTATAATACCAACTCGCACAAGCATATGCCCTAGCTAACTCACAGTTATCCTCTAGCTTCGAGTATATCTTTATGGCTTTTTCAGCAAGTTCAATACATTCATTGCCAATCTTTTCAGTTTCCGTAGGACTGGAGGCTAACCAGAACCGCCACCCCATAAAGTAAATTAAATCATTGCATATCTTACCAACTAAATCAAGCTTGCCTATATTCTCGTACGATGTTAATACTTCGTTTTCAAGAATCCACCATTTAGTTGTTAACTTTTTCTTTTCTTTAAAACCTTCTACAAGCCCAGCCCTAGCGTATTCAATCAACGCATTAACATGTTTGATTCTTAATTCGTTATTTTCTGTCTTAGCTTCCAAAAGATATTTCCGTTCTTTCCTATAAGCCAGAATAGATCTTTTCAAGTGTTTTTTAAAAACAATGTTTGTTGGAGCCTGAAAAGCAGCTTTATAATAACAAAAACCAATCTTTTCATACATTTCAGCTGCCATAGAAAGTTGTTTCATTTTTAATGCTAAATCAACTGCTTTCTTGTAGTAATCTGAAGCTTGGAGCCACTCATACTTCTTCTCTAGTCCTTTTGCTTTTTCCAAAAGAGGGACCAAGTCACTATTTTGCAAAGCTATCCACTAATCATTATTACTCTTGCAGTATTGAAATAATTTTTTACATCTTTTGCCTTAGAAAGTGTTAAAACCATTTTCAACAGATTAATATTTGCTAGGGAGATTGGATTATTGGATTCTAAGGCCATAACCAAGATTCAATCAATAATTCTAATTGCCATAATCATTGTTGCTGCGGTAGGTGGAGGAGTAGCTTATTTTCTGTTGAGAGGAGAAGGGCAATCTTCTCAAACCATAAAGATTGGTGTCCTTGCGGATCTGGATGGATTTATTGGAAAGTCAATTTTGCAGGGTGCCGTGTTGGCTTCTGAACAAATAAACGCTGAAGGTGGCATAATGGGGAAGCAAGTCGAAGTGATTGGCGAAGATACCGACATTGAAAGTGCAATCGCAGATCCAACCGTAATCAATTCAGCCCTAACTAGATTAATAACATTTCACAATGTTGACTTCATTGTTGGAATGGCAGCAGACCAAGGATTCATGGTTCAAGAGAGTATTGCTCAACACAAGAAAATCTTCTTTGAAATAGGCTCAACAGATGAAGCATACACTCAAAGAGTACTAGATGATTATGACAGCGGCAAATATTTTTTCAGAGTTACCCACAACGCAACCTCAGCAATTCCAGGAATAACAGGTGCCCTATTGCACTTAAAGGAACTGACAAGCTTAAACAAAATTGGTTTTCTATCAGAAGATCTTGCTTGGACCGAAGGAATCCCAGAATTTATGGATGTTGTTTTGCCTGAATTAGGTTTTAACATTGTCTATAAAGGCAAATTTCCTCCTTTTGAAACAATTGACTTCTCCAGTTATTTTGCTGCTGCAGAAGCAGCTGGAGTAGAAGTACTCATGCCGCTAATAGCTGTTGGCAATGAAATAGTATTTGTCAAGGAGTATCATGATCGTCAATCACCACTTTTGATTTACGGTGGAATTCTTGGTGGAATCGGAGGTGTGGAAGCTTGGGTTAACACAGATGGAAAATGTGAATACGTTGCTGTTTCTTCATCGGCAGTAGATGCAAATTATCCTTTAACCAGCAAAACGTTACCATTCGGGGAAGCATACATGGAAAGATGGAGCGAAATTCCAGATTCAACTGCGTCTATTTCGTATACTGTATTGCGTTATATAATAACTGATGCGGTTAGAAGGGCTGGAACTCTTGAAGTTAATGCAGTTATAGCTGCATTAGAAAATACCAGTGTGGAAACACCAAATGCAAGGGATTTTGCTTTCACGTCATCTCATGATCTGATGACTGGAGATCCTAGTGATCCGGATACAGATTATACTATATTGCCAATATTTCAATGGCAAAATGGAGAGATGGTTCCAGTCTTTCCGAAGAAGATTATGGAGGAGGCTGGAGCAACCTACATGTTTCCTGACTGGCCTGGACCCTGGGATTAATAGTGAATTCAACACATTCAGTTTATTCTTGCGTGCAAATCAACGGGAGCTAATTAGAAACAGTAATTTCAGACATAACATAGGCTTCACTTAGCTTCTCAGGAGAAAAATCAGTGTAATGCCTAGCTAAGACAGACTTTGGTACTCGCCCACAGAAAGCATCAACGTAAGTCTCAGAAACTCCAAGTCTCAGCATTTCAGAGCAAAACCACTGTCGAAGCTTCTGAGGAGTAATATTCAATTCAGTCTTCTCCTTAGCAGACTTCCACAAATCAACAACTTCATACCTCTGCATAGGAAAAATTCTCTTGCTCCTAGACTGCTTCTTCGTGGCTAAGTACTCGTTCAAAGCTTCTTCTGCTTCTTCATTATAGAAGCTGCACCAAGACTTCTTCGTCTCTCCCCAATGATTATTCGGAGTGATCATTCTCTTTTCAAAATCAATGTCTTCGCGTGTTAGGGATAGTATTTCTTGTCTTCTAAGTCCAGAAGTTGCATAAAGCAAGAACAATGCTTTCTCCTTTGTTGTTTCAATAGTCAAATAAAATCTTCTCAAGTCTTCTTTACTCACAATATGCTTTGGCTTATACACTTGATGAGGAAACCTGAAGCTCTCAACAACTTCAGGATGCTTCAGGAAATCTCTGAAAAAGACCTTGAGAGCCATCAAGATATTTTTGTACTGAGCAGAACTCACATTCAAACCCTTCAAGTACTCACGAATATCCTCAGAAGTTGCCGATTCTAAATGAACATTAGACTCTTTCAGGAACCTTCTAATGTAGTAAGTGTGCTCATAGGCTGTCTTTCTTGAACGCCTCAAATCAACAATCAAAAACTCCCTAAACGTAGAAAGCATTTCTTCAATGGGTATTCCAGAGGCTTGACGTGCAGAAGGTCGCTGGTTCGAATCCGGTCCGGCCCACCATTCACCATTTTTGCTTGTTGAATAGAAGTTATTTTGTGGATTGTACTGTGAAAATTGATTTATGAGATGTTTTAAGTAGTTTTCGAATGTTTTACTGAGATTGAAGCCGAGAGCTTTGGACTTTTCAACTAATTCTCTGTCCAGATACAAAACAACATTTCTTTTGTTTGACACTGCGAATGCATCCGAGGGCGCGTATTGGCATTCTCTATGTTATATGTTTGGTGATTACTTTTTAATTGTCAAGACATGGAGTGTTTTATTCTACGCCGAACAAGAAATGTTTGCATTAAAACCCAAGCAAAATAGCCATAAAGAACGATAGTCTGAAGAAAGGCTACATATGAAGCAAGAGGATCAACTAAAATAACAGTTGAGATACCAAACAAAACAAAGCCGACGATTGCCGAGTACCTTGGATAATCCCGATTCAACATGATAACTACTGAATAAAGAAGAGTAGCTAATACAAACAGTGAAAAGAAGATTAAAGTCATAATAACGTGAGTATCCAATTGAGTATCAATTGGGGAGATTGCAACTCCAATCAGAAAAGGGAAAGATACCAACCCAAATGAAGATCCTAAAATACTCAAGACCTTTTCACGTTTTGATTTCGTAAAAGGTGAACGCATAATCAACCAAAATGGAACAAGGGCTACGGCAACAATTACTAATGCAATAGAAAAAAGTGCTGATGAAATATAGTTAAGTTCTCCATTTTTAGCTATTACAGCCCCCAAATCGCTAAAAAAATATCCGAAGTAGTCAAAACCTCCAGGATAAACAAATGCCGCTGCAAATGTCAAAAGAAAGAATTGCAATGCACCAAACACAATGATAATACATAAAATTCGACCAATACTTCCGATTCTCAATTCTCTCACATATTTGAAATTCTTTGCCTTCAGTTTTTATGACTTGCGGTGATTATTGTGGCTCAGAAGAGTTCGTTCTGTTTCAAACCTTGAGTGATTATTTAAGCACTATTTCTTGTAAAATACGCCTTTGAATCTTTTTTATTATCAATAACTAGATTAGCTTAGTCGCTTGCCACTGATACGATTGAACAGTTTGATAATATTCCCATTCTTAAGCGTCAGATGAAATAGTTCTCCCCGTTCTGTCTTCATGTAAAAATGTTTTCTGCCTTCTTTGATTTCAACCAAAACTTTCTCAGGTAAGAAGAATTTCTCAATCCACAAAGTGAATTGAACTTCATTTCCAAGAACCTTAATCAAATCCCATTTGGTCGCCTTGCCTTTACCCTCGACACACTCCAGCAAATCCAAAGCAATCATATCAGGGGACCTGCGAGAAACCACCAGCTATCCCCTATCCACATTCCATCTCTCGCTGGTACAAATAAAGCCTAGAATACTTCCTCCTCAAATCAAAATACTTCTTAATATTCCACAACCCCAAAAAAATAGCAGGAGACGAAACAATTAATCCTACGAAGACAAAATCCAACCCCATCTGCACATTTCTAACAACAACAAAATACACAACCAGAAAACCCATAGCAAGCAAAAGAATTCCACTTCCAAGAACATAATTGATCCCCTGCAAGAGATCTTTAGTCAACCCCTTTGCATCAACTATCAGATTCTTGAAAATGTCATTCCACTTGACAAGTTCTGCGTCTACAGCGTCTTCTTTCATCTCATTCACCCTGACCAAATCTACTTGTAAAAATCTTAAAAGATTTGTTCTGTAACTAATCTCATAACTAATTCTAGAAAAGTTCGCAGCCAGATTTATGTTTGGTCTTTTGTTACACTAATTTTCTATTTTTATAATTTCTAATCCTAGGAAAGCTAGTAGAATTTTCTAATTTCTAAATTCTAAAAGATAGCCAAAATAAAAAATGAATTTTCTAAAAAATTACTTTAATTAGAAAATAGATTTTAGAAAACTGGATTATCTAGTGTTTGCGTTTCTTAAAGTATAGACTACAAAACCAATACTCACACTAAGTGTGGATTTGAAAAAACTTAAATTTAGAAATTGTAACATCGACCTAATAGAGTAATTGAATTAAATAATTTGCCTTGTTTTCTTGAGTTGAGCAAATGAAAAAAGCGATAATACTCTTCGATACAAAATTCGGCAACACCGAGAAAATAGCTAAAGCTTTAGCTTTAGGAATGAAAAAGCAAGGAATCGACGTAGATTGCATTAACGTAGAAAACGTCCAAATCGACAAACTAGCAGAATATAATTTAATTGCTATCGGTGGACCTACACATGGATTTGGCATATCTGCGCCAATGAAGGCATTCGTCAAGAAGCTCGAAAATTTGAATCTCCGAGATAAAAAGGCCTTTGCCTTCGACACAAGAACAGGTTCAAGATTTTGGGGAAGCGCCGCAAAAGGTATTGAAAAGAGATTGAAAGGAATTGGAATGGTGATTGTCAAACCCCGTTCCTCTGCAACAGTAAAAGGTCTCAAAGGACCACTTCAAGAAGGAGCGGAGGAAAAGTTTGAGCAAATTGGAACTGAACTGGCAAACACTTAGTTAGTGTAAAAATAATGCACCCTATTTGATTTAGAGAATATAATTTATAAAATACTGAAAAATTCGTTGATTGCATTAGGTTCTAATCCAATCTATTTTGTTCCCGATGATCTTCGGGAAAATGTCTATGTCAAATCAAAACTAAAACAATCTAGAGGTGAGACTCGAATTAATAAAGCAAAAATGTTCAACAGTTTGTGAACCCGACAAATGTGATACTTTCCAATTCATGGCAAAAATCTTGAAAATGAAAGTATTGCACCCAGGGGGATTAGACGCCACTAAACTGCTGGCCAATAAAAGCAAAATCTCATCAGACATCACTATTCTTGATGTTGGTTGCGGAAGTGGCCACAGTGACGTTTTCTTAGCAAGGAATTACGGCTGCATAATAGTCGGAGTAGACAATGACATAGAGACTTTAATAAAAGCCCAAGCAAAAGCTATCTCAAGTGGTTTAGGTGACAGAGTAGTCTTTAAACTTGCCGATGCAAATGACCTTCCTTTCCAAAATCAGATCTTTGACGGAGCCATTTTCCAGGCAGCACTTATATTCACCAATAAAAATGGAGCCTTGCACTCGGTGTATCAAAAAATTCGTCCCGGAGGTTTTCTTGGAATAATAGAACTTGCTTGGAAAAAGCCACCTACAGAAAGAATAGTCACTCGAGTCAGAGAAACACTATGCTCTGCAGCCATCAATACTGAAATCCACCAAGAGTGGATAAGATTACTGGAACAACATGGTTTCAAGCTTGTTTACTCAGATCTACGGGATCACAAGTTCAATTTCAGCGGAATGTTGAAAAATGAGGGTCTATGGTCTTCTCTAAGAATCGCCATAAAAAACATCAGTGATAAATCTGTAAAAGGAAAAATGAAACAGATCACAAGTCTTTTCAAAGAAGCACATGAATATCTAGGTTACGGGATCTATGTAGCCAGGAAGCCGCAATTTGATAGAAGCCCTGTTGAACATCCGAATTCCGGAACTCTGGGTAACACCAATAACTGAAAAGTATGACGTTGCTGTTTCTTGCCAAATCGGGGGATATTCAAGCAAAGCAGGATGGGGAAGCGTTACTATGAAAGGCGATGACGATAAATTGAACAATGCAATTGACGAAATAAGAGAGCACCCATCAGTAGGCAAAGTAACAATTAAAACACGCCAAGCTGAATCTGCTACATTCATTGTGGACGTAGTGAAATGCAAAGCATGTGAAGTTTTAATGAAAGCTAAGGCTTTCATGGTGTTTCCAGTGAGCATCCACAAAGGGCGGATGAAATGGCTACTGATAACAGATGATAATCCCACTGTCGGAAAGATAGTCAACGACTTGGAGAAGAGTGGTTGCGATGCTAGAATTGAAAGAGTTATTCCTTTTAGTGGAAAGGGAATCTTGACTGAGAGGCAAGAAGAGCTTGTACGAGTTGCTCTTGCCTCCGGTTTCTTTGATTTTCCTCGAAAGATGGGCAGCGTGGACCTAGCAAAAAAACTCGGTATATCGGTGTCCACACTTTCCGAAATTATGAGGACTACTCAGCGTCGCATTTTTTCTGAATATCTTAGATCATAATAGTAGTCATTTGAAAGAGCATAAACATATAGATTCCATAATTATATGTTTGGTCTTTTCTGAAGTTGATGATTTTCTAATTTCTAAATTCTAACATGGTACCCAAAATAGAAAAATGAGCTTTCCAAAAATGATTGAAACAACAACTAATAAATGCTGCAGAAACTTAAGACTAGATGAATGAGGGAGTATTGAATGATTAATG
>Ga0209742_10001185_pt1 | contig 12334 bp, 12 predicted proteins | sample DeeMarSeWOR38_10_FD_187462 | JGI IMG/M metagenome (GOLD analysis project Ga0209742, IMG submission 187462) | Marine sediment microbial communities from White Oak River estuary, North Carolina - WOR-3-8_10 (SPAdes) (version 2) | ecosystem: Environmental > Aquatic > Marine > Intertidal zone >... | reverse complement strand
AACTCGTCCCTGGCCCTGAAGGAGAACTCGAACTTGAGCAGGTCCCGGAGACGCATCAGTTCCTGCTCGAAAGTGTCCTTCGAGCCACCGTGGCCGGTTGCAGCCAGCGCGACTTCCGCCAGTGCACCGTCGAGGAAGTAGTGCACGATGGTGTTGCGGTAATAGGCGGCCGCGAGCTGTCGGCCCGGCGTTATGACGTAGACCGGCGACGTGCCCCCTGAGAAGCACTGCAGCAGGCCGGTCTCCGTGAGCGTGCGCAGCGTCTGCTGCAGGTCCTCGACGCCGCCCAGCCGCAGGTTGTCCGCCTTCGGCAGGTGCCAGCGTTCGATGAGCCCGGCGATGTCACTCGCCTGCCGCCAGATCTGCCCGGCATCCAGTGCGCGCCCGTTCGCCGCCAGCAAGACCAGGGTCACCAGGTCGGTCAGCGTTATCGGGATGGAACGCTCGATGCGACTGCAGATCTCGAACGCGAGCTTCTGCACGTGCGTGGCGTCCGCGACGTCAACCGACGCAGGCACTTTTTCCGAAAGCGCGATCGGCTCTGCGAAGCGCACGTAGACCTTGCCGTACTTGGACTTCATGCCGGCAATGTAATCGAGGAACCACTTCAGCGATTCCTTGCGCTTGGGTACGCCGTGCTGCATCGCGATGTAGTCGTCCATTTCCGGGATCTGGTCGAAGCTGATCGCAACGGGAACGAACAATGCGTCTTCGATGGATGCCCGCTTGTACGCGTCCATCACCCAGTGAATCAGTCCGAGCTTCGGCCGCAGCAGCTTGCCGGTACGCGAGCGTGTGCCTTCTATCGACCATGACAGCGGTATGCGGCGCGAAGCCAGGTAGTCGATGAAGTACTTCAGGACGAGCTTGTAGACTTCATCCTCCTTGAAGCTGCGCCGCAGGAAAATCGCGCCGGAGTGCCTGGCCAGCGGCCCGAAACCGGCAAAATTCATGTTGATGCCGGCAAAGATCAGCGGTTGCGGCCGGAAGCCAGCGTCGTACAGCGCACGGGTGAAGACGAACCCGTCCAGGTGCGACTTGTGCGACCACAGGAAGACCATCGGGTGCGTCCGCGATAATTCCTTGAGTTCCTGCAGGGCTTCCGAGTTGACGTCGAATTCGGGCTCGAAACTGCGCGTGTACATGAATCGAGCCAGCGCCGCCGTCCAGCCGAGGTAACGATCGGCCGGACGTACCGCCAGTTCATCGAGGCAGTCCTGCGCATCCTTTTCCACGTCCGCGTAGCTGCGCCCCTCCTGTTCGGCGAGGGCCCGCAGCGCGGCGAGAAAACGTTCGTCCCTGAAGACTTCCCGCTCGTCGATAGACGCAGCCCGTGATAACTGCGCTCTCTCTTTCATGGTTCCAGGCTACGCATTGACCGCCTGCCTGTGCTGGCCGAGCGCATCGAGATACATCTCGCGAATACGCACAGCCTGCGGCTCGACGTCGGCGAGCTTCCATTTGTCCGTCGCTTGCGGCGGCAGCACCGTGACCTTGACCTCCGCGGGATGAATCACGATCCCCTTGTACGGCAACGCATCCTGAGCGTTGTGGATGACGATGGGCACGACCGGTACGCCGGCCTGCCGCGCCATGTGAAATGCGCCCAGCTTGAAGGGCCCGAGCGTGCCGTCCCGACTGCGCGTGCCTTCGGGCGCGATCACCACCGAGCGGCCGGACCTGAGCGCATCGACGGCCGGCTTCAGCGCTACCCGTGGATCGCCGACGTGTTCGCGATCGATGAATACCGTGCCCGTATAGGTAAACGCGAGCCCCATCGGCAGCTGGTGCTTGATCTCCTTTTTCGCAACGCCGATGACATCCTCGCGGAGCATGCGAGCCGTGATCAACACGTCGACCGCGCTCTGGTGATTGAAGATGAAGACGGCCGGCCGGTGCGACCAGAGATGCTCCTCCCCGTCGATGAACAGCTTCAGCCTTGCGATTGCAGAAGCCACGCTCGTCCAGGCGCCCAGCGAAAAGTTGGTCGCTTCGCGTTCCGGCGCGCCGAGCGCGCGCAACGGCAAGCCGGCGGCCAGTAGTGGCAATGCCGTGCCATAGACGAGCAGGCTGCGCACGACATCGCCCACACCGGGCATGCCGCGGCTTTCGAGATGGACCGCGCGCCAGCCGTTTTCCCGCACGACGGCCTCGAGCTTGCTGTCCGGATTGATGCTTACGGGGTGGCCAACCGCCTCGAGCAGGGGCAGGTCCTCGATGCCGTTGGTATAGAAGTAGCTCCTGCCCAGCCTGATTCGCTGCTCCCTGGCGAACTCCTCTGCGGCCAGCAGCTTGCTATCACCGAAACAGGGCTCACCCTTCACCCTGCCCGTGAGCCGTCCGTCCTGCACCTCGAGTTCCGTGCACACGATGTGCTCTACACCGAGCATTCTCGCGACCGGCTCGATCTGGTAGCGCGTTGCCGAACTCACGATGACGACGGTGTGACCCTGTTGTTCGTGCGCCGCGATCATCGCCCGAACCTCGGGGTAGATCTCCGCGGCGAGATGCTCGCGCGTGACTTTTTCGCCGAGTTCGATGAGCTGCCGTTCGGGCATACCCTTGAGATGACGGACTGCGGCAACCAGCGCATCCTCGAAACCGCCGAAGTTCAGCAGGTAGCGCGTCACCATGTCGCCAAGGTCGAAAAGCTCCTGGCTGGTGATCTCCCCGTTCCTCAGCCGCTCCAGGAACATGTCCCTGACCGAGTGGGTCGCTATGATCGTGCCGTCGAAGTCGAACAACGCCCCCGTCGTCCTGCCGCGCATGCCCGCGGCAATTTCCCGGGTGAAGTGTTCATAGGGTTGCACTGCGCCGTCTCCGTGTGCCGATTCGACCGCCGTCAGAATCGCCAATTTACGATGACGCAGGCGGGGGCCGTATTCAATACGTACTGTCCCTGTCTCAGCGGCGCGTTTGCGAAGCGTAAAATAGCGTTGTAAACGACCGTTGCCAGACCTCTCGAATGGCACTCGAAGACGACAAGCCCCTGACGCGGGCAAAGCCACCTGCTCTCGGTTACGCCATTGCGGAGCCGTTCCGGGCCTTGCTGGAACTCGCGAGCCTGGTACCCGGCCACCTGTTCCTGAAACGTGCGCCGCAGGGCGACGGTCACCCGGTAATCACGCTGCCCGGCTACCGGAGCGACGACACCGCCATGCTCGCGATGCGGCGCTACCTCGAACGCTGGGGCTACGCGCCTTATCCATGGGGTCTCGGCACCAACCTCGGCATCGGCTACCAGCGCATCGACTACGAGAAACGCATGCTCGAAAGGCTCGAGAACGTCGTCGAGAAGCACGGTGAGCCGGCAACGATGATCGGCTGGAGCCAGGGCGGCGTGATCGCCCGCGAGATTGCGAAACAACGACCCGAACTCGTCCGCCAGATCATCGTGCTCGGCAGCCCGCTCGCCGATGCGCCGGAAGCCACGACGATATTCCGCGTTTTCCGCCGTACCTCGGCGGAAGAGATCACCAATGAACTCATGAGCATGATGCGCGAAGTTGCTACGCCGCTGCCCGACGTGCGTTGCATCTGTATCTACAGCAACTCCGACGGGATCGTGTCCGCCGACATCGCGCAGGATCTCGTGTCACCGAATGTCGAGAATATCCGGGTGACCTCGAGCCACCTCGGCCTGGTCGTGAACCCGATGGTCTTGTTCATCATTGCCGATCGTCTGTCGCAGCCCGAAGACGACTGGCGCCCTTTCAACATGTATGCGCTGGACCGCCTGCTGAGCTGGTCGCGCTGAAACGGACAGTCCGATGCTTAAACAACTATCAGGAATGGACTCACTCTTTCTTTACACCGAGAACCACCGCGCGCCGCTCGAGGTCGGGTGCCTGCAGTTCTACGACCCGTCGACGGCGCCGAACGGCGAGGTGCGCTTCAAGGAAATCCTGGCGACGTTCCAGCAGCGCCTCGACCGCGCCGACCTGTTTCGGCAGAAGCTCGTCGAGGTGCCGTTCTCACTGGACTACCCGTACTGGACCGAGGACAGGGACTTCGACCTCGAGTATCACGTGCGCCATATCTCGCTGCCGAAGCCCGGCGGCTGGGAACAGCTCATGGCCCAGGTCGCACGCCTGCAGGCGCGGCAGCTCGATCACTCGCGGCCGCTGTGGATAGCGCACGTCATCGAGGGTCTCGGGAACATCCCGGGTATCCCGAAAGGCGCATTCGCGGTATTCATGAAATTCCATCATGCCGCGATCGACGGCGCGACCGGCCAGGACTTGCAGGCCGTGATGCATGATCGCGAACCTCTGCAGGCCGATGCTTCGTCCTACCGGCCCTCGATCGGGCCGGGCGACGACACTGCACCGAGCACGTGGAACCTGCTGGCGCGAACGCCCTTCAACACGGCGCTGCGTTCGACGAAGCTGGGCCTCGGTTTACTGTTCGCCCTGCCGGGTGCCGTGAGGATGGGCCTTACCCGTGACAGGAAGCCGAAGACGGGAGTGCCGGTCACGGTTCTTAACCCGGCCCGGGTGACGCCGAACCGCTCGGTCGGCGGCCGCTTTTTCGAACTGGACGATTTCCGCGCAATCCGCGAGACCTGCAAGGGCGCGACGGTCAACGACGTTGCCCTGACGGTCATAGCCGGCGGACTGCGCTACTACCTCGAAGCCCGGGAAAGCCTGCCCGACGTGGCCCTCGTCGCGGGATGCCCGATCAACATCGGCAGCCCGACGGATGCTGCGCAACGCCGGCCGAACCAGCTGAGCATCATGACGCCATCGTTGCACACCGACGTGCGCGACCCCGTCGAACGGCTGCGTGCGATTCGTGACGATACGCTGGGCGCAAAGGCGACGTCGGCCGCGCTCGGCAAGGCGACACTGACGCGCATTCCCATGAACCTGCCGGCACCGGTCGCGAGGAACCTGTATCCGCTGCTGGTCACGCTTGGCATACAGTCGAAGACGCTGCTCTTCAACACGCTGATCAGCAACGTCGCGATAGAGCGAAGCCCCCTGTACTTCTCGGGTGCGAAGCTGATCAAGGTCATGGGGACAGCGCCGCCCTTCGACCAGTGGGGAGTGTTCCACACCGTGGTTTCCTACGACGGCGAGGTGTCCGTCACGTTCACTGCGTGCCGTGACACGCTGCCGGACCCGGATTTCTACTCGGAGTGCATCGAAGCCTCGTTCGACGACCTGCGGCAAGCAACGCTAGGCAAACCGGCAACCGGCAAGAAGGCGAAGCGCAGGAAGAAGAGTACGGGCCGCAAGGCGCCGGTGCTGGAGATCGCAAGCTAGCCGATCATTCGATGTAGTGGTCGATCGAGCTTTCGATCGCCGAACGGATGGGCTCGCGTAACATCATCATCGTGAGCCCTACGTGCACGTGGACTTCAACGCTGTCCTCGAAAACGAGGATGCGGCCGGAGACCCCCTTGCCGTGCACGCACAGGTGATCGCCTTCCCATTCCGAGGTCAGGCCGAGCTTGCCGCCGAGTTCGTCGGCGACACGGTCAACGCGTTGCCTGGCTTCCTCGACGCCGAGGGAATGTTGGCGTTTGATTTTCAATTTGCTGCAGCCGCTCCTGCCGGACGAGCTTAAATTAGCAGCATCGTTCCCGGAACCAAAATAAAAAAGGGGGTGAACCGCATGCGGTCCACCCCCAACAGGAGCTGCAATCAGCTATTGAGCCTGCGGCGCAGTACCGCAAGGAGCGCCAGTAACAGCGGGAAGCCGGTCGAACCGCCGCCGCCCGAGCTGTCATCCATATTCGGCGACTCCGCAACCAGCGGGTTCGTACCAAACACGTTGACCTCGTCACCGTCTGACTTGCCGTCGTCGTCCGTGTCCGGGTCTTTCGGGTCGGTGCCGCGATCGCGTTCGTCGCCATCATCCAGACCGTCGTCGTCGGTGTCCCTGTCGCGCGGATCGGTGCCGTCTTCGTGCTCGTCACCGTCGCTGACGCCGTCGTCGTCAGTATCGTCGTCACGAGGATCGGTACCGTCCTCACGCTCTTCTTCGTCGCTGCGACCGTCGTTATCGTCATCGTGGTCGACATCGTCATCGATACCGTCGCCGTCGTCATCGGCGTCGTCGTCATCCCTGATGCCGTCGTCGTCGAAGTCGTCGTCGCGGCCGGCAAGGTAGCCGGCGATCGCGTCGATGTCCGAGCGCGGCATGCAGGCCATGTAGTTCATCTCCTCTTCGTCGAAGATGGCCTCCCAGATTTCGTCCGCCGAATCGCCGTGGACGTCTTCGTCGACCGGGCCGCCGGAGCCATTGTCGCCATGACAACCCGCGCAGGTAGTCACGTAGCGCTGCTCGCCGCTGGCGTCGCGGGAGTTCAGGTACTCTGCCATCATTTCGATGTCGGCATCCGCCAGGCCCTTCAGGAACAGCATGTCGGGGACGCCGTTCGGGAACACGCTGGTGCCGTAGATCGAGCCTGCGATGTTGCAGCTGCGAGCACCGGCAACGCGCCTGAGTCCCGGCAGTGCGTCCTCGACCGCCAGACCCGCCCAGGGATTGTCGTGGCAGAAGCCGCAGTTGGATTCGTAAAGCGAGGCGCCGTCCGTATCCGGCTGACTCGCCACGAGATCGACAACCTCGACTCTCGTAGCTGCCGCGGCGCTGTTCAGTCCGCCGTCGTTTACGATCAACGTCACTTCGTAGACGCCCGATGCCGTATAAGCGTGCGTCGGCGTCGCGCCGGTGCCGGTGGAGCCGTCGCCGAAGTTCCAGGCGTAGGTCAACGGGTCGCCGTCGGGATCGCTGGACGCCGCGCCGTCGAAGCGAATCGCTTCACCCGTGGTGCCGCTGTATGGGCCGCCCGGATTGGCCACAGGCGCCCGGTTCGCCGGTGCTACCGCGATTTCCGCGACTGTCGTGACCGGTTCGCTGTCCAGGGTGCCGTCGTTGACTACCAGCGTCACGGTGTAATTGCCGGCCGATGCATAAGCGTGCGTCGGGCTGGCGCCGCTGCCGGTGGAGTTATCACCGAAGTTCCAGCTGTAGCTCAGCAGATCGCCGTTCGGGTCGGCCGAGGCGGAACCGTCAAATGTGATCGCCTGGCCGGGTTCTCCCGCATACGGGCCGCCCGGGTCCGCAACCGGCGCGATGTTGGCCTGCGGCGCGGAGATCGAAGCAGAAGTAATGGAAGATACGGGAATCGCCAGGCCATCGTCGACCACCAGCCTGACTTCGAAGTTGCCTGCTTCTGCATAAGTGTGGGTCGGCATCATCCCTGTCGCCGTATTGCCATCGCCGAACTCCCACTCGAAGGCGAGACTGTCATTATCCGGGTCGCTGGATCCGGAGCCGTCGAACTGGATCAGCGCGCTACCAGCTTCACCGGAGTACGGCCCGCCCGCATCGGCAAGCGGTGGGCGGTTTGCCGGGTCGGCGGTCGCACCCGTCGGCGCCCCGTTGGAATTGTTGCAGCCGCTCCTGTCGGCGCCGCACCAGCCGGGCTGCACATTCTCGTTGATTTCAACAAGATTGCTGTGGCCTTCACCGTCGGAGTCAGCGTTTTCAACAGCTGCCGCGGCGGCCTGGAAACCGGCGGTCGTGCAGATCGGGCCCGCGGTCGAGTCGACATTCGCCAGCAGCGCGTCGCCGTAAACATTGAAGTTGCTCCCGCCACCTGGCGACTGGTGACAGGTCTGGCAACCTCCCTGATTCTCGGTCGTGGAGTTGGGGTAGGTCGTCGCAAAAGCATTGACGCAACTCGAAAAGGCATTGGCGTCTTGCGACGCCAGCAGCGCCATCGCCAGCACCACCGGTACCAGCGAGTATCTATTCCCTCTGCTCATTTCAATATCCTTTTGCCGGTAGCCCGGCTATCGTGTTTTTGTGCCCAAGTTTTCGTATCGCTCAGGTCATTACACGGGCTCATGAGCCGGAAGGTTCCGGGATCGGCAAGATTTTCGGGTAGGTAGTTTTACGGATGCGCCGATCGGCGAGAGGGGAAAGAGTGGCCGGCGGGAGGGAGGATCCGCCGGCCGGGGTGCCGGTTTATTGCTTGACCGGGCAGGTGCTGATGCCGAGCAACGAATAAACCGGGCAATTACCGACCAGGCCGGTAACCAGCGGTACCACGCCGATCCAGCCCCATGGGGTCTCGGGGCCTACAAAGACCAGGCTTACCAGCGCGGCGCCTGCAATAACCCGCAGTACACGATCGATCGTACCTTCATTCTTGAAAGCCATTGTGATTCTCCTTGTTCGCTCAATACGAGATTTCGAATACGGTCTCGATATTGAGCCAGGAGCATCCCGGCGTCAGTGACTCAGTCACCGAAGGACGGGCCGGCCATTGCCCTGATCCGCGGCCGGTCGACCAGCGATACCTGGCCGCGGCCAAGGCGGACCCAGCCCTCGCTCTCGAATCGCTTGAGGTGTCGCGAGACGACTTCCCGGGCCGTGCCGAGTTCCACGGCTATGTCCTGGTGCGTGATCTTCTCCACGCCCTTCCTGTCAAGCTCGAGCAGAACGCCGGCCAGCCGCACATCGATGGCGGTAAATGCGATCTGCTCGATCTTCTGGATCACGCTGGTAAGGCGCGACGAAAACCCGTCGAAGACGAAGCGGCGAAACCACTGCGATTCCTCGAGCGCCGACTGGAAGCTCGAAATCGGGATTGCCAGGGCCTCGATGTCCGACTCGGCGACGGCCTCGGCCGGGTAATTCTCGTTACTCAGCAGGCAAGACGTCGTCAGGATGCATGAGCCACCCGGGCCGATCCGGTACAGCGTGACCTCGCGTCCGCTCTCCGACGTGAGCTGCACTCTCACTTCGCCATCGAGGAGTATGAGGAAAGCCTGGCACAGATCCCCGGCATGAAAGACGAACCGGTCGTGGTCGAGCTTCACGATCTGCGCACTTTCGAGCAGCCGATCGAGAATCGCCTCGTCGGCGTCTGCGAGCTCGGGTACGGCTGTCGTCAGCCTGCTCTTCAGACTAGACTTGGCATCACCGCGACCAACCACTGTGAGCACCTTTGATCATGGACCTGAAAGTTCTTTTCGTCGTATTCGGAACTGTATTCCTGGCCGAACTGGGAGACAAGACGCAGCTGGCGACCGTGCTGTTTGCGAGCAAGCCGTCAGTCAGCCTCATTACCGTGTTTATAGGTGCCTCACTCGCGCTGATACTGTCATCGGCCATCGCGGTCGCCGCGGGCTCCGTGATATCGCACTACGTGGACCCCCGCTACCTGTCCTACATCGCCGGCGCCGGCTTCATCATCATCGGCATCTGGACGATCGTGGCGGCGGGGTAACCCTGGTCAGTCGGACGTGTGCCAGGCCACGTGATAAAGGGCATAACCCGACAGTACCGGCCGCGAAAACGCCATGCCGATGATCTCGCCGTCTACGTTGGACACCACCGCGCGGGACTCGTCGGTAAGCGGATCGACGACTTCGCCGAGCACATCTCCTTTCTTGACGATCTTGCCGAGGCCTGCGTCGGGAAAGAAGAAACCTCCCTCGCCTCTCGATACGCGAACCCAGCGTGACCTTTCGTAGACTCTCGACTCGGGAATCTCTTTTTGGGGCCGGTCCGTCATGCCGAGATATGCCATCACGCTCTCGATACCTGCGACGCCACGCAAGATTTCTTCTGGCTGGAAGCGATGCGGCGCGCCAGCCTCGTAGATGATGGACGGGATGCCTGCTTTTGCCGCCTCTCGGCGCAGGCTGCCGTCAGGTCCCTTGCCCGCGATCACGATGCCCGTCCCGAAGTGAATGGCGAGCTCCCTGATCTCGGGGTCGGAAATATCGGCGCGGATCTGCGGCAGATTCGTGCGGTCGTTCGACGCGGTATGCAGGTCGACGAGCGCATCGCAGTGAACCAGTATCCCCTTGGCCACCTCGTGCGCTATCAGCCGCGCCACGCTGCCACCCGCGCTGCCGGGGAATGCCCTGTTGAGGTCACGGCGGTCGGACAGGTAGCGATTCCCCGTTCGAACGCCCTCCGCGTTGATTGCGGGCAAGGCGATAACGGTGCCGCGCAAGGTTCTGGCATCGACGCCCGAAAATGCACGCCTCGCTATCTCGACGCCGTTCAGCTCGTCGCCATGCACTCCCGCGGTCAGGCATAGCGTCGGTCCCGCTGCAGCGCCCCTGGCCACAAATACCGGCATGTTCAGGTAGGACGATTCGAAGGTCCTGTCGGGAACGAACGCAAAGCGCTGGCTCGTGCCGGCAGGGATGTCACGCCCGAGTACCTGCATTGAGCCCCATTCCTCGCCGGCAGCCAGCACAGGAGTAATCACGAGACACAGTACCGCCCCAAGCCTCGATAAAGCGTCGCCCACCTGCATGCTCTTCATTCCCACATCACCGGAACGTCTTCGCGGGCGGCAGCCTCCAGCATCTCGATAAGCGGCAATGCGCGGTTGTGCAGGCTCACCTTGCGCTCGTCGCCCTCCTCTTCGTCGGACGGTGGTTGGTCTGCAGCTTCGGCATCGGCCGCCGCTACCGCTTCGCGCAGCGATTCCAGCGCCTGCGGTATGTCTTCCGCGCTGATGGCGCTCGGCACGGTCCCGCGTCGCCCCATCATCTCGAGGAGTTTCAGCGCAACCTCGCCGAACATCGTAATTTCAGGGTAGCGCGCGTTGGTTTTGAACGTGATCAGCATGAGTCTTCTTCCTTTGTGTCCGGAACCGCCGGACGAACCCGTCTTCACGGCAGCGGCCGCAATCAGTGGACTGCCCGGCTCCCGCGAGCCGGGCGCTTCCGGCATTCTTCTACGACCTCGAGTAAGTGCCTACCAGGCGATTCGCGCCGATAACGTTCGGCTCGATCTTCTCCAGCAACTCCCACATCGACAGGCCGGCGGCGAGATCCGGCTCCGAATCGAGCGCGAGCAGCCAGAAGAAATAGTGGTGAGTGCCGTGACCCTCGGGAGGCATCGGCCCGCCGTAGCCCGCATTACCGAAGTTATTGGTGCCTTTCACGTAAGCATCGGAACCTTCGGCCAGCTCCGTTACCGACCCGGGAATACCGTAAAGCACCCAGTGCACGAAGCCGTAAGTGCCTGGCGACACGAGCGGCGCGTCCGGATCGTGGCAGATCAGCGCAAAGGAGCGTGTGCCCTCCGGCACCTTGCTCCACGACATCGCCGGTGAGACGTCTTCGCCTTCGCCGGTATATCGGGTCGGGATCGGTCCGCCGTCTTTGAAAGCGGAGCTCGTCAACGTCATGTCAGATAGTGCGAATCCCATGATGACTTCCCCTTTCTTTTTTCGGAACGTCGATGCTCCCACAAGCGCCGGGTCGATGAAATAGCATTGTTTACGTACATTCATTACCATCGAGGAGCACATCGCGGAGGGCAATCCATGAGTGAAACGATACTGATCGTATTGGGTGCTATCGGTCTTCTGGCGGCCGGTGGCGGACTGGGGTTCTGGCTCGCGCAGCTTCGACTGCGTGGCGAGTCGCACAAAGCCGACGAGGTTCAGCAGCAGTTCGACGACTACCGGCGAGAGGTCACGCAGCATTTCGGCCAGACCGCCGAACACTTCAAGGCCATCGGCCGCGAGTATCGCGAGCTGTACGAGCACATGGCGAGTGGCGCCGACTCGCTGTGCGATCGCGAGGCTGCCGACATGAAACTGTCGTTTGCGCCGAAGGCCATACTCGAATCGATCGCCGAGGAACAGCAGCCACAGGCTCCCAGGGATTACGCGGAGGGCGACCTCCCTGCTGCTCAGGCTTCGAAATCGCCTGAAAAAGAAGTCGCGGACGAAATAAAAGAGGAGGCGGTCGAGACGCTGCAATCAGAGACAGAAGCTGAACCCGGCGACAAGGCTGGACGCACGCTTCACTGACAATGGACTCGCCGGGGACGAGCATGCGGTTTCGATTGATCCTGGTCGTTCTCGGTATCGTCCTGCTGGCGCCCGTCGGCGTGCGCGCGGAATCGCTGGCTGATGTCCTCGAAACCATGATCGAGGCTTACGGCGGCGAAGAGAGCGTGCGCAAGCTGGACAGCGTGATCCAGGAGTGGGACCTGCTGGCGCTGACCAGGAACCAGCAGGGCACCGACAAGCGCAGCATTCACCTGCCGGGGCAACTCAAGGTCGAGCTCACTTACCCTGACAAGCAGGAAACGCGGGTCCTGAACGGCGACGCGGGCTACGCGATCTTTGACGACCGCGAGCCGGCGGCCGCGAGTGACATGCAGAGAAGCGCCATGCAGTTGCAGCTCATGCGTTTCTATTCACCGCTCACGCTACGGCACAGGATCGATTCCCTCGGCTTGTCAAAGGGTGACGGATACCTGGTGTTGACGCTCAGCGAGGATGGGCTTCAGGCCGAGTATTTCGTCGATACGGAGACCTGGCACATCGTCACGG
>Ga0209742_10001184_pt1 | contig 12354 bp, 9 predicted proteins | sample DeeMarSeWOR38_10_FD_187462 | JGI IMG/M metagenome (GOLD analysis project Ga0209742, IMG submission 187462) | Marine sediment microbial communities from White Oak River estuary, North Carolina - WOR-3-8_10 (SPAdes) (version 2) | ecosystem: Environmental > Aquatic > Marine > Intertidal zone >... | reverse complement strand
CCCAGTTGGAGCCGTACTACCACCGCCCCCGCCACAGGAGACAAACACTGCTGCCATTAATAAAACTGCAAAAATATAAACTGAACGCGTAAGTGATAAGATCATTGCTTTAGTCTCCGTGAAAAACTATTCACTAATTTTAAGCCTTATGGCGATATTTTTTTACATCAAATTTCCGGGTACATCCTGCATAGTTCTAATACTTATTTTGCCCAAAATCCCGGCATGATCTGCCAGCGCATTTTCATGCGCCCCACCGATACCCCATGCAACTCAATAAAATAAGCATTCGGATTCCTGCAGTCCAGCCCATATCTGTTGTTTAAATTTATTGCGACCGCCATGGCACCTTCAAGGCTTGCAGATCATGCCGGGATTTTGGGGCCCAGTACATCTCAGCTTTTCAGAATCCAGCCGTTCTTCAGCCTTTCTCTGGTGGAATGCTGGTATTGCCATTTACCTGCCATGTCTTTCACCTGGCGACTTTGTTTTCAAATATACATGCCACTTACGTTTTTTTGGGCCGCCAAAGTAAATTTATCTGCAGTAAAAATTTCACCTGGCTGAAACCCCGCCCGAGACAATCAGCTTCATGACCTCGCCTGGATCGGTTTCCAGGGGAATAACCTGCTCTTTTTTGACAATGATAAGATTACCTGCAAAGTTATAGGACTGGGGAACATACACTGCCATACTGTCCTTGATGCCGATAGTCTCAAGGCTATCACGGGTTGCAAAACCAAGGATTTTGATATTGTTTTCCCTGTCAACCGCTACCTGGACCGGCTTGTTGAAACTTTTTTTATCACCGACAAAGGCATTCACCAGATCCCTGATGGAGGTATAGATCATTTTGACCAATGGCAGCCTGGCAAAAACCTTATCAACCAGATGCACAATATTTCTGGTCAGAAAATTGGAGGCAATAAAACCAATGAGCGTGATAAAAACTATGGTTACAACAAAGCCGAGACCTGGAACCGGAAGATCAAGCACTCTGTCAATTTTTATAAATATCCAATAGATTACATACAGTGTTACAAACAGCGGGATCAGAAACAGAAGCCCCTGGAGAAAGTACTGACTTATCCTTTTCATGGTTTGCCCTCATTCGTCATTTTATTTATTGAACGGCGCCTCTTGTGATTTTTGGATACATATTACTTTGCAGCATTCAAGCCAGCTCCTTGCAAGCTGATCTGTCGCGAAAGGGTGTCTAAATCGATGGTTACAGGAAGAAATTTCTTTAGAACCTCAATATTTGTCTGCAGATGACCTGTAACCTTTTCTGTAATGAAAAAAGAATCACCATGCGCCAGGGCCATGTATAGAATAAGCTGGTCTGCCAGGTGACTGTCCACTGTTGCCCCGGTCTTGTCAAAATCGTTGAAAGCCCGGCATACTTCTGCCGCTACTTCTTCAGCCGGTTTGCCACGCTTGCCCAAAGCACTGAATCCAGCAGCAGTATGCTCATAGTCCGTTTCCAGAAAGACAAAGTTACCAGAACTGTAGGACTGGCAGGCTGAAGATTCTGACTTGAGCTTGTCTTTATAATCTGCAAGGCATATTTCCAAATGGGCTATCTCACGCTGGACAATATGATCGGGAAGAGTTGATGTGCTGCAGGCTAAAAGCTGCAGTTTCTTCAGTTTTCCCCTTTTTGCCAGCTTGACCCCCTGCAAGTCATGACACGGTTTCACATGAATCCTGATCTCGCCGCCGCCCTTGGGATAAAAACCCCAGCGCATCAATTTAATATCAACTCTTGCCCCCAGTTTTTCCAAAGCTGGCAGAAAAACCTTATCAAGATAATGAAATGGGGGGCTGAAAGGCACGTGAGTGCCCCCTGTTATGGTTATTTCCGATGCATGTGAAGCATAAAGTAGCGGCGGCAAAACAGTGCCAAGAAGCATACTGGCAGCACCGGCAGTTGAAATCTTAAATCGATATCTGCCACCCCTTATGGTGCGTGGCGTAAACAGAATACTGGTGGAATGCAGATGCGCACCTGTTACCTCTGCATCTGTAATCTCGGCCAATGCCAGCACTCCTGCCAGATGCTGGGTCTTCAGTCCCGGTCTTGAACGTTTGGCTCTTATGTTGTCAAGCTTTACAGGCTGCCGAAGCAATGCCGCCAAAGCGAGGGACGTTCTCAGTATCTGGCCGCCCCCTTCACCCAGCATTCCATCAATGTAAATTGGTTCAGGCATGGTATTGCTTCTCATAACCGCTGGATAAGATAAAGAAATGTCTGGATACGGCTTTTTTGTTTTATTGATCTAAACTGATCAAGGAGTTTTTTTGAATCTTTGCTGCCTTTCAATGGCGAGATGTAAATGCATCCCTTGCCGGCAGCTTTCTTTACCGTCTCATCAATATGTGTACCAACCGACTGAATGTGACTTGCCGGCAGATCCTCACCTATCAGGATATTAGCTGTTACCTCAATATTCTGATAGATTTTGTTTATTAAATGCATCCTCTTGAAAGCCTGTTTCATAACTGCTGAACCCACCGGTTTCTTAATATACTGTAAAGTCTCATCATCAAAAGATTCCAGACCGATATTAACATAGGTATAAAACGGCAAACTGTCGATGTTCGCCCAAAAATCTTCCTCTTTATCCAGAAATGATCCAGCGCTCCCAAAAAGAAATAGCCTTGGACCCTCCATATACGACTTTCCTATATCAAGCAGCCTATAAGCCTGTTCCGCCGCAAAGATTATATCTTCAGGATGTGCCCCTAATGCATCATGCTGGCCTAAATAGACACTGTTATAATTGGGCAGGTCTGCACCGAAAAATTTCTTCAATGCCAGCAGCTGATCTGAAATTTCCTCCCTGGTTCTGCTCTTCAAATCCAGGCCGGTTTTCACCTCACAGAATGAACAGTTATACAGGCAGCCGTCGTTAACCATCAGCGGCATAACATCATAATCAACATGTCTGCAGTCAGGAGGCAGCACGCTTATTCTGGCTTGCAGTATCCTGTGGAACCGGTCCGCATTTTTTCGTAATTGATCTGTTGAGTTCCTGCCAACCCGGGTCAGAAATTCTTTCAGATCTTTATCTTCTGAGGAAGACATTTTTTCTGCTCGGCCCAGAAGACAGGAACCCATTTGTGCAAATTCCTCCATTGCTTTGGTAACAACCTGCCGGGCAAATGGATTTTCCTTGAAAAGTGAGTTTGTCGGGTAGGCGGGGCAGGGCAGATAATACTCGCCAAAAAGGTCGACCACGCCGTTATAATAGCTGCCGGTGGAATAATAGACCCAGTCATTTCCTGTGGTTCTTTTCAGCCACTCGGCCGGATGGGGCCATTCCGAACCTTTTCCAGTAATATATTTGATTTCTCCTTTCCTGTTAAATTGAAAGTAAAAATCGGAGTATTCTATTTCAGAAAAAATACCATAGCGGATAGGATAGCTCACCTTTGTATATTTTTTTGAGCCACCGCGATCCAGAGTAATTTTGAAATTTTGCAGTTGAGCAGTTTTCATGATTCTTTATAAATAACCTGCTGCGTTCCAGGCAGGATTACTCTTTGATGTATAGTATATTTTACCAGCCATTTCTCAAGGTTATAAGAATAATTTAGATAAAAAAAGACGGACCCGAAATCGGATCCGCCTTTGGGGAGCTGCCGTCTAGGGGTGGTGGACGGCGTGGGACATTACAGTAAAGGTACAACCAATTCTTGCTACCGTGACAGGTTGCAACACAGGTTTTCTGTACTGTATGACTTATTATATGCAACGAGGATGCCACTTTAGCAAAAATTGTATAACATTATGTTTTTATAAAGAAAAAATGGGGAATGAATGAAAGTCTTTTCTTGATCGGGTAGTTATTTGTGAATGATATTTCCTACAGTTTTTGAAAGAGAAAAATTTGAATCGAAGATATTCCTATTAATATTAAGTAAATATCAGTGCCATACGAAATACAATTTTTTATACATGCAGTATGCAATGATTAAACAGATGCTGTTTTTTTAAAAAGTAAAATTCTTATGGGCAGACACAAACAGATTTCAGGTGAATATTAGCTGAAGTGATAATCGATTAAAGGGTTGGCAGTAATCTCGGCTTGCGGTTTGTTTATCTTTTAAGTGCAAACAGTTTTCTCAGATCATCTATGATCAAATAAACCGAAGGTACAATTACCAGGGTTATGACAGTTGCAAACACGATACCGTAACCGAGGCTAATGGCCATCGGGATGAGAAAACGCGCCTGCCTAGATGTTTCAAAGATCATCGGTGTCAGGCCCCCGAAGGTTGTCACTGTTGTAAGCATGATGGGTCGGAAACGGTGCACTGCAGCATCATGTACCGCTTCACGCGCTATTATCCCCAGCTTGCGTCTGCGGTTAGCAAAATCAATAAGCACCAGGGAGTCGTTCACTACTACACCCGACAGGGCCACAATGCCAAAAAGGCTCAGAACGCTGAGGCTGTAGCCCATGATCAGATGGCCGATAACCGCGCCCACTAGGCCGAAGGGTATGGCCAGCATTATGATGAGGGGTTGAATATAGCTGTTCAGGGGAATTGCCAGCATGGCATAAATAATGATGAGCGCGATCAAAAGACCGCGTAAAAGGGCCTGGACGCTCTCCTTCCTGTCTGCCTGGCGTCCCTCGAAGCTGTAACTGAGGCCCGCATAGTGGGACTGCAGCTGGGGCAGGATATCGGAGACCATCGCCTCCATGACCTGGCCTGCCTGGCTGCGGGGTGCCACATCTGTGGAAACGGTCACCACCCTCCGCCCGTTACGCCTTTCTATACTTGTGTCTGCCCTGCCCCTTTCCAGGGCGACCACTTCCTGCAGCGGCACTTCACCCCCATCCGGCGTACGCAGTATCATCTCCTCAAGGTGGTACTCGGAAATCCGCTGTTCCTTGGGCAGCCGCACCATGATCTTGACCTCATTGCGGCCCCGCTGCTGCCGCAGCACCTCAGCCCCGTAGTAAGCCTGCCGCACCTGCCTGGCGATGTCCGCTGCCTGCAGGCCCAGGCTCTGGCCCTCGGGCAGGACCTTAAAATCGATCTGCTGCTTGCCAGGAGAAAAGCCGTCATCAATGTCGATGGTGTTGGGGAAATAGCCAAGAGCATCTGCCAGTTCACTGCTGGCCGCTTCCAGGACCTTTATATCCCTGTGGCTCAATTCAACCGAAATTGCAGCACCTCTGCCAGGCCCCCCGGCATCTGACTCGAACTTGATAGATTCAAGCCCCGCGATCTCACCGGTGGCCTCCCGCCATAATTGAGTCACACGGGCAGTTGAAACAGGGCGCCTGTCAGGCGGTGTCAGATAGATGCGCACCTCTGCCTCGTTGTTATTCACCCGGGCATAAATACCCTCAGTCAACTCAGCACCGCCGTTTTTATCTACAACTTCCTTACCCTTCTTTACCAGCAGCTTCTCAACCTCGGTAGTGCGGTTGACCGAAGTGCCGAAAGGCAGGATTGCCGTAACAGCGGCATAGTCGGACTCAATCTTGGGAAAGAGTTCAAATCCCATGCGGCCGCTTTTAACATAGCCGAAGGCGATCATAAGTATGAGGAGCCCGATGGAAAATGAGACGTAACGCCAACGCAGGACAAGGGCAAGAAAAGGACCGTAGCGGCTATGGACCATACGAACAAAAAAGAAACTGAACCGCTGCTGCCAGCCATGCAGCATGCCGAGCAGACCTTTGCCATCCTTTTCTTTAACATTTTTCCTGTGCCCAAGATGGGCCGGGAGGATGAAAAGGCTCTCGATCAGCGAGATGAAAAATACCGTTACCACAACAAGCGGTATCTCGCGGAATACCTTGCCCATGAAGCCGGGCACGAAAAAGATTGGCATGAAGGTGACCATGTTGGTCAAAACACTGAAAATAACCGGCATGGAAATTTCCCGGGCTCCGGTTATTGCCGCATCAAGCCAGCCCATGCCCTGCTGCCGATTGTAATAGACGTTCTCCCCCACCACGATGGCATCGTCCACAACTATACCTAAGGTCACGATAAAGGCAAACATGGAAACCATGTTGAAGGTGACACCGATGAGCGGCAGGAGCAGCAGTGCGCCGAGAAACGAGATCGGAATGCCGAGGCTGACCCAGAATGCAAGTCTTGTTTCCAGAAAAACTGCCAGCAGGATAAAGACAAGGGCCAGACCGAAATAGCCGTTGGTGACCATCAGGTTAAGGCGCTGGCGGTATATCTCCGAACGGTCATTCTGGGGGACTAGGTTCAAGCCTTCCGGCAGGTTTGTATTGATCGTTTCTATCTTTCGGTGCACCGCATCGGCAACGGCGACCGGCGACTGGTCGCCGATCCGGTAAACTTCCAGCATGATGGCAGGCTTGCCGTTAAAGGTGGCAAACTGGTCCGTCTCGGCAAAATCATCGCGGATCACCGCGATATCCTCAAGCAGCACCTCTGTGCCGTCGGCAGAAGAAATGACAGGTATCCTGCCGAATTCTCGCCCGAAATCTCGCCTTTCCGAGACGCGTACCAGTACATCGCCGCCCTCGGTCTTGATGGCGCCGCCCGGGACTTCAATGGCCTGCCGTCCTATGGTCCGGGCAACTTCATCCAGGGTCAGTCCATAGGCGCGCAAAGTCTCCTGGGGAATCTCGATGCTTATCTCATAGTCGCGCACACCCTGGAGTTCAACCTGGGAAATCTCCGGGTCCATGAGCAGCTGATCCCTGATGTTCTCAGCTACCTCCCGCAAAACCCACTCGGACTGATCTCCATACAGAGCCAGGGACACAACGTAGCGCTTCCGGGTCGGCACGGTTATCTGCGGGTCTTCGACATCCTCGGGAAAGGAGGTAATGCGGTCCACTGCATTCTTTATCTCCTGGGCGATCTGAGAGACATTCTCCCCCTCGATGATCTCAATGGTGACTGTGCCCGAACCCTCCCTGGCCGTGGCGGTGATCTCCTTGATCCCCTCCAGGTCCTGGATGGCCTCTTCAACAGCCAGGATAGTACCCCGCTCCACCTCCTCGGGGCTGGCGCCGGGATAAGTGAGTGATATTGTAACCAGGTCAAGTTCAAAATCAGGGAAAACATCCTTGCGCATGTTGTTTCCCATGATAAGCCCGCCGATCAGTAAAACCAGCATCAGCAGGTTGGCTGTAACGGAACGTCCCGCCATCCAGGCAATGGGACCCCGCGGGCTGCTGTTCTCAGGAGTTGTCATGGTTTTTGCGGCTCGCTGCTTTCGGTTTGTTTCGTTGTTTCTCCGGCTGCTTTACTCTCTGTCTTTTCCAGACGGAGATCCATGCCGTCAACCGGTGCAGACAGGGCGGATATGATCAATTGCTCCTCAGGGTGCAGCCCGTCACGTACATAAACATACTCTTCTTCACGCCACAGTGGCTGCACCGGCCGGACCGCCAGCTTATGCTGACTGTCCGCCAGCCAGATCTGGTTGTCATTGCGCAGGGCAAACCGCGGGATGCGGTATACGTCTGGCAGCGGCGCACCGTCAATCAAGACCCGGACATATTCGCCGATCAGCATAGGCGGTCTGCGACCATCTCTGGCCTGCAGATCAAGAGGGTCCTTGACCTCAACCAGGAGACGGGCCATGCGTCCCTCCTTGGAAAGATCGGCTAGCATGCGAATGACCTTCCCCTGGCGTTTATTGTTCTCACGGTACTGAATTGTTACCGTAGCCCCTTCCTCATCATTATCCGAGGGAATTTTAATCCACTTGAGATTTTCAACAGGTACTGAAACCTGCACCCAGTAGGCATCGGTTCCCACCAGGTCCGCCAGTTTTTCCTGCGGTGAAACATGGGAGCCAAGGTCCACATATTTATTGAGCACCAGAGCATTAAATGGTGCGGTAACCTGCGTTCTGTCAAGATCGATCCTGGCCAGCTCCAACTCGGCCTTGGCCGCCTCTATATCAGCCTGGGCCTTTTCCAGGTGCGGTTTTCTGAGGGCAAGCTCGCTTTCAACTTCTCCGGTTTTATTCTCTCCATAGAGTAGGTTCCACTCCCGGCGGGCCACGTCCTGTCTGCCTATTTCGAGTTTATAGGCATATTCGGCATCCGACAGGCTGCGTTTCTTTTGTTGCAGGGCCAGCTGGTAGTCTTTCGGGTCTATCTGGAGCATCAGTCCCTTTTCCTGCAGCAGACCGCCAGGGGTGAACGCTGAACTCAGGTCAATAATCTCCCCCCCCACAGGGACCTTGAGCACCGTCTCCTGGGCAGGAACAACCAGCCCCATGGCCGGGATGTTGATTCTGTAAGTTTCAAGCGTAAGCGGCATTGTCTTAACGAGGGGCGCCATTCTTGCTGGCGGCCGCCTGTTGACCTTTGGCTTCGTATGTATCAGGTAACGTGCCCCTCCAATACCTGCAGCAATGAGTATCACACTCAGGACAATCCGCACGATAGGTTTCGGTGCAGGCTTCTCTTGTCCTTCTTGTTCTTTGTTCGTCTTACTCTTCATAATTCCAATTTCCCGTTTTACTCAATTTTTCCATGTCCGGCGGTACCAATTCCTCGGTCCATGTGCCTCCGATGGACCTGTAAAGATCCATTCTGGCAATAAGCAGATCCGTTCTCCTGGCAATAAGGTCTAGTTCAAGGTTCTGCACAGAAAGAAGCTGGGTCAGCACCGGGAGGTAGTCTATAAGGCCGTTTATATAGCGGAAACCTGCTTCTTCAAGGGCAGTCCGCGCTGCTTCAAGCTGATTTTCAATGCCTTGTATGTTCTCCCGGATTTTCTCCTCCCGAACCAGAGAACTCTCAACTTCCCGGACCGCGTTTAAAACCGTCTGCCTATATACAGCTAACTGCTCCTGTACAGCAGATTCTGAATAAAGCACTTCAGCCCGGCGCCGTCCTCCGTCAATTAATGGTGCAGTCAAGCCTGCGGCAAAATTTGCAAACCAATTATCAAAAAGTCTATCGAGTTCATCGCTGCTGTACCCTGCACTGCCTGTCAGACGCAGGGCCGGAAGGCGGTCAGCCCGCGCAGCTGCAAGATCTTGATCAGCTGCGGCAAGGCGGTGATAGGCAGCCAGAATATCAGGCCGGAACTCCAGGAGCTGGGCCGGAATGCCTGCAGCAGGAGGTGAATCCAGCTCCGGCAGAGCATACCGTGCGAAACTGGGGGCATCATACGGCTGACGCCCCATCAGCACAGACAGTTCATTGAGAAGCAGTTGCTCCTCCATCTCAATGAGCGGTATCTGGGCCTTGACCCGCTCAACCAACTGTTTCTGCTGCATGACATCAAGGGCGGAGGCTAGAGATTTTCTGAAACGCAATTCAACCAGGTCCAGGTAGGTTTTATTGGCGTCAAGCTGCTTCAGAAGAAGATTTTTCTGCTGGCGCTGAGCAATAATGCGGGCCCAGCGCTCCGCAACCTCTGCAGCAATGGTGACGGCGGCTCCGTTAAAGTCCTGTCGCGAGGCAGCCGCTGCAAGCTCTGCCGATTGCGCCTCGGCCCTGATACGGCCCCAAAGATCAATCTCGTAACTTGCGACCAGGCCCAGGCTGTAATTCTCATTTTCTGTTTTCAGAGCTGCAGAATTCTCTGTTCTGTTATTCCGGGAATAGGATGCGTCTGCCTCACCGCTTACAGACGGAATAAAGTCGGCACCTGCCTTTGCTGCAAGAGCCTGAGCCTTACTGAGCCGGGCCCAGTACGAAGCCAGGTTCTGGTTGCCGGAAAGCGCCTCCTCGATAAATCCGTTCAGTTCATCGTCGCCAAATGTCTCCCACCAGCGTTTCTGCGGTTCAGATACAGCTTCCTTGATCGAGTAAGCAGTCGGTACGGGCGCCACCTCCAAAGGAGATCTGGCAGCAGGGGCAAACGGAGCACAGGCAGATGCAGCCTGGATCAGAAAAAAAAGGAGTGCAAGCAAAAGCTGCCAGCGGCTTGATCCTGCAACCCTGTTTGCCCAAAATAGATATTTAAAGGAATTATAATGCAAACTATAGTGCTCCTGCTCACTCTCAAATAGTTTTATACGTTTGGCGAACTGTCAGACAGGTCCGAAAAGCAATGCTATACTTCATATATCTGCAGAAGTTGTCAACAAAATACAGTTACAGCTCTTAAATATATTATGATGTGGCTGGATCCTTAAAAGTCTACACATAAATTTAGCGGCTATGAAAATTGGGCAGCAATTCTTTATAGAATTACTGCCCAATTAACATAACGGGATCTTTATAAAATTTGTCCGCTTCTGTCCCAGCACTCTTTATTTGTCACGCAATAATTCCAGTGTAAACAAGATATCTATATTCTTATCTACTACACCCATTTTATAAAATTTTCCATCACCTACATGAAATTCCAGCCTGTCAATCGTCAGGACTGTATCAAGCCCCGCTACTATCTCTCCCTTTTTCAGGGGATTTTCCCGCTGACCATGATAGACAAACTCTAAAGCAATATCCCTGGAGACATCCTTAATGGTCAATCTGCCTTCAACAATATATTTATTTTCATCTGCATGCAAAACCCTGGAGGATTTGAAGGTAATTGTCGGATATTCTGCCACATCAAAAAAATCAGGGGATCGCAGATGCGTATCCCGTTTACCCACCTTTGTATCAACAGAATCAACCTTGATCACAAAATCAAACCTGCTTTTAGCCGGATTATCAGGATCAAAATACACCTCACCGGTAAAATCCATGAACTGGCCCCTTACCGTGGCATAGGTGTGTTTGACCTCAAAGTAGAAATTGGTATGTACAGGATCAATTTCCCACCGCTGGGCCACTGCCTGTAACGGTGCCGAGATAATAAAAAACAATAGAATCAAGAGTACTTTTTTCATGGCGACTCCCCTTTTTTCGGATTGAAAAATATCACGTAAGCCCAATAATAGGTTTTATTCTTTTTTAAGAAAGTATGGCTTGTGCGGCACTTTGTAAAGCATTCCGCCTGGATATTTATTTACAACCCTCTTGGCTTATTTAATGATTCTATGCAGCCATATCCGAGAGATCAAGAGCAGGTTAAGGCCCAAAATTATTACAGCTAACTTCCGCGGGATACCGTGCTTAAAAGTTTCACTGACAAAAAGAACATGGGCAGGCAGCACGAGGAGAACCAGTGTTGCCCCGAACCGATGCTGAAACAGCCATTTTTTATAAGGCAGTTTGTAAAGATTTCTTAAAACAGCTGCAAGAGAGAGTGCCAGCAAAACACAAAGCACGCCTATACCTAAAAACTCCGGGTAATATTTTTTTGCAAAGGTATATGGCGTAAAATTCTCAGAGGCTTTTATGAACAGAGGATGGACTATGACAAGAACGGCTATTGCGATGCCGTTTAAACGATGCAGAAAAAAGAGCTTTTTAGCAGAAAAAACCTGCTCAAAAATTGTAAGCTGGGAAGCCAGCAGCATCTGATAAAAGATAAGCAAGGCGGTGGTGATGCCTACTATCTTACCGCTTCGCAGGTATGCTTTTTCCATCCCGAACTTGTAGAGTATGGAAAATGATTCATACTTAAAAGGCACAACCCAACCGCAGGCAAGCAAAAGAAGTGCAAGCACGACTATAGTAGTCCCCAGAATAATCCGGGGTTTTGTCGAGATTGTGCTTGCTGAGCTCATAACATTTGGAAAGTCCCCGCAGTAAACTGCAGGGACTTCAATTATGGATTCATTACAATACCTGGGTCAGGTCTGCAATTGTACGTTAATGAAAAACCGGGTTTTCGGCTTAATACCTTTTATTGCGAAAAGTTTTTTTCTTGCGGCGCTCTTCCGCCTGGTTAACTTTTATTTCACGGCCTTTCATCATGCTTTTGTTAAGGCCCTTGATCGCCTGGTCAGCCTCTGAATTATTGGGCATTTCAATAAAACCGAAGCCCTTTGACTGGCCTGTATACCTGTCCATTATGAGGTTTAAACTTGAAACTTCGCCGTATGCCAAAAACATCTCCCGAAGTTCTTCTTCTGTAACGCTATAGGGTAATTGCCCGACATAAATATTCATTCATTTTCTCCTTAGGTTCATGACCACTTACTAATTAACCTATATTCCGGTTAAAGTCATGACAGCTTTTATTTACGGATTCAAAAAGAGATTGCCGGTGGAATCGATCATGATGGCCGCCCGACGCTTTCTCTTCTGCCTTCTGCCTGCCTTTTGGTTTTTGGCAGACGACTGTTCCTGATTTCCAACATTAGTAGATATTGCAGATCTGCCAGCCGCCGGACGCCCATTGCGCTGTCCTGCCGGCCGACTGTTTTTCTTTGTTTTCTGCCATGACTTTTTGGCTGGCCTCTCTGGCGAAGTAATGCTGTTCCGGACATCTTCATGCTCATCGGGTGAATTGATCCAAACCATTTTCGCACCCAGG
>Ga0209742_10001180_pt1 | contig 12377 bp, 10 predicted proteins | sample DeeMarSeWOR38_10_FD_187462 | JGI IMG/M metagenome (GOLD analysis project Ga0209742, IMG submission 187462) | Marine sediment microbial communities from White Oak River estuary, North Carolina - WOR-3-8_10 (SPAdes) (version 2) | ecosystem: Environmental > Aquatic > Marine > Intertidal zone >... | reverse complement strand
CTCATCGCTCTTGCCGGTATTCGCGAAAAGCTCCGCTACAGCGACGTACCGGACGGTCTGCAGGGTCTCGGCATCACGTTCATCATTGCCGGGCTGATGTCGCTCGGCTTCATGGGCCTGTCGGGGATTCAGCTTTGAACGCAACGATAACTACCCAGGTCATTCTCGGGATGTCGCTGTTTTCGGCGATCATTCTCGTGCTCGTGTTTATCATTCTCGCGGCCCGCTCACGGCTGGTGGCCAGCGGCAACGTCAAGGTCATCGTCAATGACGAGCGCGAGCTCGAATTGCCCGTCGGCGGCAAGCTGATGCAGGGACTGGCCGAGGAAGGCATTCTCATCGCGTCGGCCTGCGGCGGCGGCGGCACCTGCGGACAGTGCAAAGTCCAGGTGCTGTCCGGCGGCGGCGCGATCCTGCCGACCGAGACCTCGATGATCAACAAGCGCGAGGCGAACGAGCATTACCGGCTTTCCTGCCAGGTCGCCGTCAAGCAGGACATGAAGATACGCGTCCCCGACGAAGTCTTTGGCGTCAAGAAATACGAGTGTGAGGTCGTCTCTAACGGCAACGTCGCCAGCTTCATCAAGGAGTTCGTGGTGAGGCTGCCCGAAGGCGAGGAAATGGATTTTCGCGCCGGCGGCTATATCCAGATCGAGTGCCCGCCGCACGATATCAGCTACAAGGACTTCGACATCGACGAGGAGTTTCGCAGCGAGTGGGACCATTACAATCTCTGGCGTTACGAGTCGCACGTCAAGGAACCCACGATGCGTGCCTACTCGATGGCGAATTTCCCGATGGAAAAGGGCCTCATCAAGCTCAACATTCGCATCGCCACGCCGCCGCCCGGCGACGACAAGATCCCGCCCGGCATCATGTCCTCCTATATTTTCAGCCTGAAGCCGGGCGACAAGGTGATCGTGTCCGGTCCCTATGGCGAGTTCTTTGCCAGGGACACCGACAACGAGATGGTGTTCATTGGCGGCGGTGCCGGCATGGCACCGATGCGCTCGCACATCTTCGACCAGCTGAAACGCATTCACACGAAGCGCAAGATGAGCTTCTGGTATGGCGCACGCAGCCTCAGGGAAGCGTTCTATGTCGAGGAATTCGACGAGCTGGCCAAGAACAACGACAACTTCAAATGGCATCTCGCCCTTTCCGAGCCGCTGCCGGAGGACAACTGGGAGGGCTACGTGGGCTTCATCCACAAGGTACTGCTCGACGAGTATCTGGCCAACCATCCCGCCCCCGAAGACTGCGAGTACTACATCTGCGGTCCGCCCATGATGAACTCGGCGGTAATCGGCATGCTCGAAGACCTGGGAGTCACCCGCGACCACATCTTGCTGGATGATTTCGGCGGCTAACTCCAATGAGGCCCCTGACCCGCTGGATCGTCGTCCCTGCACTGCTGTCTGCGCTCGGCGCATGCGGTGACTCGCCGCGCGAGCGGCCCGTCCAGGAGCTCGTCGGTTCGACGATGGGCACGACGTTCAACATCAAGGTCGTCGCTGCGCCCGAGAATCTCGACCTGCCCGCACTGCGTAGCGAAATCGAGGGCGCGCTCGACGGCATAAACCGCACGATGTCCACTTACCTGAGCGATTCGGAGCTGTCCCGCTTCAACGCCAGTGACAGCGTCGACTGGATCGAGGTAACGCCGGAACTTTGCCACGCAATCGAGGCCGCGCGGGTCGTCAGCGAATTCACCGATGGCGCGTTCGACGTGACCGTTGGCCCGCTGGTCAACCTCTGGGGCTTCGGGCCGACCGAGACCGCCTACGAGCCACCCGGCAACGATACCGTCACGCAGGCCATGGAGAGCGTCGGCTACGCGAAGCTGCACGTGGACTGCACGATTCCGGCACTGCGCAAGGAGACCCCGGGCGTCTACGTGGACCTGTCGGCCTTTGCCAAGGGGCATGCCGTGGACGTCGTGGCCGGGCTGCTGGACGGGCGGGCACTGCCGGACTATCTCGTGGAGATCGGCGGCGAGATGCGGCTACGTGGCACGAATGCCCGCAGCGAGGCCTGGGCGATCGCCATCGAGACTCCGGACCGGACGGGGCGCTCGGTCCGGACGGTCGTGCACCTGAGCGACACGGCGATGGCAACATCCGGTGACTATCGCAATTTCTTCGAGCACGAAGGCCGCTTCTATTCCCATACCATCGATCCGCGCACGGGGTACCCCGTAGCGCATAATGGCGCTTCTGTTACGGTCGTCGCGGAAACCGCGGCGTTCGCGGACGCTGCAGCGACGGCGTTACTCGTGCTCGGCCCGGATGCGGGCATGAGACTCGCCGAACAGGAGAATATTGCGGCATACTTCCTGTTACGGTTAGGCAGCGAATTCGAAGAACGTATGTCGTCCCTGTTTGCAATGAAGGTCATGAAGAAATGAGCGTACTCGCCACCCTGATTCTGAGCTTCGTCATCGTCGCCCTGGCGGTGACGGGAATGGCCATCGGTGTGATGGCAGGAAGGTCCCCGATCAAGGGAAGCTGCGGCGGCCTCAACGGAGGCTCCTGTGAACTTTGCAGTGGCACCGGCGAGTGCCGCAGGAAAGCCAAAAACCAGAGGTAACGATCATGCCGGTCAAGTCGATCAAGGTTAAAGATTACATGTCGGGTAAGCTCGTGACCTTCAAGCCCGATACCGATATTCTCGACGCGATTCACACGCTCGTGAACCGCCAGATTACCGGCGCACCTGTCGTGGACGACCATGGCACCCTGGTGGGAATGCTGTCCGAGTTCGACTGCCTCGACGTCGTGCTGGCAGCCGCTTACCACGGCCATCCCGGCGGACCCGTGTCGCAACTGATGACGGCCGACGTCGAGACGGTCGACGCCGACATGAGCATCATCGACCTGGCCGAGCTCTTCAAGGCATCGGGCTTTCGCCGTTACCCCGTCATGAAGGACAACCGCCTCGTCGGCCAGATCAGCCGCAAGGATGTGCTGAGAGCGCTCGGCAAGCTGTCGGTGGCCTCCTGATCAGGCGGGGTCAGGGGCTCGCACCGACGACGGGCAGTTCGACCCGTGTTGTCGAAACTTGCCAGCCTTGTGCGGCTATTCCACCTGCGGAGTCTCTGCCGGCTTGTCGCGCTTGATGACCTTCGCGACCAACAGCAACGCGCTGCCTACGAAAGCCAGTGACACGAACAATGTGGCAGCCTGGCCATGCGGGAAGTCCTCGGCGAACAGCTTGATGGCCACGAGAATGAGCAGCGGATAGGCCAGCCAGCGTGCCTCCGGCCAGCGCCGGTGCCGGCTGGACAACGCCAGCGTCACTGCCGCCACCGACAACACGGCGGTGCGAACGGAAGCCAGCACGGACAGGCTCGGTTCTCCGCTGGCTGCGCCCGCGAGGAGCGGCGCCAGGAACACGACGATCAGTCCGCCAACCTCCCAGACCGACAGGGCAAGCACGGTGAGCTGCGGGATTCCGGCCAGCTTACCCCAGCGCTCGGACTGCTGTGCCACGGGGATAAACAGGCACATCACGGTCGCGATCGCGACAACGACGTGGTTGCCTTGCAGGACAGGCCAGCCAGGCCCTGCATCGCCAGCCAGCGCCCGCAGCCCGGTTGCAAGTATCCCCGAGTGAACGCCCGCGGCGAGAAGCAGCAGTGTGCACTGCAGGCTCAGAGCAACACGGCCGGTACGACCGCTCGCTGCTGCCATCGTGATTGCAAGCAGCGCCCACAATATGGCAGCGGCATTGTTCGGCAGCATCAGGCCGCTGCCCGCGAGCACGTACACGAGGCCGAGCGTCGAATAGAAAAAGAAATTGCGGCCGCGTTTGCGGCGCGTTTCCGGCGAGAACGCAAGAGCGTAGGCGCTGCCGCCGACCACGATGCTCAGGATGCCCATCAGCCCCAACCCGAACTGGCCGGCCTGCGCCGCCATGATGGCGGCGGTGAAGGTTATGGCGGATGCAGCCAGGGTCTGCATTGGCTCGAAGAAGGCGACGCTGTGCCCGCTGCCGTGGGTGCGGTACACGAAGCTGACGAGGTACGTAAGAAGCAGGAATGTGGCGAACATCGCTGCGGTTTCCGGTTCGATCGGCCACTGGTCGGTCGTGCTCAGACCCACCAGGCCCAGGACGACGCCGTTGGCACCGACGGCGCCGAGCCATTGCAGGCCGATCCAGTCTTTCAGGTAGGCAATCCAGAGAGTCGCCAGGCCCAGCAGGATCAGTATTGTCGCAACGACGTAGGCGCTGTGCGAGACCATCATGATTCCCAACGCCGTCACGATACCGCCCGCTGTCGTCAGCCAGGCGAGGGTCCGCAGTTCGCGCCGCAGCGCGACGCCGAGAGCCAGCACACAATACACGGCGAGCGCAATCGCGCTTTGCGGCCCGGTCAGCAGCTTGAAATGCTGAACGGCCTCCAGGAGCAAGGGCATGATCAGCACGATAGACAACGCGCCCAGAATAGCGGCGGTAATTCGATGCGCCTCGACAGCACTCTTGCGCCAGGCCATGAACAGCCAGAACAGCGCGTACGTCGCACCCATGAGCAAGCCGATGCCCGTGGGAACGAACTGGAAATCGGTAATGGCGCGCAGCAGGTAGGCGCCCCCGAAAATCAGCAGCGTGTGGCCGATATGCGTCGGAGCACTCGCAACCACCCGGTCGGCGACCGTCTTTTCGTCAAGCGGCGCCGTCGCCGCCGCTGCTTTTTGGGGCGCCTCGCCCTCCAGTTTGCCCAGTCGTTCCTCGACCCTGGCGAGTCGGGATTCGAGTTCAGCGATCCGGTCTTTCATGACGACGCCCTCAGTACAAGTTCATAGCACGCCGGGACGTCGTCAGTACTTGGCTTCCTCGCCCCTCTCCAGCGACGGCACGAACTTGTTGATGATCCAGAACAGGACGAACGGCGTCACGATTACGGTCAGCGCACCGAACAGGCCTTCCTTGAAGGTCTCCAGGCTGTGCGGAATGATCGGGATGTGGTAGTGCATGTAGCCGGAGAAAGACAGCGAGAACGCCTGGCCGCCAATCACAACGTTCCAGCGCATCATGAATACGCCGAACAGCACCAGCAGCAACGCGACAACGGTGCGTTTCAGGGTTCGCCCCGGTAACAGCAGAATCACGAACGGCACCAGGTTACCCAGCGTGTACTGCAGCACGAAGATGTTGATGAAGTCCTTGCCGTACATGACCGAGCGCAGGATGTCCCAGGATTTCATTGCCGTGTAACCGCGGAAGATGAGATCGAGTATCTCGAGACTGATCGCCGCAACCAGGAAGCCCAGCAGGTATTTCGTAGCCGTATTGATGATGTCCGTTTCGGCGCCCTTAATCTCGATGGCCGCGGTCACACCTTCCGTGCGGCGCTTCCTGAAGGCCTTCCATTCCATGATGACGATGTAGGTCAACATACACAGCGCTATGCCGGAGACCACGGCCGACATGATGAAGATGACGGGCATCAGCGGTGACATCCAGAGAGCATTGGCCTTGACCGAGCCGAAGATGAAACCTGCGTATCCGTGCAGGAAACAGGCGACCGGAATGCCGACACCGGCCAGGATTTTCGCGGCCTTGTGGTCCACTTTCAGCGCCTCTTCGCTGATGTCGAACGCCCCCATCGTCAATACCCGGTAGACGTTGAGCCGCAGCATGTTCGAAAGACCTTCCTTGCCTTTCAGTTCGTGCACTTGCTCCACGAAATAGCGGCGGTAGACAAACCATATCTCGCTGATGACGATGAGCGCATAGGTCGTGAACACGATGCCGAACGCGGAGATCGCCGACGTGAAATGTGGCGTCAGCAGTGGCTCCATTGCACGCATCGGCTGCTGCAGGTGGAGCAGCAACGGCAGCGCCGCGACCGGCAGCAATGCCAGCGAGAACACGAGCGAGAACTGCGCGATCTCTTTGAGGCCTTTTTGGCCGAAAACGTGATACAGCGATGACAGGACGAATGCGCCTGCGACCAGGCCTGTCATGTACGGATACATGACGATCTGGATGCTCCAGTAAATGAATTCGTTCGGATAGACGAACAGTTCTTTGACGGTCCACTCGACACCGTGAACGACAGCTTCGCTCGTCATGACATCACCTCACATTCTCATCGAGACCGATATAGAACACATGCGGCTTGGTGCCGTATTCGTCCTTGAGTACCGCCACCCGCTCGGTCGTTATGATCTTGGTAACAGGATCGTCGGGGTCCCTCAGGTTCGCTATTCGGCGGGCGTCGAAAGCACAGGACTCGACGCAGGCAGGATCCATGCCTTTCGTGATCCGGTGGTAGCAGAAATTGCATTTGTCCGCGACCTTGTGAACCGGATGGAAGAAGCGCACACCATACGGGCAGGCCATGATGCAGTAGCCACATCCGATGCACCAGTCGCGGTCTACGAGGACAACGCCATCACCGGTCTGGTAGGTCGCGCCTACAGGACACACCTGCACGCACGGCGGGTTATCGCACTGGTTGCAGAGCTTCGGCACGAAAAATGCCTTCGCGATATTTTCCGGATCGATCTCCTCGCCATTAATGACGTTCTCGATGAAGCCGTCGCGGCCACCCATCGGCGAATCGATATGGGCCTGGCCGTCCTTGGTTATCACGTAACGCTCGACCCAGGTTCGGGTAATCGGCGCGTCGTATGGTATCTCGTTCTCGTTCTTGCACGCCTTGACGCACAGCCCACAGCCCACGCACTTGCGAGTATCGACCAGGAACGCCCAGCGGACGTTCGCGTTCTCCACCGCCGCCCTGGCTTCTTCGTTCGTCAGGAAGGTAAAAGCGCTGACCGGCAACACGCTCGCGAGCGTTCCGCCACAGGCCTGCTTCAGGAAGTCTCTTCGTGAACAGCTCATTCTCGTTCCTCCCTGGCTGGTTTTTCCCTGGGATCGTGCGGCACGTGGCAAGTCACGCATTCCCGGCGGCGCTTGTGGGTACTCCCTCTGACGTTCGGCAGTTCGGAGCGCGCGTGGTTCGGGTAGTCAAGAGACTCGTGGCAACGCAGGCAATGTTCCCGGGCTCGCTCGATCGGCAGGAACTCAATCTCGTCGGGATGGCCGACTGCGGGGCCGTGACAGTTCTCGCACTCGATCGGCGCGTGCGGCGATGCATTGAGCATCGCGACCTTTTCCTCGTGACACTCGATGCAGCTCTCGCGGCCGAGGTGCTTGACCGGAAAGTCCTTCCATTCCTGCTCGTTGCTCAGCCGGTGGAAGTTGTAGGTGAAACTCGGGCCGTGAACTCCGAAATCCTCCGGGACCATGAACTGTCGAGCTATGAGGATTACAACTACCAACCCGATAGCCAGCCACAGCGGGCGTAGGACGTGCCATTTCATCTTCGCTTCTCCCCCCCCGACAAGACAGGGCTGCGAAATATAAGCTCTTCGTTGTTGTTCTTTTCCCCTCGTCTATGGATACGTACCTGCAAACCGCTCCACAATACGTAGAAGCCGTATCGTTCTTCTTGTGCAGAACAGCAATTGGAAACGATACACCGGCGTCGCCGGCCTTATCGGTGCGACGGGCGCTTCAGGGAATGGCGGAAGAGATCAGCCTTGCTTTGAAAGCGCCGAAGACAAGGCTTTGCGGCGCAGGTAGCCGTAAACCTCGAGCAGTGGCAGTTCCTTCGGGCAGATGTCGTGGCAGGCCATCAGGCCGATGCAGCCGAACACGCCGTCCTGGTTCGAAACGACTTCAAACCAATCGTTGTCGTCACGTTCGTCGCGCGGATCCATCGCGAAGCGCGCGACGCGATTCAGCCCGGCCGGGCCGAGAAAATCATCGTTGACGTTCGCGGCGCCGCAGGACGCGACGCAGCAGCCGCATTCGATGCAGCGGTCGCTTTCATAGATCGCCGCGGCCGTATCGTCGTCCATGCGGGCCTCCTGCGCGTCGCGGTCGAAGGCTTCCTGCGCGTGAATCCAGCCCTCGGTCTTCTCCACCATCTCCCGGAACCAGGTCCCGGTATCGACGGACAGGTCGCCAACGAGCTTGAAGACCGGCAGCGGGTGCAGCCTGATGACCTCGGGGAGATCCGACGTCAGCGTACGGCACCCGAGTGCCGGGCGGCCGTTCACCATCATGCCGCAGGACCCGCAGATCGCCGCGCGGCAGGCAAAGTCGAACTGCAGGCTCGGGTCCTGCTTCTCGCGAATCTCGTTCAGCGCGATGAATATCGACATGTACGGCGTTTCATCGAGCTCGAAGGTCTGCATCTCCGGCCGGGACTCGGGGTCTTCCGGGTTGTAGCGGAAGATCTCGAAGCGGAGGCGTCGTCCGCCCTGTGTCGTTTTCGCGGTCATACGGCCTGCTCCCAGGCGCCCCACTGGATTCGGGTGCCGATAGGTTCAATCGTGTCGAGCTTGCCGTGCTCACGCTGTTTCTCGTCGACATCAGCATTGTAGTCGTCGACGGACACGGTCAGTTCGATGCGCTCGTCGCTACCGTAGCCCCGGTGTCCCGGGGGCAGATCGATGAGCCCGACAGGCTCGTAGCTGTAATTCGGCTCCGGTGCATCGACCGGCCAGCGGACCAGCGTCCGGTTCAGCCACTCCGCGTCGTTGCGTAGCGGGTAATCGGTGCGGAAATGCGCGCCGCGGCTCTCTGTCCTGGCCAGTGCGCCTTCCGTCGTAACGAGCGCCAGGCGCATCATGTTCTTCAACCTGAGCGCGAACGTGAGCTCCGGATTCATGCCTGGCGCTTTCGAACGCAACACCGCGCGATCGCAATCGTGCAGAAGGCTGCGCAGAGACTCGACGCCCTCCGCGAGTTCCTCGCCTGTCCGGAAGATGCCGACCTTGTCCATCATCGTCGTCGCCATTGCATCGCGCAGCGCGTAGACGCTCGGACCGTCTCCTGACCGATCGAGCCACTCTTCTGCCCGCGCTTCCGCCTGGCGTACCGCCTCGAATGCGAGGCCCGTCTTGGCGTCCAAAGAAAAACCCTCGGCATGAGTCGCAACGGTACGGCCCACGATACGCCCGGCGACGATGGTCTCGGCGAGGCTGTTGCCGCCGAGGCGATTGAAGCCGTGCATGTCCCAGCACGCGGCCTCACCCGCGGCGAACAGGCCCGCCAGGTTGTAGGCCTGGCCGTCCTTGTTCACCCGAATACCGCCCATCGAATAGTGCTGCGTAGGCCGCACCGGGATCAGGTCGTGCGCCGGATGCAAGCCGACGAAGTCGCGCGTGATATCGAAGACCTCGCGCAGCTTCGTCGTGACGTGTTCCTCGCCCAGGTGGCGGATATCGAGCCACAGGTGCGGCCCGTAGGGCGTCTCAACGCCCTTGCCGTCGCGCATCTGCTGTTGCATGTGACGGGAGACGACGTCGCGGCTGGCAAGCTCCTGCTTGGCCGGCTCCAGCTCCACCATGAAGCGGTGCAGGTCCCTGTTGAGCAGGTAGCCGCCGTCGCCGCGGCAGCCTTCCGTCAGCAGGATGCCGCTCGGTATCAGCCCGGTCGGATGGAACTGCACGGCCTCCATGTTGCCGAGCGGTACGACACCGGTATTGAGCGCAATCGCCGCACCCATGCCCTCGTTGATCGTGGCGTTCGTCGTAAACTGGCCGTAGATTCGGCCGTAGCCGCCGGTGGCTATGACCGTCGCTTTCGCGAGAATCGGGTAGTGTTCGCCGGTGCGCAGGCAACGGGCGACGGCGCCCCAGCAGCGCGAACCGTCATGGATGAGCTCCACCGCTTCGGTCCGGTCGCGAACCTCGACGCCGAGCCGTACAACCTCGCTGTCGACGGCATACAGCACCGCATGGCCGGTGCCGGCTGCCGCGTAGCACGCACGCCACTTGGCCGTGCCGCCGAAGTCGCGGTGCATAATGAGGCCGTCGTTCTCCATGGCCTCCTCGATCTCGACGCGCTCGCCCTTGATGAAGTAACTGTTCTTGCCGCCGCGCACGCGCGTCCAGGGCACGCCGAAGTGAGCGAGCTCGCGGACGGCAATGCGCGCTTCCTCGGCAAAGATCCGTGCCACTTCCTGGTCCGCACCCCAGTCGGAACCACGCACGGTATCGAGGAAATGCAGCGTCGCGTTGTCGCCTTCGGCCTTGACGCAATTGCCGAGCGAGGCCTGCATGCCGCCCTGTGCTGCACAGCTGTGGCTGCGACGAGGTGGCACCAGCGAGAGGATCAGGACGTCGTGACCCGCCGCGGCCGCCTCGATCGCGGCGCGTTCGCCGGCCAGTCCACCGCCGATAACCAGTACGTCCGTACTGACGATTGAACCGCTCATCAGCCTGCACCTCCCAGGAGAAACGCCAGCGGCGGCGGCAGCACGCCCGCCAGAACCAGGAGCACGACGGCACCGAGGCCCAGGAAGAACCACAGCAACACACGCTCGATAGCGTGTATCGAGGTGCGTGACAGCATCGCGCCGGCACCCCACTTGGTCGCGAGCCTGTAGAGCCCGATGCTGGCGTGAAACTCGACACATACGAGGAGAATCGCGTACGGCAGCCACAGGCCCGCCTGCACGCGTTCCATCGTCGTCACGGCCTCGATACCGACGCGTACGCCGAACAATTCAGTCAACACGTCCATGGCCAGCAGGATGATGTGGAAGCTGCCCAGTACCAGGATGATCATTCCCGTGCGCACCTGCCAGATCCAGAGCAGGGATTCGGTGTGCGGATGGAAAGGCGAGAACGGGCTCGCGCTTGCCACCTTCTCCCGGCCCGAGCGGCTCAGCCCCTTGCCGAGTTCCAGCATCTTCTTGCGCTCCCGCAATTGCGCGGGAATCTTGCGGCTCGCCAGCACGGCATGCGCGAGGAACAGCACAAGGATCGCTGCTACCGTCGGCTGCGCGATGTAGTAGTCCTCGAGCATCGTGGCGAGCCAGTTGAAGCCGCGCTCACCCGTCAGTATCGACCCGACCAGCACCATGTGGCCCCACATGAACAGGGCCAGGAAAAGCCCGCTGCCACCGCTGATGATTTCGTAAGTGAGTTGGCGTTTTGCGGTGGTCGTCGGGCTTATCGTGTTCATTCTGATTGCAACATGGTTACGAGATCGGGGTTCTCTTCTTCCTCGGCGAGGACCAGATGACACAGGTCACAGTCGTTGCGAATCTGCTCTCGGTCCTCGGTGCGCATCTTGCGGTTGTGGCAACGTGTGCAGCCGTCCGATTGTTCGTGGCCGATGTGGTTAGGGTAGGTATCCCACCACACGTTCATCTGCGGGAAGATGTTGACGGCATAGGCACCTGCCAGCGCTTCGCCGGCGGCGACAATCGCGTCCGCTTTCTCCGCAGCTATCTCGGGATGGTTCTCGGCATAGTACGCCTGCAACTGCTCGAGAATCGCTTCGCGCGCCGCCTCATGCGACTCGAACTGCTGGTCGATGATGCGCAGCCCTTCACGTTTCACGAACGGCAGCGAGCGGTCCACGAGCCCTTCCCTGATTACGCGGTCGACCTCATTGCTTGCAGGCTTGTAGATGTGACTGGGCCGGTTGTGGCAGTCCACGCAGTCCATGTCCCGCCATAGTCCGCCGTCTTCCGGCGCCTTGCGATCCACATACTGCATGACGGTGCCATCGGCCCGGGTCATCTCGACCTCGTAGATCTCTTCGCGCGATTCGTCAGAGCGGTAGCGTATCTTTACGTCCGGATTGACGTGCCAGTGAATACCGGTACCGCCCGTTCCCTCGACACCGCCGACCCGCATCACCAGCGCCGTTGTCAGCTCCGTGTTGGCCTCGTCTTCCTTGTAGTGCTTGATCACGCGGAGCTTGTCGCCGATGTGCTTCGTCGGCCAGTGGCACTGCTCGCAGGTGTCGCGCGCCGGGCGCAACTCGTGAAGCGGGGTCGGCACCGGTCGCGGATACAGGTCGAATGCAACCGCCACCAGCTGCCAGGCACCGTCGAGCTTGGACTTCACGAACCAGTCGGCACCGGGGCCGATATGGCAGTCCGCACATGCGACCCGCGAATGCGGCGAGCGCTGGTGTGCCGTGTGTTCCGGCTCCATCACGGAATGGCAGGCCATCCCGCAGAACTCGGTCGTTTCCATGTAATGGACGCCCTTGTACGTCGCACTGGCCAGGATGACGATATTGAGCATCGTTGCGCCCAGGAAGATCAGTGTCCACCGTTGGGTGGCAGGCTTGTTGAGGTCGAAGACCGGCATCGCCGCCATGGCCTCGTCACCGTGCAAACGCCGTAGCTTGCGCCGGTACAGAAGCGCGCCGATCGGGATCAGCAGCAGGCCGAGGACGAAAATCATCGGGAGTATCAGGTACGTCAGGATCCCGATATAGGGACCGCCTTCGAATCCGAACTGCTCCATTGCAAACAGACAAGCCATCAGCACCAGGCTCGCTACAGCAAGCGCGGTCCCGATCAGGCTGATCACGTTATGGGTAATGGAAGC
>Ga0209742_10001178_pt1 | contig 12408 bp, 11 predicted proteins | sample DeeMarSeWOR38_10_FD_187462 | JGI IMG/M metagenome (GOLD analysis project Ga0209742, IMG submission 187462) | Marine sediment microbial communities from White Oak River estuary, North Carolina - WOR-3-8_10 (SPAdes) (version 2) | ecosystem: Environmental > Aquatic > Marine > Intertidal zone >... | reverse complement strand
CATAGTGCGTCTAACTACCTCCAAAGCTTCCTTAAACTTGCCCTGTGAAATAAGGGCAACGTAGCCTTGAGCATTAACTCCAGCAGGACAGGAGATGCGACAGGGCGCAGTGCCCCTTTTATCAATGGCAAATGCAGCAGGGACAGCTTGAGGAAGAGGAAGATAAGCTGCCTTCCTCATGTGCAAGCCCATCTCGAACTCGTCGGGCACCTCAACAGGACACACCTTAGCACACTCCCCGCATGAGTTACATTTGATAATATCGACATACCTGGGATTCTTCTTGATTTTGATCTTGAAGTTACCGATATAGCCTGAAACATCCACAACTTCGCTGTTGGTCATCAACTCGATGTTAGGATGATGACCGGTATCAGTCATCTTCGGAGTGAGAATACATTCTGAGCAATCCAGGGTGGGGAATGTCCTATCAAGCTGAATCATATGTCCACCAATTGAAGCGTCGCGTTCCACCATATAGACTTTTTTACCACCGTCAGCGATATCCAGAGCAGCTTGAATACCCGCAATACCACCCCCTACCACCAAGACGTTAGGATTTACCGGAACCTCTTTAATTTCCAGAGGTTCTTGGTAGTAGACACGCTTTACAGCAGCCCGCACAAGGTCCTTGGCTTTCTCTGTGGCTCGCTTCTTATCGCCGGCATGGGGCCAAGAACAGTGCTCACGGATATTGGCGTGTTCGTACAAATAAGGATTTAGCCCAGCTTCTTGGCAAGCCTTGCGAAAAGTAGGCTCATGCATTCGTGGAGAGCAAGAGGCAACCACTACCCGATTAATACCTAGTTCTTTTATATCGTTCTTAATAAGATCCTGTCCAGGATCGGAGCACATATATTTGTAATCACGGGCAATCGCTACATGGGGCAGGGTTTCTGCATATTTAGCCACTCCTTCAGAATCCACGGTACCCGCGATATTTAACCCGCAGTGGCAAATATAAACACCAATTTTTGTTTCTTCCATATTTTGTTCCCTCATTGTTACATTGCTTCAGCAACTAGCTCAGCTATGTCTTTAACCTGCATGGTCTCCGACTTACCCATTGAGAGCACACTGTCCCGATAGTTGAGGAAGCAGTAAGGACAAGCTATAGCTATAATATCAGCGCCTCTTTCCGCAGCCTGTTCCACCCTTATGTCAGAGAACCTTTCTCCTTTCGGAGTATCCATCCAGATTCTGCCACCTCCTCCTCCACAGCAAATAGCCTCCTCGCGAGCATCCGGAAATTCAATTAATTCCAGGCCAGGGATGCTTTGCAGAATCTTCCGAGGCTCATCATAGATATCATTATGCCTCCCCAAATAGCAGGGGTCGGAATAGATTACCTTCTTACTTATTTTCTTAGATAGCTTTAATTTACCTTCGTCTATAAGTGAGGCTAGATATTGGGTAATATGAATTACTTCGAATTTACCCCCGAGCTCGGGATACTCATGCTCAAAAGTGTGGTAGCAGTGCGGTGAGGAAACTACTACTGTTTTGACACCGTTACTAGTAAAGAGATTAACATTATTCTGAGCAAGACTTTGAAACGTATCTTCATGCCCGGCTTTCCTGATTGCCTCACCGCAGCATTTTGCTTCTGTGCCTATAATGCCATAATTAATCTTAAGTTTATTAAAGATCTCGGCAACAGACCGAGCCACCGTCTTTACATCGGGGTCATACGAAGGGATACAGCACGGGAAATAAAGTATTTCAGTGCTTGAAGTAAATTCTTTCACCTTGCTATCCTTCGCCCAGTCATTTCGCTTCTCCGGTGCCTCACCAAGTGGGTTGCCTACGCCGGCGATGTTCTTCGCTGAAATTCTCAGTGCGTCAGGTACAACGCCAATACCTAGGCTTGCTACAGCTCGCCGCATAGCTCTCATAACATCAATTATTTCTACGCCCCGGGGACAACGTTGAACACAAGCTCGACAGGTAACACACGTCCAAACATCCTCACTTCCAAAATCTGTGGCTCCAAGTTGGGCTTCATGCATGATGCGGCGAACGATAAAATCGCGGACTAAGTTCCAGGGACAAATACCGGTGCAAAGACCACACTGGTAACATAATTTGAGAGGTTCCCCACCAGCCTCGAGTATCACATCCGTAGCTTCTTTGTAAGGACTCAAAGTATCCATTTCAATATCTACCTCGGCTTTTCAGAGTTAACTATAAAAAAGGTGGCTTCACAAAAGCATTAAAGCCACCCTATTTTGCCCGGAATTTAGCTTTGAGCACGGCTGCGAAGTATAACAGACCTCACAAAAAAATGCAAATCGCCGTACCAGCCTTCCGATGAAATGGTTATCGATTTATCTTTTAGGGATTCATGCTCGACCGACTTCGGCAGAAAATGCGAGAATTTCTTTATGCTACTATCTTGTCCGATAAATTGGAGTAACTAAACGCGACCAAATTCATATTAAGCGAAGGGGTCAACTATCATATCAGATAACTGACCCCTTGTACCTGCCGACCCTCTACTCATTTTGTTGTAATTCTAGCTGGCTTTGCCTTCAGTCTTGTCTTCTTTTTTACGGAGGGCTTCCCGACGAGCTGCGAGCTTGTCCAGTTTTTGTTCTAAGGCATTCTTCATATACTGACCAAATTCACAGGTCTCGCATTGGAATAGGCGAGAGCAAAGTCGATAGGAGACATCACCCTTGAGGGCATAACGGCAAACCCTCTGCGGTCCTGGCAGTTCTTTGAGCCTTTCCAGTGCTTCATCCAATTCAGTAGTCTCGCCGCTAGCTATTTTATCCTGCATCATCTGGTCAAACTCACAGGTCAGGCAGTCATAATTTCGAGTACAGATTCTGTAGGAAACGACTCCCATCCTTGACCAGACACATTGTTTTACCTTTTCCGCCTCTTCGACGGTTGCCCCAGCTTCAGTAGCTTCGACCATTGGCTTCGTTAATTCTTCCTTAGTCTTTCGGATCCAGACTCTAGTTTCCATATGGCCTGGAGCGATATGCAGGATAGATTGAAATTCCTTCAGAGCCTCCTGATATTTGCCCTCCCGAAAGTGAGTCTGCCCTTGCTCGAAGTAGGTAGATATGGCTTCTTTTGTTATAGATATGGATTCCTCAACCTCGGGTTCTTCTGCTACTCCGGCTTCTACTGCAATCGTCCCAACCTTGGGCTCTTCAGGTTTTATCTCTGCCTGAACAGGGCCGAGAACTTCCTCAATCGCTTTCTCCAAGGCGTCGGGGCCAAAAGGCTTAACCATGTAACTAACTGCCCCGATTTTCATCGCCTCCACTGCCGTCTCCACCGAGGGATAAGCAGTCATTATAACGCCCTTTAACTTTGGATTTTGTGCTGTAGCCTCTCTCAACACTTCTAGCCCATCTTTCCCCGGTAGTCTTAGGTCGAGTACAGCAACCCCAAATTCCTTCTCCCCGATCTTTTGCAGCGCCTCTTCACCCGACTCAGCAGTGTCCACTTCGTAGCCTTCCTCTTTAAGCCAGTCTCGGAGCGACTCTCGCATGATGCTTTCGTCTTCAACGATTAATACCGGTTTCATTTCTTTCACCTCCTTTTCTTTGTTTTTTGTAGTTTTTTGTCTATTCATTTTAATCTCCTTTCCTTCACCCTTTTGTATAGCAATTTTCTTGCCAAAATTAAGAAGGCTACCCAAATTTCAGGGTAGCCTTTCCCACCAAAACTGAAAACTAACTGTATCCCCAACTGTTTAAAGAAATAAATCACCCGGTGTCCATTTCTTACATCAAACCGTACTCCTTTGCCTTGTTGTAGAGGGTCATCCGGCTGACTCCCAATATTCTGGCTGCCTCACTGTAGTTCTCACCTGTTTCACGAAGAACATTCAGGATATGAATCTTCTCCACTTCCTTGAGGTTTTTCCCTATTGAGGCTGAGCCAACCAGCGACACATTTTCCTGACGTAGGTCAGCGGTGGTGATAGAGCTATCCCTGGACAGGATGATTGCCCTTTCAATGGAGTTTTCCAGTTCACGGATATTGCCCGGCCAGTCGTAAGCAAGGAGAGACTCTATAACCTCAGGAGAAAACTCGGTCACCTCTTTTCGATTTTCCGCTGCAAATTTATGCAAGAAATGTTCAGCTAATAGAGGGATATCTTCTTTTCTTTCCCTTAGGGGAGGCAATTCGATACTAACTACATTGAGCCGGTAATAAAGGTCTTCTCGAAATTCCTGTTTTTCTATTGCCTTTCTTAGGGCCTTATTAGTCGCTGAAATAACCCGTACATCTACTTTAATTGGCTGGTTGCCACCAACACGGGTAAATTCTTTCTCCTCTAAGACCCTTAGCAGGTGGACCTGAATATTAGCACTCATCTCGCCAATTTCGTCTAAAAAAAGAGTCCCTCCATTGGCGAACTCGAATTTTCCTTTCTTTTGAGCGTAAGCTCCAGTGAAGGAACCTTTCTCATGACCAAATAATTCACTTTCCAGGAGACTTTCAGGCAAAGCAGCACAACTAACAGCAACAAATGGCTTGCTCCTGCGATCACTCTGTGAATGAATGGCACGTGCCACCAACTCTTTCCCTGTGCCGCTCTCGCCCGTGATCAATACGGTGGCGTTGCTCTTAGCTACGACTTTTATTACCTCGATTATTCGCTGCATCTTGGAGCTTTTCGCTATGATGTTCTCAAAGCGATAGCGGTCTTCCAATTTATGACGCAGGGATAGATTTTCCTCGACCAGTTCTCGATGTTCAGCTAATTTTTTTACTAATAATTCAGCTCTCTCGGGGCAAAAAGGCTTCTCAATATAATCGTAGGCTCCTTCCTTCATGGCAGTTATAGCCGTAGGTATGCTGGCATACGCTGTGATGATAATAACCTCGACGTTGGGCTGCTGTGTCTTAGCCCTTTTCATCAACTCGATACCATCCATGCCTGGCATCACGAGATCGGTAATCATGATACCCGGCTTTTCTTTCTCGATCACCTCTAGTGCCTTATGACCGTTCTCAGCAGTAAAAACCTCATAGCCAATATCCTTCAACCAATCGTTAAGCGCATCTCGAACAATGGCTTCATCGTCAACTATGAGTACTTTGACTTTCTTCATCTTCGTGACCTGCCAAATAGACACTGAAAGTGGTCCCCTCCCCCACATCGCTTTGCACTTCAATCCTTCCCTTATGCCTCTCGATAATGCCATGCACTACAGCTAGCCCTAATCCTACACCCTTGCCTTTCACCTTAGTTGTGAAGAAAGGGGTGAACAGCTTACCCATGTTCTCTTTCGAGATACCGCAGCCTGTATCCTGAACATCGACTCTGACTTCACTATCCACCGCCGAGCTGCGAACGGTTAACTCGCCCCCCTCAGGCATTGCCTGTATAGCATTAAGAGCTAGATTGGTAAATATCTGCTGCAGCTGATCGAAGTCAGCCACAACTTTGGGCAAGGATGGGCTAAACTCTTGCACAACCTCAACGTTTTGCATTTGGGCTTGATGACCTACCATGGACAAGACCTGTTCTATAACCTGGTTAACATCCACCAATCTCAACGTCGGCTCTTTCTGCCGCGCAAAATCTAAAAGATTTCGAATTATTCGAGAGCAACGACTTATCTCAGTTTCCATCTTGGAAAGGTTACTAAGTGCTTCTTCTTTCTTAAAAGCATCACCCGTCACCTTCTTCGACAGCAGCTGAGTGTAGACCAGGACTCCAGCCAGAGGATTATTAATTTCGTGAGCGATGGATGCAGCAAGCTGACCTAAAGAAGTTAGCTTTTCAGCTCGGATGAGTTGCTCCTGGCTTTCCTCTAGTTTCCGGACATAAGCACTAAGCTCTTGGTGAGCTATATTTAGCTCGGCGTGAGCCTTTCTCTCTTTCTCAACTTGATCTATCAACATCGCAGATAATACTCCAAGGGAAGCGGTAAACAAGACAAAGAGGAGGGGTCTGCCTAACGGATCAGCATATGGGGAGTAAAAGGTACGGGGCAGCATAGTACATAAGAAAACGAAAGAGGTAACAAGGGCTCCCCGCACTCTGAAAGTTATAGATGCGTAGATTATGGGAATTAAGAACAAAGTCCGATGCAAGTCATGAGGAAAATCATTACTGAAAAAACTTCCTAATTGGGCCAAGGGAGTATATCCTGCATAGTAAATGAGTGTAAGAATTGCCATAAGAGCAGCGATTACCCAGAAATGGGGACTTCTTATACCTCTGGATATCTGGTTACCCGGTAAAAATTCCATAGTTTTTTTGGTAATGCTGTCATGCCAGCGTTGCCGTGTACTTGCCTTATTAGGTTGGTCAGTCACAGTTACCTCTTCTTAAGTGAAGCTTGTTTTCTCTTCCAAGCCGGGGGAAATTTCAACTCCTTCCTTAAAGCTGCTATTGACCGGCGGGAAACGGAAACGCCAAATTTTTGTTCAAGTTCGGTTTTAATCGCTTCATCAGAGGAGAATTCTTCCCTTGTTTCAAGTAGCTGCTTGATTAGCTCCTTCTTGAACATTTTCGGACGCGGGAAAAAATCCTTAAGCGCTTTCTCTTCACGCCAGGGGGTCTCAATGCTTCTGCCTCTAATAGCGCGACTAATCGAGCTTGGTACAAGCCCGATCTTTTTAGCCAACTCCTTCTGACTAAATGGCAGGATAGCTTTGATATTTTCAGATTCGAAATAAAGTGATTGCTTCTCCACAATTCCCTGCAATATTTGAGTCACCGTGTCCTTACGGCTATTGATTAGTTCTAGCCTCTTAAATAGTTGCTTTGCCTCCTTCACCTCAGTGGTACTGAAAGCCCCATACCCTTTTAATTCCTCGAACATCTCATAGTCAATCGAATATTTTCCCCGAGCATAAGAAGGGTAAAGATAACCAATGACAAATCCCTCCGGCCCCCTTTCTATTGAAGCGACCTTGGAGTAGTGAATTCCCTGCACTGAACTAAGAGTCGAAGGGTGATAAAACTCACTGATAACAGAGAATTCATTAATGAGACTGTTTATCTTTTCAACCTCTGAAAGATCTAAATTACACTCTTCAGCAATCTCCTCAACGCTTACCTCAGGTTCAGGATATAGGAAATAACGTTTAAAATTATCCAGCCCTATTTTTTGTATCTGGCGCACTATTCCCACCTTATCAGATAGAAGGGTTTCGATATCAATATTACCAGTGCTACCGGCGGCAATTTCTTCATTCAACTGATAAAATCGAGAGGAGAGATCTGTCCTAGGATATCTCTGATATCGAACAACTCTCTCCTTCCAATATAATCTTTTAAATAATGGACTGCTTTCTACCTCAACAGTAAGCCTGTTGAATTCTTCTTCAGTCATCTCCAGTAGATTAGCCTGTTCCATTTGAGCTACTAACTTAAACTCTTGCCGTATTTGCAAGGATTGTGTTTGCTGGATGTCTAAATTACTCATTGTATAATTATTTTACACTACACGAAACATACTGTCAATAATATTTACCATTTGGGAATATCGCTCGGGTGCAGACGTTCCCAGGTAATAGACAAGGCTCTCACCCCCCTTGATGAGGCTTTATTTGCCCTTTGCCATGTTCAGTTGTTATTGATCCCAATACACCGTTGATTAACCGGGGGGAGGAATCGCTTCCGAATGATTTGGCTAACTCTACAGCTTCATTTATAGCTACCTTAAATGGGGTTTTATCACTAAATAAAATTTCGAAAATAGCCAAGCGCAAAATATTTCTGTCCACTATAGACATGTGTTCTGAGGGAAAGGCAGGGGCAAATTTTCTAATAACAGCATCGAGCTCGGATTTGTTTCGTATTACTCCTTTAACCAGTTCCTCAGTGAAGCCGAATGCTTCCTGAGCCAGTGTTTCCGCTGCTCTTAAGCGAGCTAAAGCTTCCTCCACCTCATGTTTCGTGCAATCAAGTTCATAAAGTGTCTGGAGAGCAGCGATTCTTGCCTGTCGCCTGATGCCGGCCATTAGTTAATTGGATTCTCTATACCTGCTAGCTGTGCTATATCCTCAATTTCGGATACATTAAAAATTTCAAGCTCTGGATTGATTCGTCTGATTAAACCACTAAGCACTCGCCCTGGACCTATCTCATAAAAGGTGGTTACGCCGCTATGCATCATATATTCCACCGACCTTTGCCATTGGATGCAATTGCGAAGCTGCTTAACCAGCTCTTCTTTTATCGAGTCAACATCGGCTAATGGCCGTGCGGTCACATTAGATATTATGGGAATAGCCGGTGAGTGAAACTTGAAGTTTGAGACGACTTCGCTGAATTCAGCAATGATTGGTTCCATTAAGGGGGAATGAAAAGCCCCGCTAACCTTCAAGGGAATAAGAACACGAGCACCTTTTATCCTTGCTAACTTATCAGCTTCAGCCAGAGCTTGGGCGGCACCACTGATGACAATCTGTCCAGGACAGTTTATATTCGAAATTTCAGTCCCACTACGGACGCTTATATCTTTGACTGTTTCTCGATCAAGCCCTATTACAGCCAGCATACTCCCTGGATTTTCCAGTCCAGCTTCATACATTAATCTCCCTCTCTCCCTCACCAGCAAAACAGCATCGGTCAAGTCAAGTGCACCTGCAACAACCAGAGCAGTATATTCACCCAGACTATGACCAGCAACAAAAACAGGGGAGGGGAAATTAGCTATGTTTTTCGATTCCAGTGCTTTGAGGCAGGCGATGCTAACGACAAGTATTGCTGGCTGTAGGTTATGCGTCTTCGTTAATTCCTCATGCGGACCCTCAAAGCATAAACGGGATAGGGAAAAGCCCAAAGAAGCATCGGCTACATCAAACACCGCCTTGGCAGCAGGATAACTGTTGTACAAGTCCAGTCCGATACCCGTGCTTTGGGAGCCCTGCCCTGGAAAAACGAAGGCTGCTTTGGATACGTCAACCATGCAAACTATTTCTTAGCCGGTTTAATCTCAATGGCTTCTCTATCATTGTACCAGCCACAGTTAGGACAAACATGATGAGATAACTTGGGACTATGACAATGGGGGCACACATCCATTCCAGGCAGGTCTAGTTTAAGATGGCTACGCCTTTTACCCTGGCGAGATTTAGCAGTTCTTTTCTTAGGTAGTGCCATGTGAATACGCCTCCTTTATTTTACGCCGTAAAAATATTACGATTTTAGCGACAACTCGTCAATTCGAAATTAAGATTATACAGGGTCTTTAAAAAATCACAAGACCCTTTGGGTTTAGTTAATTCCCGGGCAGTCTGGTCGACATAGTGGTTTCATTGGTAAATTTAGCAGAGCATATTGCCGTATCAACTCACTCAGATCAAGTATATTTTTATCATCAATCGTAAATTCCTCCGATTGCTCGGGCGAAGACAGCCCTGAATCACCAAGCACATCAGATGCCGGAAGAAATTCTTCTTCAGCAGTGAAACTTATGGGTACTAGAAACGTATCGAGACAGCGACTGCATATAAGTTTTACTTCAGCAGTTAATTCACACCGGACTAAAATTCCCTGACTTGTGTGGATCAACTTTGTTTTGCCTTCAACAGAACCTTCCACTTCTTCATCAATCATCCCGCTTATATCACAGCTCTGGGTGGAGCCAATAGGCTCTTTCAGTAACTGAGCTACATTTATTAATGCTATAAGAGATTCCTTTTCCATTTATCATAGCCTAGAAATTCAGATAAGTTACAAAGTATAATAAACTATATCACAAGAGGTTTTACTATTGGAAATAGAAGAATTAAAGGCAGAGGCAAAAGATCGCGTTGAACTGGAACGGAACCAGCTTGTCCAGTTGAGCCTGAATATACATGATAACCCTGAGTTAGGCTTCGAAGAAGAAAAGGCATCCGCCTGGCTTACTGGCTATCTTGAAGATAATGGATTTAATATTGAAGAAGGCATCGCCAGCTTAGCTACAGCCTTTCGAGCCACATATGGCCGGGGGAACCCCAGAATTGCTTTGTTGGCTGAATATGATGCCTTACCCAAAATAGGGCATGGCTGTGGCCATAATATAATAGCTGCGTCTGCAGTCGGGGCAGCTGTGGCCAGTCAGTCTATCATTGATCAATTAGGAGGCAGCGTTGTGGTTCTGGGCACTCCGGGAGAAGAAATATTTGGAGGCAAGATAGACATGGTGAAAGCAGGAGCCTTCAAAGAAATAGACGTGGCTATGATAGTTCACCCCAACACCCTAAACATGGTGATAGTGCAGACACTTGCGTGCAGCCCGCTGGAGGTAGAATTCTTTGGTCAGCCGGCTCACGCCGCTGCTCAACCCTACGAGGGTATAAATGCCCTTGAAGCTATGATATTAGCTTTTACCTCTATAAATTCGCTGCGCCAGCATATAAAGGCAGAGGCACGCATCCACGGCATAATCACTGACGGCGGTGAAGCCCCCAATATCGTGCCTGCGCACAGCGCGGCCTCATTTTTGATACGTGCACTGGAAGACGATTATCTTGCCGAATTGAAGGGTAAGGTTTTAAACTGTTTTAAAGGAGCGTCCCTAGCCAGTGGGGCAAGATTAGAATATAGTTGGAGAGATAGGGCTTATGCTCCAATGAAAAACAATACTACTCTAGCCGGGTTGTTCAAGCTCAACCTGGAATCACTGGGACGGCATGTCGAAGACTTCGACCCGCGCTTTGGTTTCGGTAGCACGGATATGGGAAACGTCAGCCAAGTTTCACCGAGCATACACCCCACGATAGCCATAGCTCCGCCCGATGTGTTCATACATACACTGGACTTTGCCTCCGCTGCCGTCTCTGAAGCAGGTCACGAAGGCTTAATGGATGCCGCCAAGGCAATGTCCATGACAGTGGCTGATATCCTCCAGCCAAGAATGATTAGCACGATTAAGCAGGAATTTAAAAAGGGATTAGAATAAACATTCACAATTCGAACAAAAGTCGATGGTATCATTAATCAATGTAAAGCCTGCTCTAATTTGTATAATTAGCTCAAATCTCTGTATAAGGCGAATTTCTGCATAGGTGGTAGCCACTCTGATTTACGTGACGGGTTAAGGGTTCAAGCCGCGATAAAACCAAGTTTGAAGCGCATTTGGGATACTGCAGCAAGCCAAATCAAGGCGATTGGTCAGTTGACCAACCCATGCTAAAAAGCACTAGAAATGTTACAATATCAAAGTTGGAGATAGCAGGTGTTTTTGTGGCCATTGGCTCCAAACCCAATAATAGGCAATGGCGGGGTTGTGACTTTTAGACAAAGAGAACTACGTAGTCACCAATGAACTCATGAAGACGAAGATTCCGAAAATATTTTCCATTGTAGATAACGCTAATACGGTCATATCAGCAAAGACGTTTTTATAATTCTAAGTAAAGTGAGGGATTTTATGAAAGTCGTGTTATTAGAAGATTTACCTGGAAGGGGGAAGGCTGGAGAGATAAAAGAAGTAAGCAATGGTTATGCCAGGAATTTCCTTCTGCCCCGGGGTTTAGCTCTGCTGGCAACACCCTCGATAATTAAGCAGGTCGAGTCCCGGCTAGAGCAGGAGAAGCTCGAAGAGAGTATTGACCGAGACAAACTAGTTGAACTGGCACAGCAAATTGAGGGAAAGGAAATTCACTTTCAAGCTCGTATGGGTACCGGGGAACGCTTATTTGGTTCTATTACCGCAGCCGATGTAGCTGAAAAATTAAGCCAGGCCATAGGCTCTGTTATTGATAAAAAGAAGATAGATATAGAGAAACCTTTACGCAAAACAGGCAGCCATCAATTAACGGTTAAGTTAGCCGGCGACCTCATCCCACAAATAACGGTGGTTATAGAGGAGGATAAAGAAACAGGGACAGAGGCGGAGATAGAGAAAATAACAGAGAAAAAGACAGAGAAGGGGAAAGAGAAGAAGGCAGAGAAGAAAACAGAGAAGGAGAAAGAGCAGAAACCAAAGAAAAAAGCAGCGAAGAAGCTAGAAAAGAAGTCGAAAGTGAAGGCGAAGAAAGAGGAGGAAGAGGAGAAGGATTAGGTATGGCAGAGGAAAAATCACCACCGCATGATATCGAAGCCGAGGAGGCAGTAATTGGATCCCTGCTTATTGACCCCGACGCAATATTAAAGGTTGCCGCTTCCCTAAAAGCCGAGGATTTTTTTTCGGAAACTGCTCGGCTGATTTACCAAGCTTGTCTCTCCATCTATCAGCGCAACGAAGTTATAAACCAGATCACGGTGGCTCATGAGCTAATGCGTCAGGACAAGCTTGAGCAAATTGGTGGAGCTGCCTTCCTAAGCCATTTGATAAGCAATGTGCCCACATCCCTGCATGCTGAATATTATGCGCAAATAGTGTCCAATGCAGCAGTAATGCGGCGGCTCATTGCCGCTGCTGCTCAGATTGAAGCTCTTGGCTACGAGGCCAGCCCGGAGGTTGAGGCAAGCCTCAATAAGGCTGAAGA
>Ga0209742_10001176_pt1 | contig 12413 bp, 20 predicted proteins | sample DeeMarSeWOR38_10_FD_187462 | JGI IMG/M metagenome (GOLD analysis project Ga0209742, IMG submission 187462) | Marine sediment microbial communities from White Oak River estuary, North Carolina - WOR-3-8_10 (SPAdes) (version 2) | ecosystem: Environmental > Aquatic > Marine > Intertidal zone >... | reverse complement strand
CTTAAGAAAGGTCTAGCAAATAAATGATTATGAAGCCCTTCCGGTATCTTGCATTATCTTCAGGATTATTCGCAGTCTTCTTTGTGTCGGGATGGCTTTTCAATGATTTTCCCATTCCATATAATTTGGTCTTATGGCTGGTTCATGGGGCTTGTTTAGGTGCAAATGGGTATGTTTCTTGGCTTTACATTAAAAGTAAATCAAAACAAAATTATAATGCCTAAAAAGATCATTAAAATTGCATTCTGGAAGAACAAAAAAACTTGGGTAAACTTTGTCTATTTTTTGTTTAATAATGAACTATCAGAAATGTCTATGTTTCCCATTGTTGGTTCTCCAATGTAGTATACTGTTGATGCTCCGCTTACTGTAGCATCTAGTGTTCCATTCATATTTACTGTTGCTTGGCTTGCTCCAGATACCTGTAAGTTGCTATTGTTAACTGGAAAATTTGTGAGATTTAAGTTGCTTGCACCGTCAACAACCGAAACTAGGTCATTTCCACTGCCTTCTGCGGATAGAGTGGAGGCTCCTGAAAGCTCAACCTCAAAATTTCCAACATTAATTGCTTCCATTTGTAGGTTGCTTGCCCCTGATAATTCAACAACAAAAGGTTCTGAAGAGCTGAAACCTTGTATTGTTCCTTTTGATGCTCCTGACAAAACCAACTCATATAGTTCTGGCATTGTTATTTCTGCTTTTAAGGCTGATGCTGTGATGGTATTTGGTTCTGTGCTAATTATTAGAGTATTTCCTGTTTTGGTGACATCAATCTTTTCGAATATTTTCTCATCAGCTGTAATGATTACACTGTATGAGCTTGATTGTGTAATTTCAACTTGAAATGCTGAACCTACATCAACGGCTGTGAAGTCACTGTATTCCATCTCTTCAGTAATCAGTTCGCCAGGAAATATCCAGAGATAAATCACAACTGCTCCCAATGCTACAATAACTACTGCTAAAACAATGATTACGATTAGAAGAACACTGAGTGCTTTTTCTTCTTTGACAGAAACCAAGCTGACAACTCCTGTGCAATCTTTATACATCAAGTTTTATTTAACTTCTATTAGGTTCTTTTGAGCTTCTAGGAAACTTTGCTATATTTCAGATAATAGTCTTCATTCTCTGAATTATTTGATTTTTATTTGCCAACAATTGTTGATCTAAAAAGTGCAATAAATCATTTATTCAGATAGGCAGAGACTGTTGTTTGCTGAAGGGCTCTGGATTAAAGTAATAATATTCCCCACCCGAAAAATGTTGTTACTGGATCTCCTATGAGAATTTTGGCTCCAGAGCCCCAGCACATCTAATAGCAATACTTCATTAAAGCAACTAGTTTTGGAGCTTCCGGAAACCTTCTAGCAAAAAAAGAAAAAAATGAAGCAATTATTTAACTGTTGTATCCTCTTCCATTAAGCCAAAAATGTTTCCTTCAGGATCTTTGAATTGTGCTGTCCAGCCTACTCCAGGTATTGGTGTTTTTGGAACAATAATTTCTCCCTTGTTTCTCTTGATCATCTCAATGTAATCATCAATTAAAGACACACTAATTGTATTAACGGCTATAGTTTCTTTTTCTCTCCTTAGTAGTCCTCCATCTATTCCAGATTCATTATCTCCTGTCATTATCAGCCAATAGTCCATTGGACCTTTCCATTTCTCAAATTTCCAGTTGAATACTTGTTCATAGAATTTTGCTAGTTGTTCAGGTTTTTCAGCATTTATTTCAAAATGTACAACTCTTGGCAAGAAAATCTCTCTAACACCTAGTTTTGTCTATGTTTTAAATAAGTTATGAAAAGCAGTTGCATAATCGCTTTAGGTTGCCTAGTTGATGACAGACTAGAGACTTACTCTATGTTATTCTTCTTAATTAGTGAGAAAACTTCTCTTTCATGACTTGTTTTCTAAAAAGCAGAGCAAGTACTTCCCTTGCACATGAGTATTCAATGAATGTTTCATCTAACAATAGCGAATAGGTCATGCTAAGAGACTGTCCTTCTTTAACCAGCTTTCTAATTAGATTAGAATCATTTAAACCATTGACTACTAGTCTAACACCCTTATTCTTATCAGATTTAAGTAACTCATGAATTGGCTTAGCTAGGAAAGTACGCATCTGAGTTTCTTTTTCCATGCTGCTTTGAATTGAAAGTTTAGTTTCTAACAAATCTAAGAATAATGTTGCATCAATTAGCAACTCCTTGTGTTGATGTATTATATCTTCAACTTCTAAATTCACCTTCTTGCAGATAACTGCAATTTCTGGGTCAGTGAGGATAACGGAGATTGCCTTTCCATAATTCAAAGAAGATTCACTAATTTTGCCAAATGCCTTTATTACTTAAAAATTTTTATAATTCGGTATCAGTCATGAACCTCAACCAGTAGAGCAGGAAGTAATCCTAGTTGCATCAATCGCAGTTGCAGTGTTGAGTACTGGTCAGAGAAATCCAATTGCCATGTTTGCGAAGTGTAATTATTTTAACTTAGCTTCGTAAGGTAAAACAAGGATTATGTTATTAGAGAACCTAAATTAATTCAATTTCAGCTATATGGATTGTTTGTGATGTTTGATGTAATTACTAAGACTTGGAATCCAGTAATTGGCTGTAAGCACAACTGCAGTTATTGCTGGGCTAGAAACTTAGCTGAAACTAGATTAACCCATATGGACAAGTATAAAGATGGTTTCAAACCGAACATTGCAGAGTATGAATTAACAAAGAAATTTCGCAAGCAGTATGTGTTTGCTTGTGACATGGGTGACTTGTTTGGTAATTGGGTTCCTAGAGACTGGGTTCTGAAAGTAATAGATGCTGTTAGGAATAGTCCCTCAAGTTACTTTCTTTTTTTGACAAAGAATCCTAGAAGATACTTTGAATTTCTAGAGGTGTTTCCAGAAAACCTAGTTTTAGGGGCTACAATAGAGACGAACAGAGAATACAAATTTTCTAATGCTCCTTCAGTAGCTGAAAGATATAATTTCATGGCTGAACTACTATACAAAAGAAAATTGGTTTCAATTGAGCCTATAATGGATTTTGACTTGGATGTTTTTGTGAAGTGGATTAGGGATATTGCTCCTGTAGTGGTTCATGTTGGCTACACAAAGTTTAATGAGAATTTGCCTGAGCCTAGTTTAGCTAAGACTAAGAAGTTAATGTCAGAGTTGAGGTCATTTACTAGAGTGAAGGAACTTAGATTAAGAGAAAAGTATGTACATTAACCTCTGTTATTTTAACTTGGCTCTGTAGGGTTTTGTCTGTCACCTCGGAAGATTGCCTTTTATTCTAAAACCGAAAACAATCATCGAGTATTATGTCTGATGGTTTGTTGACAAGGCAGTGTGACGCTTGCGGAAGTGAAGAGTCCGGTTGGAAGTATCACTGTCCAAAATGTAATGTTACTCTTTGTTTTATCTGTGGACTTACCTTGATTTTAGATTGTCACCTTTACCCTTTAAGATGCCCTATGTGTGATGGAAAATTCATCTGATTCCTTTTTCTCTGATTTAGGTATGCCAATCCATCTCGGGGTGCTATTCTTGTATTTTTGATAGTCATCTCCATACCTGTGAAGCAAGTATAGTTCTTCAGATGGTGAAATAGTGTTAAGCATAATTAGAAAAACTGCTGTCAACAGAAGATATAACCAAGAAGCACAGACTATTCCTAGACCTGTATGCATTAGAATAAGGCCAATGTATGTAGGGTTTCTTGTAAAATGGTAGAGACCTTTAGTGATGACTTTCTCTTTTGGGCTAGTAGCAAAATTGATGATTGCAGTTGTTGTGAAAACTGCTCCAAAAAGAAAGATAATGAGGCCACTATACAGCCATATTGTGCTTAGTTGTAGAGGTAAGAAAACTGTGTAAAGCCAAGAAATTATCATTGATAAGAAAATTGCGTTTGATATTGCGTTCTCTTTCTTGGTTAGTTTGAAATCTGCTTCTTTTCCTGATTCTCTGGATGCTGTTGCTGCCATGTCAGAGAATGAGATGATTAGAATAGGAATAGTTAGAATCCAAGCATTCCAAAAACCTAGCTCAAAGGCTGGTATAAGAGACAAGTTTTCCCTCCTCTAGCTACCGTAGCTAAATATCTAACATTTTTGGTTAGAAAAATCCAAGCTTACGGGTTAATGGAATGTTTGTTCAGCAGAAAAGTTATGCTAAAGAAAAACTCAAATACTCACCTGTCTAGTCTTATAATTGGTGTTCTTGAATTGAAAGTTAGTAAGATGAATGGAATGAGCGTTATCACTGCTGATGCTTTTACTCTTGGAGAAGTTGATGGTGCTCATGCTGATACTGAGACTTTGAAGATAACACAAATGGATGTGGCTTTGACTAGGGAGACTATAAAGGAGCTTGGGCTTAGGAAGCCTATTTTTGGTTCTTTGACAGTTTGTTTGCCAGTGTCTGTGGTTAAAAAGGTCGGTGATGTGGTGACTCTTGGCAAGTCTCTTCTGGAATTCAAAGATATGAAAGAACGCAAAGTTGAGTAGGAATTTGTTTGTTCTGAGTTTGTGGTCTTGACCAGCAGAACGTGCGCAAAAAGACCAGTAAAACAAAGTTCTGGAAGGTTGAGAGTACTTGGCTTTGATTGAATATGAAGTAAAAAGTGTTATAGCTTAATCCCGAAATATTGTTTTCAGGGAGCAAAGTGTTGTCTGAAAAAAAGACTGTTTTTTGGTACGAATTTGCTGGAATGTTTTTCATAATCATCTTAGGAAGTATGCTCCATTTTACTTTTGAATTGTCTGGAAATCAGCCAGTTGTTGGATTGTTTTCTGCAGTAAATGAAAGTGTATGGGAGCATTTGAAACTTGGCTTTTGGCCAACTCTCCTTTATTTAATCTTTGAATACCGATATTTGTACAAGAGAACTAACAACTTCTTTTTTGCAAAGGCAATTTGCATATGTGCAATAATGCTTATTATTCCAACAATCTTCTATTCATATACTATTTTCATCGAAGAAAACCTCATTATAGATATTTCTAGTTTCATTTTTGCAATAATAATCGGGCAACTTTTCAGTTACAAACTTTTAACTTTTAGAAAACTGTCCGATAGGTTAAGTCTTGTTTCCCTTGTATCCATTGTAGTCTTGGCTATTGCATTTGTGGTTTTCACTTTCTATCCACCTCAAATAACCTTATTCCAAGACCCAATTACAGGAGATTATGGAATAATCAATCATTCTCATTAGTGTGTTCAAATTGATTATCCAAATGTGGAATGCTGTCCCCTGCATTTTGAACAGCGATCAGTAAGCTCATCAACGTTTCTATCCCCATTAACGAATCCAGCTTTTTCCACAATTTTCCATTTTCCATCAACTTCAGAGCAGTGATTATATCCTCTACGCTTCATCTCTTTTACTAGTTCTTCATGACGATTATACAAATTGTGAATTTCCAACAAACCTTTTTCTAGATAACCTTTGACTGATTTTTTTCGATTAATTGTTCCAATAAACATGTGAATTTCTGCATGCTCTCCTAGAAGATGTTGTCTACACATGATTCTTGGATCCACCATCCACATTCGCATAGCTTTAAAGAAACACATCTAGAGTTTTAAGACTGTTCATTGCAGCGATAATACTCTGATTCTGGTTGACAATGTCGTACCAACTATTTTATATTTGTATAATGGAGAATAATGAAATGGGAGAACGAGAACGTGACTCAAAACTCTACATTACTAAAAATCGCAAATATCATCGGTTTCATTTCAACTGTCATAGTTAATAGCTTGGCAGGTAGCACAACACTTCTGGGTGGTAAGAATACAGCAGAGATTTCTGATGCCAACTTCACTCTCATCACACCTGCAGGTTACGTGTTTTCAATTTGGGGAATAATCTATATTCTTTTAGGAGTCTTTGTAATCTTTCAAGCATTACCCAGTGAAAAAGAAAAAGGATATCACAATAGAATAAGCTGGTTTTTCGTTCTCAGCAGTGTTTGCAATATTGTTTGGCTTTTCCTCTGGCAATATGAATATCTTGTTTTCTCAGTCATTGTCATGTTCCTGCTATTGACAAGTTTGATTCTGATTTATCTACGTCTTGACATTGGAAAATCAAAAGTCGGATTGCGTGAAAAACTGACTATTCATCTGCCTTTCAGCACCTATCTGGGCTGGATCACAATAGCTTCGATAGCTAATGTATCAGTTACCTTGGTTTCAGTAAACTGGGATGGTTTCGGGATAAGCCCATCTACTTGGGCAACCCTCATTATAATAATTGCTTTGGCAATCTCCATTCTTGTATCAGCAACAAGAAAAGACATCGCCTATTCTTTGGTGATTATCTGGGCTCTTGTAGGTATTTCAGTAGGTCAAAGTGGAAACGAAAACATAGCAATCTTAGCTCAAGCAAGTTCAATTATTGTTCTAATTGGTTTGTTTGCTTCTATTCTATTCGTTAAGTTTAGACAAAAATCAGAGTTGGGGAGTTAATGGTCGTTTTTAAGTTACCTAAGATGACTAAGCAAGAAATGTGGAAATTAATTAGAAGACAAAGACTTTGCCGTATAGCTTTTAAAGGAGCTGAGTATCCCTATATGGCTCCATTCCAATACGTAGTTTTAGATGATGTTTTGTATTTTCATTTCACAGACTATGGACGAAAGATGAAGTTGCTTGATAATGATCAACGTGTCTGTGTTGAAATTGAAGAATATAAAGAAGACTTGAGCGAGTATAGTTTCATAGTTCTAAGGGGCACGCTTAGAGTAGTAACTGATAAACAAGAACGGATTGATGCTCTTCAGAAGCTAGCGGAAGAAGGGGAAAAGAAACTTTCGCCAAATTTCATTCCTGCTCATGGTTTCAAGAAAGGGGAGGGGTGGGATTCCCTAACTCCAAAAAATCCATCTTTGATTGTTGTCAAACTTGAGAAAATCACACAAGAAATCGGCTTGAAATCTCCCTGATTATTATTCTAGAAGTGCTTCTTCGTAGCTCTTTTTGACAAAAGGCATTATTGCATCTAGCTGTTCTAAGTTCTTGATTGGAAGTTTCAACCAATTCTTAACTGTTTTCTTCCCAGCTTGGAAGTAGCTGGTTTGGTGTTCATTTGCAAGTTCTTCTCTGTCAGATGGTTGGAGCTTGGTTATCACAATGCCGTTTGTTACGAGGAAAGCAAAAAGTTTTTCATTTGCTTTGTAGCACGGGCAACCAAACATTTTTTTCTTAGTTACTCGTGTCCAGTTTAGAACCTGCTCTTCAAAAGCTTGTCGAAGCTCTCTTGTTTCCTCTTCCGAGTAATACTTCATAAACAATTATTCTTGGTTCAAAATATTTATGTCATATTATTTGTTACTTTTCAGCAACTATAATGTTATGAACTGATTTTGGACCTTCCAGAAAACAATGCAGTTTGACAAGCATAATAATTTCAACCTACTTACTTCTCTGTATGCCCTCAAGAGCACTTGAAAAATACCTTTCAAACTACAGAGGCATTGATGACCCTCATCTTACAGCTTTGAGGATAATTAAGAAAAAGTACAATGTGGAGAGAGTTTTGTATCTTGGAAGCTGGATTCATTTGACTCCTTCTTTGATTTTTCGTTATGTTGTTTACGTTGATTTTTTTGCTGCAATGGAATCAATGTTCAATGACTCAAAACTTTTGAAATATATCGAGACTCATTCAGAGACACTAAACAAGGCGGATATCAAATTTCATAAAGTAGATTATAGAGAAGGAATATACGAGGAGCAAGAAAGTTTTGACCTTCTTATCTCATTGAGCAGTGGTTTTGTATCTAGATATTGTAGGCCTTATCTGAGGAAAGATGGACTTCTTTTTGTTAATAATGAGCATTATGATGCTAGTATGGCTTATGTTGACCCAAATTTTGGGCCAATTGGAGTATTCACTCATGCTGGCAAGTTAATTGATGACAAGCAAGAAATTCAAGAATATTTTCTAACAAAGAGCAATCAAGTTATTACACTTGCAATGGTTAAAGAAAACAGCAAGAAGCCCCCTTCAAAAGCAAAATATAAACTTAAGAAGAAAACACCTTTCTACTTATTTCAAAAACTCTAAAGCATTTGCTTCTTCATCACAGTTTTGGAGCTTCTAAAAGACTTTGAGAACTGTAAAAAGAAAAAGAGAGAAGACTGTGCACTGGAAATTTTAGATATGCCTACTTGCGCCATCGTTCTAGCTGAGGTAAACACTTTTCCAAGAATGCTTTAGCTTGTGCATAAGTCATATTTGGGTCTTGTTCTGACCAACCTTTGGCTGATATCTCAATCATCTCTTCCAAGGTGGCGTTGGGCATTGTAAAGGCGCCATCTTTGTAGCAGAAAACGCAATATTTTTTGCTCTTTGAGCCGTCTGCTTCAGTTCCATGCTGTTCTGATTCGCTTAATGGCATTGCGCAGCATTGACAGAAAGGACCTTGAGGTTGCATGATTCTTTCCTTCAAATCTTTGGTTGTAGCCAATAATTTGATATGGTTACAAGGTTGATTGGAGCGAAGTGAACTATAAGTTTTTGAGACATGCTCTTGTTCAAACTGCACAAAACGGTTGATATTTTTAATGATTCATTTCCACATGAAGAATCCATGCAGAAACAATTTCAGGGAGCCCAGAGGAAACTTTGTTAGCAGGTCAAACTTTATGCCGAGTTAACTATACCTAGTTATAGGTTATTCAATTGAAGAGACTTTATTGGGTTCTCTTCTTTGTTCTCCTGTTAATACCTATTGTTGTAAATTTTATCTTCGTAAATGAGATTCTCTAATTTGCACAGAAAGTGTTTCCATATTGGAGATATGTCACCACAAATTTTCTTTTCAAGGATATTCTATTCGTAGAAGGAGCGGTCTTGATTATTCTTGGAGCTCTTGTTGGCGGAGTCACTCTCTACAATGCTTGGGTTCCAAAGGATGTAAGACAAGATCAATTTACTGAGTACATTTGGAACTGGAAAAAGATTAGGGAAGAGCGGCATTTACCAACAGGTTTAATGATTGGGTTAACACTGATTGCTTTTGGAATTATCTATATTTTATTAGCTATTTTGTTCCAAGGGTTTCCAAGATGACAATTCCGATCTACCTGATTGGCACCATAACAGTAAGTGTTACTAAGAAGAAATTTTCGATAAAAGTTCATAGAACCATAATCAACATAAGCCTAATCACGTATCCAAAAGCTTTTAATGAAAATTACTATACTTCAAATTGAGGAGAGCATGTTAGGAATTTTTAATCCGAATTCAGCACCAATTACAGATATCAATTTGTTGTTTCAGATAATCTCTTTTCTGATAATTGTTATATCGATGAGATATAAATTGAAGAAGAATTTTAGGGTTCACGGTATGTTGATGGGTTTAGGGCTCATTTTGCATTTGGTATTTTTTGTTGTCGGTATGTGGCCATCTTTTTCAGGTGAAATTGATTTTTTTACTAGTTCAACTTCTTTGCTGGGAGTCCAAGCTATGTGGATTCACGCCATTCCTGGGTTGGTAACACTAGTTTTAGGATTTTATGTTTTGGTATCCTGGCTTTTACATGTTTCAGACATTTCTAGCTGTTTTAGGAAGAAAAGAATAATGGATGTGATCTTGATTTCCTGGTTAGTGTCTTTGATATTTGGAATTGTCACATACCTCGCTTTTTACTTATGATTGAATTTTTCACCTTGAAACTTGGAGCTTCTTTCTTCCATTTGTCTGTCAATTTTTCAAGTTGTTTCATTATTGTGGAAAACGAATAATGTTCAGCAGTAGTGATAAACAGTATAAGGGATAATAAACAATAAACTTGAGATAGAGGATTTCGAGATGCAGGGTCCGCCACCTAGATATGAGGAGGAAGAGGCTAAACTTTCAGGAAAAAAGTCAGTTACTCCAAGAGTTCAAGGTGAACTGCCTTCAACAAGGTCAAGGGTTGCTGAGGAATATTGGAAACGAATTGATGAATTGTTTTATGATACTCTAGGTCATGCCGAGAGAGCTTTTGATATCAACGTAAAAATCAACATCATAGTGGTAGGAGTTGGAATTACTTTGCTAGCATATTCAATAGCCTATAGTGCCTTCAATAATCTTGATATATATTCAACAGCTTTTGGTTCTCTTAGTGTAGTAAGTTTTATTGCCCTCTTCTATTTTACGCCACAGCGCAAGATTCAGAAGACTGTTGGAGATTTGGTTCAGATTCAAATGCTTTATAGATCATTCTACATGCAAGCAGAAGCGGTGAGTGATTATGATTATTACACTAGGGGCAGCAAAACTCTTGATGATGTAAAAAATATGAACGACCATCTTTTGGAAAATACCCAGAAAATAATTGATAAAATTGAGAAGTGTATTGGAGAAGAAAAGAGCGCAGAGAACACTTAGCTCTTTTACCAGTCAAAATTTTTTGTGTCAAGGATTCTTTACAAAAACCAATTTATTCTGAAAAACAATAACCTACTAATGGATGCAAGGGCTCTGGATTAAAGATAATGATATCTCCCTCTCGAAAGACATTATCTTCTTTTCTCCTTTAAGTTTGTTCCAGAGCCCCAGCATATCCTTTTCAAAAAACATTATGCCTGATTTTCACTTTTAAGAATGGGTGAGTAACCAAGGTTAGTGACCTTAACACGCTGAAGTTGCATAAAAGGATCTTTGAAATAAAATTCTGGAAAGACCAGAAAACCTTTGCTATTTTGATACTCATTAATTCTTGGATAAGCCTTTTCTAATTGTGTTAGATTTAGGGATTCTTATGCTCTCTCTAAAGATTAGACCTGCAACAGTCAATGATATTCCTTCAATTGTGGAAATTAGATTGGGTGCATTGACGGAGAAAGAAATCTCTGGTTTTAGTGTCCCTATAGACAATCCATATTCAACAATTAAGAGCCTGCAAAAGATTTGGAATAGTCAGAATTTGTTGAATGACGGTTCTGAGGTATTTGTGGCTGAACTTGAAGGGCGGGTCATTGGTTTTATTGTTTACAATATGAAAAGTGTTGATGATAATATTGACAACATAGTTGTAGCTAAGGAAGAACAAGGAAAGGGTGCTGGTAGAGCTCTCGTTGAGCATTTAGAAAAATTAGCTATATCTAGAGGCTTCTCAATCATTACCACTGATACGACAGAGAATGCTGAAGGTGTTCCTTGGAAAGCATATGGTTTCTGGAGAAAAATGGGTTATGTAGACAAAGGAGTAAGATATTCTACTAAGTACGGTTTTAAAGTCATTCCCCTAACTAAGAAATTAAACGGAGTTCTTATCAACAAAGATCTTTGAAACATAACAAAATTCAGTGGAAAACAAAAGTCACTAGTTTAAAAATTTAAAAGTGTTATAGTTGAAAAGAAAGAACTAATCAGAATTAGAGGTAGGAACAGTGTCCAAGACACCAGAAAGAGATGTACTCAAAGAAACCATAGCAAAACTGAAAGCAAAAAACATTGCTTCATATAATTTCTATCTAGCTACTGTAAAGGTATTTCAAGATTCAATAGAGAGTTTAGTTAAGCAGCTTCAGGAAGCATCTTCGCAATTAGAGAAAGGAGACCAACAGAAAATTGATGCAGTAATTATGTTATTGAGTGTTATGGAAAAAGACGGCACTCACTTGGTAACTAGTTCACTCAATGCTATTAATGATTTGAAATTATATGTAGATATTCTTGAAAACTACTCAACTGAACTTGACAGCACTCTTACAGACATTTTTGAAAAAGCTAAGAAATATGCTGAGGAAAAGACCAAAGAGCAAAGAGAGTTAATGAATTGAGAAGGCTCTTCTGCCTGTGTGAAGTAGATTCTTTGACTCATTTTTTTTATAAAAAATCATGCATAGCTCTCAGTTCATAATTAGTTGGAGGTGAAAAGTTGACTATTGAATTTGGCACTCTCTGGATTGGCATTTCAATTATTGTGGCTGGAGGAATGCTATATGCAGTATTGGATAAGCTAGTTAAAGCTCTGGAAAAACAACAATAATTAAAATCTTTATTGTTTCTGCCTCTTATCTAGTGTTTTTTAGTTGTTTGGCGGTCTTTTGTTACTCTAGCGAAGATAACTATGAGAATACATTGTTGGCTTTTCAATCAGATTTTGTTTATTTTTCTTCCTTATTATATAACTCATTCTTGTTTTGTCAATTGGCATCGTTTATTAGCTGTGTTTCTGTTACCATTGTACGGAGGTGGATTTGTCATGTTTGATGGGGGAAGCGTTATAGCGTATATGCTGCTTGTTGTGGAGCATGGTGCTGAAGACGAGGTTCTTCAGGATTTAACATTAATTGAGGGTGTTGAAGAAGCTTCTATGGTTTTAGGGGAGTACGACATCCATTGCAAGCTCAAAGTTAATTCAATGAAAGAAATGAGAGAAATTCTTGCTAAAGT
>Ga0209742_10001175_pt1 | contig 12417 bp, 9 predicted proteins | sample DeeMarSeWOR38_10_FD_187462 | JGI IMG/M metagenome (GOLD analysis project Ga0209742, IMG submission 187462) | Marine sediment microbial communities from White Oak River estuary, North Carolina - WOR-3-8_10 (SPAdes) (version 2) | ecosystem: Environmental > Aquatic > Marine > Intertidal zone >... | reverse complement strand
GTAGGCGTCCAGCTGAAGCTCTTCCAGAATGGCATTGGCGTTCACGCGGGCTTTGGCCAGTTCCTGGCTTGATAAAGTTTTTGAGTTTTCCATGTCAGGTTACTCTGATAATCACGAACGGCCTTTCAATCTCAACTTTCCTTCAATCTCAAAAACAAAATAGCAATCCTGTTGCCAAAAGGAATTAATCCTGATCAAGATATTGTTAATTTTTAACAATAATAGCGTCACCACAAGCAGACTGGAGCAAGCCGCTAATCCAGCAAGTCATTTGTGCCTGTTTAAATAGTACTCACTGCAATAACCCGTATTGGTAGTCATTACATTAATTGTTGATTTACCTAAAAGACCTGGCCTGCAAATCAGGATATAAAAATATAAACATGTCATTTATCAGGGATTCTGGATTTACCCACTAACACTTATGGAAACGAGATATGCCTGTCCATAACGCCGACATCGCAGCAGTATTTGAAGAAATTGCCGACCTGCTGGAAATCGAAAACGAAAACCCGTTCCGGATTCGAGCTTATCGCAATGCGGCGAGAACCATGCTGGAGTTAGGCGAGGAAGCGCGCGAGTTGGTGGAAAAAGAAGAAGACCTGACGCAGTTATCCGGTATCGGTAAGGACCTCGCCGCGAAAATTGTTGAAATCGTGCAAACCGGGAAATGTCAGGCGCTGGAAAAACTCCGCAAGAAAACACCCGCCGGCTTGCCTGACCTGTTACACATACCCGGGCTGGGTCCCAAGCGAGTCGCCGCGCTCTATCATGAACTGGACATTCGTACTGTTGAACAACTGATGCGTGCGGCACAGGATCACCGGCTGCGCGAATTAGCAGGATTCGGCGCTAAAACCGAGGCACGCATACTGGAATCATTAAAAGCGCATGCTACTCAGGAACGACGCCTGAAACTTGCGGTTGCTGCAAAATATGCCAAAACCTTGGTCAATTATTTACAGGACTGTTCTGCCGTAAAAGACATCGTAGTGGCAGGTAGTTTCCGGCGCTGCAAGGAAACCGTCGGTGATCTGGATATTCTGGTGACCGCAACTAAAGCGACCGCAGTCATGGACCACCTGGTAGAATATGATGAGATTGGCGATATTATCTCCAAGGGAACTACCCGCGCCACCGTGGTATTGAAAAACCAACTGCAGGTCGATGTGCGCGTGGTGAAACCGCAAAGCTTTGGTGCCGCGTTACACTATTTTACCGGTTCCAAGTCCCACAATATTGCGATCCGCCGCCGCGCCCAAAAGAAAGGTTTAAAGATCAATGAATACGGCGTATTTAAAGGTGACAAGTTAATCGCAGGCAAGGATGAAAAAGAAGTTTATAAGACGGTGGGACTGCCATGGATTCCACCCGAACTTCGGGAAAACCGCGGCGAAATTGAAGCCGCGGAAAAAGGCAAGCTACCCAAACTGGTTGAACTGAAAGATATCCGTGGCGACCTGCATGCCCACACCAAAGCGACGGATGGTCATAATACCATTGAGCAATTAGCCGCAGCCGCGAAACAACATGGTTGGTCATACATTGCAATCACTGAACATTCCAAACGGCTTACCGTTGCGCACGGCCTGGACAAAAAGCGTCTGCTAAAACAGATTGAACAAATCGACAAACTGAATGAAAAGCTCGACGGCATCACCGTACTTAAAGGCATCGAGGTGGATATCCTGGAAGACGGCACGCTCGATCTGCCCGATGATGTGCTGGCACAACTCGACCTGGTCATTGGCGCCGTGCACAGCAAATTCAATCTCTCGCGCACCAAACAAACCGAACGCATCCTGCGCGCCATGGAACAGAAACATTTCACCATGCTGGCCCACCCCACCGGCCGCCTGCTGGAAAAACGCGAGCCTTACGATGTTGACATGGCGCGGGTTATTCATCAGGCGCAGCAACGGGGTTGCTTCCTCGAATTGAACTGTCATCCGGAACGGCTTGATCTACTGGATACCTATTGCCAGATGGCAAAGGAGCATCGAGTGCTGGTGAGCATTAACTCCGACGCTCATTCAGTAGCGGATTTCGACAACCTGCAATACGGTATCGGCCAGGCGCGCCGCGGCTGGCTGGAAGCAAAAGACGTTTTGAACACCCGGTCGCTGACACAACTGCGGCGTTTGTTGAAAGAGACCATATGAATCATTTATTAATTGGTTATCACTGTGCCACTGTTTTGGATCTGTTGTTTTTTTCTTCGTCCCCAAGCGTCAGTCGATGTATTCCTGACTTGGGTCATTTCCACAAAAAGCAAATTCCTCTAAGTTTAAAAATGTTGGAAAACATTCTCTCACCCAGCTCGGAATTTACATGAGGATTGCTTATGTCTAGCCTGTTTTCTCCGTTTCAGCTACGGGACCTGTTATTCCGTAATCGCGTATTTGTCTCGCCCATGTGCCAATACTCGGCGGATCAGGGTGTCGCCGGTCCCTGGCATATGGTGCATTACGGCAGCCGCGCGGTGGGCGGCGCGGGACTTGTCATGTTTGAGGCGACTGCAGTTTCACCGGAGGGGCGCATCTCGCCCAACGACCTTGGTCTTTGGAATGACGAACAGACCGGGGCATTGAAACCTGTTGTTGAGTTTATAAAAGTACATGGTGCCGTACCGGGAATTCAACTCGCCCATGCGGGGCGCAAGGCTTCCACAGCCTTGCCCTGGCTAGGAGGCAATGCGTTAAATCCCGTAGCCGGCGGTTGGGAACCGGTGGCCCCCAGCAGCCTGCCCTTTAGCCCGGAACATCTCACGCCCCATGCATTAACAACGAAAGAAATCGAAGATACGGTAGAAGACTTTGTCGATGCCGCGCAACGCGCATTGGATGCTGGCTTTGAAGTGGTGGAAGTTCATATGGCGCATGGTTACTTGCTGCATGAATTCCTGTCGCCATTGAGCAATCAACGCAGTGACACATTTGGCGGCTCGCTGGAGAATCGGATGCGACTGCCAATACTCGTGACTCAGGCGGTACGAGACGTCTGGCCAGGCCATTTACCGATTTTCGTGAGAATTTCAGCGACTGACTGGGTAGAAAACGGCTGGGACTTGCAACAGTCAATTCAATTATCGCGCAAGCTCAAAGACATTGGCGTTGACCTGATTGATTGCTCCAGTGGCGGCCTGCTGCCGCTGGTCGATATCCCCGTGGAACCCGGTTTCCAGGTACCGTTCGCTACTGCCATACGCAACGAAGCAGATATTGCAACCGGTGCGGTTGGCCTGATTACCGAGCCTGAACAGGCGGAACAAATCATTAAAAGCAATCAGGCGGATGTCGTATTGCTGGCTCGACAATTATTACGTGATCCTTACTGGCCGCTGCACGCAGCACGGAGCTTAAAGGCTGACGTGCACTGGCCCCATCAATACCAGCGCGCCAGGTTGTGAGAAACTCGCTTGCAGCGAATTCGATTCAAGTAGCGTATATGAAACCAACACGCAATTTCATATTAAGCGATTATTAAGGTACTTGGTTTTACTGGCAGTATAATGAAGTTGTGTATGTGCCTGCAAAACCACAAATATATTAATGTAAATCAATTTTTAAAATTTCTGAAGGAGTTACTGACATCATTCCGTCCAAACCGCTGACACCGAAAATTCTCCAATGGCCTGACATTCAATCCACACCGGCCAATTTGCCTGGTGATGTGCATCACAGGTTTGAGCTATCTGTGATTGTGCCTACTTTTAATGAGCGGGAAAATATCGAGGAGTTAATAGTTCGGCTGGAGCAGGTACTCAAAGGACGTGACTGGGAGGTCATTTTTGTAGACGATGATTCACCTGATGACACGGCGGATTTGATCCGGGAAATAGCTGAACACAACAAGCGGGTTCGTTGTATTCACCGCATAGGACGACGTGGATTATCCTCTGCAAGTATTGAAGGCATGCTCTCCAGCTCCGCCACATATGTTGCCATTATCGATGCAGATATGCAGCACGATGAGAAACTCCTCTCTACCATGCTGGACGTTCTCGGAAAGGAGGAACTGGATATTGTTTCCGGCAGTCGCTATATGAAAGGCGGCAGCCTGGGTGAATGGGCTCAATCCAGAGCCGGTATTAGTAAAGTGGCCACCTGGTTAAGTAAGGTGGTATCACGTGCCAAGCTTACCGATCCTATGAGCGGTTTTTTTATGATCCGGCGCCAGGTATTTGAGGATCTGGCACCACAGCTATCCGGGATCGGATTCAAGATATTACTGGATATTTTTGCTTCTTCCAGCAAACCACTCCGTTATCGAGAGTTACCTTACCAGTTTCGTTGCCGCCAGGCGGGGGTCAGTAAACTGGACGGAATGGCGGCCTGGGAATATATTTTGTTACTTCTGGATAAGAGCATAGGCCGATTCATCCCCGTACGTTTTATCTCATTTGCATTGATAGGTGCACTAGGTGTTGCTGTACATCTTTTGATAGTCGATCTGTTATTCAAGGGATTTGGCAAAGATTTCACGTCGTCGCAGTCAATCGCTACTTTTGTTGCAATTACCAGCAATTATACGATGAATAATCTGATTACTTATCGTGACAAACGCCTGCATGGCTGGCATTGGCTGCGTGGCTGGGCATCCTTTGCGTTAATCTGCAGTATTGGCGCGCTCGCAAATGTGGGTATTGCGTCTTTTCTTTTCTTTGAGCACGTCACCTGGGTGCTCGCATCAGTATCTGGTATACTCGTAGGTGCCGTCTGGAATTACTCGGTGAGTGCCACTTACACATGGAATAAACCAAGCGCCTGAGTAGCGGCAGCGATCTATTATTTTACTCTTGTCCCTGTTTCCAGATCGATGTCTGTCAAACAGCGGTCTAGTTCGCAAGAAAAAAATAACACAGCGCCGGTGTGTCTGAGTTGAACAAAATAAAAAGTACAATCAAACAAACGGTAGCCGACGTAATCGACTACCAGAGCCATGGTACCGCCAGGTGGTGGACTTGGGTCTTGGTCGGTTTAGCTCTTGATTTACTGATTACTCTGTCGTTATCAATAGTATTTGATTTTAGTATAGCCGCTGCGCATATCAGCGGTTATTTTGTTGCCGCAATTACAACCTCTCTATTCCGTAATATCTGGCAGAGTAAATACATCAGCAAGCCAGAAAAGTTACGCTTTTGGGTTATCGCAATATTGGTACTTGGCATACGTGGTGGAATAACCGGGTCTTTAGTCGTGTGGGGTGTGTCTGAACCAGTTGCATTGGTTCTTGGCGTAACTGCCGGATGGTTTGCAACTTGTTGCATAGAAGTTTACTACCATTATATCGATGCAACCGCAAATTCGCGGACCATGTATTGGACTTTGCTCACACTTGGTCTTGTTGGCTGTGTAATCGTATTGCGAATATGTTACTTAGGAATCCTGGAAGCCACCCCCCAGGAGGCTTATTACTGGAATTACTCAATACGGCTTGCCCCGGGTTACCTGGATCACCCGCCAATGGTCGCAGTACTAATATGGATTGGAGAATGGCTGTTTGGCCACAGTGAGTTTGGCTTGCGCTTCGCATCCTATCTATGCGGTTTAGCATTACTAAGTTTTGTTTATCTGTTCTCCAGGAGACTGGCTGACCAGGCGACGGCATTGGTTGCTACGACACTGGCTGCTCTATTGCCGTATTATTTTTTTGGCAGCGGTTTGCTCATTACGCCGGACGCTCCATTGGCCGTGGCATGGATTATGTGCCTGTATTTTTTTCATCGCGTTTTAGTGGGAGGTGAAAAACGCGCATGGTATGGTGTAGGCATTAGCCTGGGCCTGGGCATGCTGTCGAAGTATACTATTGCCTTATTAGGTCCCGCAGCGCTGTGTTATATCCTGCTGGATCGAAAGTCCAGGCACTGGTTCTTTCGCCCCGAGCCTTATCTTGCGATAACACTTTCTGTCGCGATTTTTTCTCCCGTGATTTTCTGGAATGCGACTCATGACTGGGCATCGTTCCGGTTTCAAACACAGGATCGCTTTCTTGATATCCCTGAATTCAGCCTGCATATCCTGTTCGAGAATATTATTGCTATTGTTACACCGTTACCGTTATTGGTACTGCCGCTGCTGTTTAGCAAGCAATGGCGCAAAGAACGTAGCACTTCGGATGCCCAGGCGCAGGAGGCAAATCGAAATCGGATGTTCGTAGCCTGTTTTGTTCTGCTCCCCCTGGCTGTGTTTGTCTGGAATTCATTGACCAATGAACCTCGTGCAAACTGGACAGGTCCGATCTGGTTGGCCTTATTACCTACGATGGCGTGGACAATAGTTCAAGCCGGAGAATTACGATGGTCGTGGTTAAGCACCTTATTACGGAAATCCGCGACTCCGGTACTGATCGGTATTCTGGTTTTTTATACATTCACACTGCATTATTTAACGCTTGGTATACCCGGAGTGGAATATCCAAGGGGAATTGCGCGCTTGCTGGGCTGGCCGCAAGCTGCGAAGCAACTTGCGGTGATTCAGCAAGAAATCATCCATGAGAGCGGCAAAGCGCCTGTGATAGTAGGATTAGATTCTTATTTTATGGCGAGTAAATTTTCTTTTTACGGTACACCGGAATATCTTGGCACCGACTGTCAGAAAATGCCCGGCGCATCTTCAACACCAAGTTTGCGTGCCACTGGCCATCACCTTCTAGGGGACAAAAGCCTGATGTTCAGTTACTGGGATCCTCCCGCGGCGTTTCGTGGCCGCTCAATGATACTTGTTTCGCGATCGCCACAAGATCTCGATGACACCAGGGTTGCACGTTTTTTTGGCCATTTAAGTCCAGAGACACAGCCCTTGCTGCTGGTAAAGCACGGATTTGGTAGTCCGGATAGCACAATCAATCAATACTACTACCGAATCGCTTATGACTATCAGCCACCGCAAACATAGACTGATACTGGAACAAACATATAGTCTATTCGATTACAGAACCATTAACACATCGCTTCACGTGATAGTTGCGGACATCGCATTATTAACTTGACAATTGTTACGCGATTCCTCTCTACTGACCGTCACATGCAGCGCGAACGCTAAAAGCTGACGCGCACTGGCCTCACCAATACCTGCGCGCCAGGTTGTAAGTGTGTTATATATGGGAAAATACTGACCACAGATAAACTTTGCCAGACTACTTTACTGCAAAGAAAATGCGGCATATTGTTTTGGTGGTTTCGCGATACCTTTCAATGCAATGATTTTTGCATCTGTTAGAATACAGACTGTTTATCACTTTATCTGCCCTGGATGTACAAGCTCCTACTCCAGAAACTCCTGCAGTAGAAGCCCATAATAAGCCGAGCACAGGAATAAATTAAATGACAGTCCTAGAGCGGGTTTGAATACAGAAGCTTTATGATCGAGCTTTCTTCTCATACCATGGTCGTGTTGCGTTTACAATCTTGACCACGGAAAGCATTACCGGCACCTCGACGAGCACACCCACCACCGTGGCAAGTGCCGCACCGGATTGAAATCCAAATAACGATATGGCAGCGGCTACAGCCAATTCAAAAAAATTACTGGCACCGATCAAAGCCGAAGGCGCGGCCACGCTATGGGCTACACCTAGTTGCCGATTTAACAGATAGGCCAGCCCGGAATTAAAATAAACCTGAATCAGTATTGGTACTGCCAACAAGGCGATGATAAGTGGTTGGGCAATGATCTGTTCACCCTGAAAACCGAACAGTAAAACCAGCGTTGTTAACAAAGCGACTAATGAAACCGGCCCCATGCGTTTGAGTACTGCGTGCAAAGCGCTTTCCCCGCCTTTACTGAGCAAACGTTTGCGCCACCATTGGGCAAAGGCAACCGGAATGACAATATACAGCACCACCGACAAAAACAGGGTGTCCCACGGCACGATGATCGCAGAAATGCCTAGCAATAATCCTACGATGGGCGCAAAGGCAAAGATCATGATGGTGTCGTTCAAAGCAACCTGGGTTAAGGTAAAGTGCGGCTCGCCATCGGAGAGATTACTCCATACAAACACCATCGCCGTGCAGGGTGCCGCCGCCAAAATAATCAGGCCTGCCACATAACTGTCCAGTTGCTCAACCGGAAGCCACTCACTGAACAAACCATAGATAAACGCCCAACCCAGCGCCGCCATGGAAAAAGGTTTCACTAACCAGTTAACAAACAGGGTAACACCGATGCCGCGCCAATGTTCTTTAACATGATGCAATGCGCCAAAGTCGATTTTCAGCAGCATGGGTATGATCATCAGCCAGATCAACACGGCCACTGGGATATTAACCTTGGCTATCTCCATGCCACCAATGCTCTGGAACACGCCTGGCAGAAAATGACCTAGCGCAATACCAATCACGATGCAAAGTGCTACCCAGACACTTAAATAACGTTCAAAGGTATTCATCCTGGCGCCAATGGATTGTTTAGCTGTGACTTCACATTGTGCGGACATGTTACGGATGACTCCTATTGTTAATCGCAGGTTAAATCGTAGGATTAATCATTGGTTTACTCGTTAACGACAGCTTGATTCGGTACCGTGCGAGAGTGGCGCGGCAAAGCAAAAGACAACAGCGCGGCAAACAACACGAATCCGGCTGACCACCACAAACAACCTACCAATCCCGACACTTGATAAACCCAACCGGAAAGCACTGTACCAACCAGGCGTCCGCCAGCATTGGCCATATAATAGAAGCCGACATTCATTGATACTTTGTCATGATCGGAATACGCAAGAATCAGGTAAGAATGTACCGCTGAGTTTATGGCGAACACCACGCCAAACAGGCCTAATCCGATAATGACGGACCAGGAAGGATTGATCTCGAACATTAACGCAAGCGCAATGCCTGCCGGTATCCATGTCAGCACGAATGCCCAGACTCGCGCTGTCACGCCATCCGGTCCCAGTTGATGATGGCTTTTGCGGATCAGCTTCGGCGCCAATGCCTGTACAAAGCCGTACCCAATAATCCATAACGCCAGGAAACCCCCGACTTGCATGAACTCCCAGCCGAGCACGGAATAAAGAAACACCGGCAGGCCGACCACAAACCAGACATCCCGAGCGCCAAACAGGAAAAACCGTGCTGCAGACAACCAGTTTATTTCCCTTGTCTTGGAGAACAGTTGTGTAAATTTAGGTTTGGCCCTGGACTTGCCGATGTCACGTGGCAGCATAATGAGCGTGATGACAAACACCACAAACAATCCTCCCGCCATCACCAGTAGGGCGTTGCGAAAACCCAGCGTTGAAAGCAAGGCCGCGCCCATAAAGAAACCTACGCCTTTCAAGGTATTCTTCGACCCGGTGAGGATCGCCACCCATTTAAACAGCCGCGAATTGGCGCTGTCGTCTTTGGGCAACATCAGTTTGACACTGGCCTTGGCGCTCATTTTGTTAAGATCTTTGGCGATGCCCGACAGGGCTTGCGCAAACATTACATAGGGCACGCTTAACCAGGACTCGGGCGCAGTCAGTAACAACAAAGCGACGATCTGTAAGGCCATGCCCATGTGCATGGTCAAGTTGAGCCCCAGGCGCGCACCCAACCAGCCGCCCACCAGATTAGTAACCACACCAAAGAACTCATAAAACAAAAACAGCATGGCCACTTCAAATGGACTGTAACCCAGTTGGTGGAAATACAGGACCACCAGCATACGGATGGCACCATCGGTTAAAGTAAATCCCCAGTAACCACCGGTAACAACAAGATAACTGCGCAGCCCCTGCTCCATGGTTTAATCCACTATTACGGCAGGCTCTTTGCAATCATGGCTGCCAGTTCCATCATACGATTGACATAACCCCATTCGTTGTCATACCAGATGTACAGCTTAACCTGCGTATGATTGACCACCATGGTCGACAGTGCATCGACGATGGCTGAGCGTGGATCATTGACGTAATCCACGGATACTAATGGCCGTTCTTCATACCCTAGAATACCTTTTAATTTGCCTTCGGCTGCGTGCCGAAACAAGCCATTGATTTCTTCCACGCTGGTTTCGCGTTTGGCTTCAAATACAAAATCAGTTAAGGAAGCGTTTAACAGGGGCACCCTAATCGCGTGGCCATTGAGACGGCCCTCCAGCTCAGGAAATATTTTGGTAATGGCTTTGGCTGAACCGGTAGTAGTGGGAATCAGCGATTCACCACAGGCTCGCGCACGGCGCAAGTCTTTGTGCCCCTTGTCAACGATGGTCTGCGTGTTGGTAATATCGTGGATGGTGGTCATACAGCCGTGTTGAATGCCAATACCTTCGTTCATCACCTTAACCACTGGTGCCAGGCAATTAGTGGTACATGAGGCAGCCGTTACAATGTGATGTTTATCAGGATCATAGTCGTGATGATTAATGCCGTAGACGATATTAATTGCAGGCTCCGGCACCGGGGCTGAAACCAGCACTTTTTTAACGCCCAGATCAAAGTAGCCCTGAAGTTTTTCTGCCGTTTTAAATTTGCCGGTGCATTCAATGACGACATCGATACCCATACCACCCCAGTCGATGTCACTGGGATTAGCTTTGGAGGAATAGCTAACCCGTTTACCATCCACCACTATGGCATCTGCTTCATGTGCTAAATTACGCTGCCAGCGACCATGTACCGAATCAAATTCTAGTAAATGCGCCATAGTCGCGGCATCACCGGCGATTTCATTGACATGCACGATTTCATAGGCAGGGTTATCCCATCCCGCACGAAAACCCAATCGCCCCATGCGACCCAGGCCGTTAATTGCGATACGGATTGCCATCCCTACTCCTTTGCTTTTTGTGTTATTTGCTTGTTAGCGTTATGAAAGTGTTTAAGATTGACTAACTAGGCGCAACAGGAAGCGCCGGGCCGATTCGGCATCGCTTGCAAGGCAGATAGATCATCCACGTAGGGTGATCGCTGCTCATTCGCCCTGGCGGTTTCCTTGAGCACCTTCTTTGCCCATGCATCCAGCTGTGGATGAATACGGTAATACATCCATTGCCCGTCACGGCGGCTCTGCACCAAACCGGTTTCCCGCAGCAAGCCCAGATGACGCGAAATCATCGGCTGGGACAGGTCCAGCGCATGAGTGAGCTCACAAACACAAAGCTCGCCCTCCAATTGCATCAGCATCAGGCAACGCAAACGAATATCATTGGCAATCGCAGAAAAAAAACTATTGGCATCGAGCATCATAGGCTAGAATATACGACATTCCATATATATGATCAATCATATGTATTGGAATTTTATAATTTCATCAGCAATTGGGGAATCGATGACCCCGCAGCAGCTGTCGATAATGAACAATTGCAACGACAATAACTTGTGCGGGTGCGTAATGAAATCAGCAAACTAATTCATTTATGCTCGTTTATGGATAACTGCGCAGCGCAGGTGGCTGAAAATTGCTGACAGGTTTGATTGCCAGCTCGCGCACCACTAACGGATAGAGGATTATAAAGAGACAGACAGCAGTGAAATAGAATCCGGGAAAGAATGAATTCCGAGTCTGCGCACTATTGCAAGGAAACGTTTGCGCTCCGCCAGGAACTAACCGTTTTCTTCAGGATATGAAATAGTATTTTTAATTTTTTCGATTTCCTGTTCAGACAATTCCACTGAAACTGCCTCACTACCCAGGCTATTTTTGCTCTGTGTATCAGCATCTAATTTAAACATTTTACCTTCGTGTTCTATGGCGGCAGGTATCGCTATGCTCGTGCCCGAGGAATTAATAATGTCCACAATACGGAAATACAGGTCTTCTGCCACACCTTTATATATATTTATATCTTTGGTTACCACGTAGCATTGGATATCTATATCTGCCGAATACTCACCATAACCAACAAAACGAACATTCAATGGCGCGTCGGCAACCATACTGTGGGCATGCAGCAGCTTTTTAAACTCCCTCAGCAAATAACGTAGCTGTGCAGTAGTGGTTTCGATACGCAATCGGATCCTGGGATTAAAACGATAACGAAGCCGTTCTGTCAGGTTCTCTATTTGCGCGGCGGCGAATTCCGCGTTGGGAATTATAACAACGGTATGTTCCAGAGTTCTGATTTTCGTGGCACGCAAGCCGATCTCTTGCACGGTACCCATTTTGTCCCCAAAGCGACAAAAGTCTCCCACTTTGACCGGCGCGGCCAGATACAAAGTGAGTGCACCAATAAAATTTTCAATCGACTTTTGCGTTGCCAGCGCAATAGCTATACCACCGATACCCAGACCGGCCAGTACAGTGGTAACCGAAAAGCCGATATTATCCAGCCAAATCAGCAGCCCAATAAATACGATAATGATATTAAGCGTAGTTAACGCCGGTCGCAGCAATACAACGGCGTATTCCTGGTCACGTTTTCGTAACCGTTGTGAATAAAACTGACCGAATAAACTGACTGACCTGACCAGCAACCAGGTAATTACGAT
>Ga0209742_10001174_pt1 | contig 12427 bp, 10 predicted proteins | sample DeeMarSeWOR38_10_FD_187462 | JGI IMG/M metagenome (GOLD analysis project Ga0209742, IMG submission 187462) | Marine sediment microbial communities from White Oak River estuary, North Carolina - WOR-3-8_10 (SPAdes) (version 2) | ecosystem: Environmental > Aquatic > Marine > Intertidal zone >... | reverse complement strand
CACCTGGTCGAGGATGCCGTGTCCAAGGCGGCATCTGTCCCGGCGCCGGACCGGATGCACGCGACCCTGGATCATCTGGCGGTGAACTTCGGCGTTGAGATTCTGGGGATTATTCCCGGCAGGGTTTCCACGGAAGTGGACGCGCGGCTGTCATTCGACAGCGACGCTACCGTCAATAGGGCGCGCGAGCTGATCCGGCTTTATGAAGAGGCTGGAATCTCGCGGGAGCGGGTGCTGATCAAGATTGCGTCCACATGGGAAGGGATCAGGGCAGCCGAGATTCTGGAGCGGGAAGGCATCCACTGTAATCTGACCCTCCTGTTTTCCTTCGCCCAGGCCGTGGCATGCGCCGACGCCGGGGTCACCCTGATATCACCCTTCGTCGGGCGGATTCTCGACTGGTTCAAGAAGCACGAGGGCGTGGATGGATATCCTGCCGGCGAGGATCCGGGCGTCCGATCGGTGACGAGAATCTACAATTATTACAAGAAACACGGCTATCCGACGGTGGTCATGGGCGCCAGCTTCAGAAACACCGGGGAGATCCTCGAGCTTGCCGGATGCGACCTGTTGACGATTTCGCCGGATCTGATGGCGGAACTCGAGTCGGCCGACGGCGAAGTCCCCATCAGGCTTTCCCGGGAAGCCGCGGCAGGCGGGGGTGAGCCACGCATCGAACTGGACGAAGCCGGATACCGCTGGATGCTCAATGAAGACGCCATGGCGACCGAGAAGCTGGCCGAGGGCATCCGGAATTTTACCCGGGACACCGAGAGGCTCGAGGCGCTGATCGCCGATATGTCACCCGCCGTTCGGGCGGCTTCGGGCTGAATCGGGACTCGCGTCGGCGGCGGGCGACCGTGGAAAAAGATCTGGCCGCTGTCTCCGATCTTCTGAAACGGCACCAGTTGGCTGCCGCCCGGGAGGCCCTGTCATCCCTGGTGCATGAACGGCCTGAAGATCCGGAACTGGCCGATGTGCTCGCCGAGCTTCTGTTGCTGGAGCGATCGCCCGAGGCGGCGGTCCAGGCAGCCAGGCAAGCGCTTCGGCTGGGGGGCGAGAGCGCAGATCGGCTCGATCGGCTGGGCCGGTGCCTCAACAATCTCGGAGAACTGGGAGAAGCGGAACGGGTTTTCAGACAGGCCCTGAGTCACGATCCTTCCCGCGCGGAAACCTGCACGAACCTGGGACATGTGCTGCGCCGCCAGCGCCGCCTCGGGGAAGCGGAGGAGACTCTGCTCCGTGCCCTGGAGATGAATCCTGGCCATCCGCGTGCCCTTCGTACCCTCGGCATGATCCGCCTGGTATCCGGTGAGCCCGCGGAGGCCGCCCGTCTTTTAAGACAGGCTCTCCAGAATGACCCCGGTGAGCCCGGCCTCCTGGGACACCTGGGCATCGCGCTGCACCGGTCCGGAGACCTGGAAGCTGCGGAAGGTGCGTATCGTGCCGCGCTGGAGAAGGACGACACAAACACGGAAACATGGATGAACCTGGGCATCACCCTCCAGGAGGCGGGGCACCTGGAAGAGGCGATCCGGGTTTACGAAACTGCTGGAACGCGGTCTCCGACAAACGCGGCGCCCCGGCACCGTCTGGCGGAGGCACTGCTCATTGCCGGGAAGCCGGAGCGGGCCCTCGCCATCGCTGAAGAGGCGGAAACCCTGGACCCGGGGCACCCGACCGGCGTGGCCATCCGCATCGTCGCGCTGCAGGCGCTGCGTCGGGATGACGAAGCTCGACGTCTGCTCGGTCTCGATACGCTGATTGACGGCGTCGATCTGGAGTGCCCGCCGGGCTATCCGAACCTGACGGCCTTCAATCGCGCCCTGGCGAACCATGTTCTGACCCATCCGACGCTGTCTTTTGAGCCCGAAGGCCACGCGACACGCCGGGGTCGGCACACCCGCGATCTTCTGATGGACGAAAAAGGTCCGGTCGCGATTCTCGAGGACGCCGTCATCCGGGCGGTGGATGGCTACCTCCAGCGAAGGACTCCTGTCGCGGACCACCCGTTCCCCGGTCCCGTGCCCCGCAGGCACCGACTGACAATGTGGGCGGTGGTGATGGAGACAGAAGGCCATCAGCTGCCTCACATTCATCCGTCGGCGTGGCTGAGCGGGGTTTATTACGTGCAGTTGCCCGAAACGCTGGGTTCCAGACAGGAGGATGCGGCAGGCTGGATCGAGTTCGGGCTGGCGCCGGATGAGCTACGCTCTTCGCCGGACATGCCGGTCCGGCTGGTGGAGCCCGTGGAGGGGCGCATGTATCTGTTTCCCTCGTATCTGTATCACCGAACCATCCCTTTCCCCGGTGATCATCGGCGGATAAGCATCGCCTTCGACGTTCTTCGCAGACCGGCTGGCTGACGCAATGGTTCCGCGAATCCGAATGCTGTCTTTCCTCGAGGGCGCGGAAGCCGCGACCGGTGCCTGCGTGGTCATCGACGTTTTCCGGGCCTTTTCCCTGGTTCCCTGGGCATTGATGGGCGGAGCGCGCATGGTCGTGCCGGTCCGAACCGAAGCCGAGGCCCTGGCCTGGAAGCGCCGGGATCCAACGGTTCTGCTTGCCGGTGAGCGGGACGGCAAGCCGCTGCCCGGTTTCGATTTTGGCAACTCCCCTTCCGAAATCCGACGTGCGGACCTGGCCGGAAGGGTCCTGATTCACCGCACGAGCGCCGGAACCCAGGGGCTCCTCGCGGCCCTGGAAGCCGGGGCTTTCCCGGTTCTGGCCGGAAGCTTCCTGACGGCCGGCGCCACGATCCGTTATCTGAAGTCCATGGAACTCTCCGAGCTCAGCATCGTGGCCATGGGCTGGAATGCCCGGGACGAAGCCCTGGAGGACGTGCTGTGTGCAGAGTTCCTGAAGGCGCGTCTGCTGGGAGAGCATCCCGATTTCGGAGCCCTGCGTTCGGAGATCCGTGAACATCCGACGGGCCAAAGATTTTTTGATCCCCGCCTGCCCTGGTTTCCGGAGGAGGACTTTGAACACTGCATGGAGCTGGATCGATATGATTCGGCCATCGTCGCCACGGTGGACGACACGTACGGAATCCGTCTGCAGGCGGCGGACTGAAGCCTGACCGCTGTTTTAGCCGCCCTGGCGTGCCCTCTCGATGGCGGCATCGATATCTTCCCGGCTCTTCCGGAGCATCTCCGAAATACGCTGCCGCTCCTCGGCGGACAGCCCCGATCCGGCCTCCGGGAGTTCTGCAGACTCGGTGCCGATCTGCCGGCGCGTTACGTAGAGTATCCGCGCTGCCTTGATGATCTGGCGATGCAGCTCGGAAACGTATGCCGTGTCATTCATCAGAGAGGATGCCATTTCTGAAGTGATCAGGTCCTCGCGTATCAACTTGTCCAGATGGCCGTTGTCGACGACGTTGTCGGCCGCCGCACGCTGCTGGAGTTCCTGGATTCGCTGATTCGCGAATTCGGGATCGTCGATTTCCCGAAGTTCGATGAGGGCTCGTATCAGTTCCCCGATGTGCAGTCGGAACCGGTCGTACTGACTTCGCATCTCGGCGTTGTCGGACGTGGCGTACGTGAGCATGTTTTTCCGAACCAGCCTCAGGGCCTTCACAGCGTTGACCCAGGACTTGGCCGATTCCCGAAGCTCGTGGGCGTTGGCCGCCTGTTCGCCGGACATCCGCGGCTGAGCCTTGACGCTGAATTCGAGGATGGCGCTGTAGATCGCCTTGACGCGACTTTGATAAAGATCCTTGAGGGGGATTTTTTCAATGGCCCGGGACCTGGAGACGATCTGATCCATGGGCTCGGACCCGAGAATGTCCCTGGGCGACAGTCCGATGGCACGGGCAATAATGTCGAGCACGTTGAGGGCGAGATGCTGGGTCTCGCGCGTCAGGGCCACCAGAGCCGCGTCCGGGTAGTCGACGAGAGAATCCACCAGGAAACGTGGCTGCTCGACCCCGTCAACCACGAGTTTTTCCGGCAGCACTTTCTCGAGAAAGATCACCAGGCGATCGACCAGCGGCAACATGATGAGGACGCCCAGCACGTTGAAAAGCGTATGGAAGGAGGCGAGCTTCAGAGTGTAGTCATTGTCAGCAATGCCTACCCATGCCGCGAAAACATCCACAAGTGCGGCCAGTTGCGAGATGAACAGAACAGCGATCAGCCCCGTGGTCAGATTGAAAACCAGATGGGCGCCTGCCAGTCGACGTCCGGCAGTCTTGGCGCCCATAGCGCCCAGAACGGCGGTGATGGTGGTGCCCACGTTGGTGCCGATAGCCAGGGCGAGGGCGTTGTAATACGTTACCTGCCCGGCCACCAGGGCCGCGATCGTCAGCATCAGTACCGCGTGGCTGGATTGCATGACCACGGTGGCGAATATCCCGATAAGGACAAAGACCAGGGTGCCTGCAAATCCCTCCAGGGCGAAACGGCTGAGGTCCATGCCCTGGCTGACGGCCTCGAATCCCTCCTTGATGAACTGAATCCCCAGGAACAGGAACGCGATGCCCAGGAGTACGTTGCCGGCGCCCTTCATGGTATTCGACTTCTGATACATGAAGAGAATGCCGAATACGGCCATTGGCATGGCATATATCGCCAGGTCGATCTTGACTCCGAAGGAGGCCATCAGCCAGGCGCCGGTAGTGGTGCCGATGTTGGAGCCGAAGATGATTCCGATCCCCTGCGCAAGGCCTATCAGCCCGGCGGAAAGGAACGTGATGGTGATCAGGGAAACCAGCGAGCTGGACTGCATCAGCGCCGTGGTCACGAGACCGAATCCCATACTTCGCAGGCGGGTGCCGGTGCTGGCTGCGAGCACTTTCTCGAGCACCCCCCCGGTGAAGGCCTGAAACCCTTTTTCCAGGGACAGCATGCCGAACATGAAGAATGCGACGCCCGCAGACAGACGCAGAAAGTCCTCGCTGGTCCAGAATCCCCACGCCAGAGCCAGAATGATCGCGGGCAGTGTCAGGCGTTTGAACAGGTACATCGCCGGGTTCCGCGGCAAAATCTGAAGGAAAGCCTAAAGGTGTATTGAGTGACTTTGCAACTCGCGACAGGACCCATCCGGCGCTATAGTGATCAGGGGCAGAAAGAAACGGCTGAGACCGATGATGAATAACAACTGGGAGCCTGACAAACCGGGCCAGGGCGTCGAAGGCGAGTGCCCGAAGCTCCAGAGCAAACCGGAACGCACGGACTGGTACACAAAAAAGGGAACGCTGCGTAGCAAGGTGTATAGCTCTCACCTGAGGAGGCTTCAGGAAGAGCTCGTCATGGCGCAGGAATGGATCAAGCACACCGGCGCAAAGGTGATCGTGATCTTCGAGGGCCGTGACGCCTCCGGCAAGGGCGGGGTCATCAAGCGAATCACAGAGCACCTGAACCCGCGAGTGGTTCGAATTGCCGCCCTTCCCACGCCCACTGAAAGAGAAACGACCCAGTGGTACTTCCAGCGCTACGTGGCACAACTTCCGTCGGGCGGGGAGATGGTCCTGTTCGATCGCAGCTGGTACAACCGGGCCGGCGTGGAGAGGGTGATGGACTTCTGCACGCGGGATGAGTACCTGGAATTCGCTCGCTCTGTTCCGGAGTTCGAGCGCATGCTGGTACGCTCGGGGTTTGTCCTGATCAAGTACTGGTTCTCGGTCAGTGACGAAGAGCAGGAGCGGAGGTTTCAGGCCAGGCTGCACAATCCGATGAAACGGTGGAAGCTCTCGCCGATGGACTTGGAGTCAAGGCGGCTCTACCGAGAGTACTCTCGTGCCAAGGACGAGATGTTCAAGTTCTCGGACATCAAGCAATCCCCCTGGTATGTGGTGCCGGCGGATGACAAGCGCAGGGCAAGACTGAACTGCATTCATCATCTCCTGACGCAGCTTCCCTACGAAGACGTGATGCCGGACCCCATGACCTTGCCGCCCCGCGACGAGAGCAAGACTTATGTCCGCACGCCAATCGAGGACCAGAGCTTTGTTCCACAGATATACTGAGTGACGGCATTTCTTGAGGAGATAGCATTTTGGCAAACGAGGGATACCACGAGCCTGTTGAGGAGCTCAGCGACGCCACCCGGGACATGCATCGGGCCATCATTTCTCTTATGGAAGAGCTCGAGGCGGTGGACTGGTACAACCAGCGTGTGGACGCCTGCAAGGACAAGGAGCTGAGGGCCATTCTGGAGCACAATCGGGACGAAGAAAAAGAACACGCGGCCATGGTTCTGGAGTGGATACGGCGTCGCGACCCGAAGTTCTCCGACGAACTCAAGGATTACATGTTCACGGAGGGTGACATCGGTCACCACCACGACTGAGAAGCGGGACGGCGGTTTCCGGGTGTCCACCGAGCGCCGGGCCCGTCTGCTCAGGCTCGCCACCTGGTGGTCGGTGGGGACCGCGGTCGTTCTCATCCTTGCCAAGGGTGCAGCCTGGCTGAACACGGGCTCCGTCAGCCTGCTTGCCTCACTGATCGACTCCCTGATGGACGCCGTGGCGTCGTCCATCAACCTCGTAGCGGTTCGATTCGCGCTTCAGCCGGCTGACGAGGAGCACCGATTTGGTCACGGCAAGGCCGAGTCCCTTGCGGGTCTCGCCCAGGCGGCATTCATCTGTGGCTCGGCCTTGCTTCTGGTGTCCGAGGCCATCGACCGGATTCTCCATCCGCGACCGCTGGAGGATATTTCACTGGGCGTATGGGTGATGACGTTATCCATCGTCGCCACCCTCGTGTTGCTGGGCATACAGCGATACGCGATCCGGCACACCGGATCTCTCGCCATCAGGGCAGACTCGCTGCATTATTTCACCGATCTGCTCACCAACCTGAGCGTCATCGTCGCGCTCTTCCTCGCCGCCGCCGGATGGTCGAAAGCGGACGCCCTTTTCGGCCTGGCCATCGGCGCATATATTCTGTACAGCGCTATTACGATAGCCCGGGAATCCGTGCAGCATCTGATGGATCGGGAACTTCCCGAAGAGGTTCAGCAGGAGATTGCCGCCATCGTCCTGGAACATCCGGAAGTTCGCGCTGTCCACGATCTGCGTACTCGCCAATCCGGCCAGACCCGATTCATTCAGCTCCATATCGAGATGGACGGGAAGATGACCCTGTCCCGCGCCCACGGGATCGGTGATGCCGTCATGCACCGGCTGAAGCAGGAGATGCCGGACGCAGACATCATCATCCATCAGGATCCGGAAGATGATTCCAGCCCCAACGTGCCCGGGGATCGCATCACATGACCCATGCTGCGGTAAAATTGACCGTTCCAGCCCAGGCTCGATTGCGCAACGGATGAACGATCAAGACACGCGGCACGCGACAGCAAAACCAGAGAACCCGTGGGTAAGTCTGGCGATCAATATCGCCATCCCCGCCGTCATCCTGATGAAGCTGAGCGGCGAGGACCGTCTCGGCCCGGTAGTCTCCCTGATCCTGGCTCTCTCTTTCCCCTTGATGTACGGACTCCAGGATTTCGTGCGGCAGCGACGGTTCAATTTCATCTCCGCCCTGGGCGTCGTGAGCATTCTTCTGACCGGTGGAATCGGTTTGCTGGAGCTGGATCCCAAATGGATTGCGGTCAAGGAGGCGGCCGTTCCGGGCGTAATAGGCCTGGCGGTCGTGCTGTCCATGAAGACTCGCTACCCGATTGTCAGATCGCTACTCTACAGCGACAAGATCATCGACGTGGTTGCCGTGGAGGCGGCCCTGGAGCACAACGGCAGCCGGGCAGAGTTCGACAGGGTCCTCGCAGTGGCGTCCTGGCTGCTGGCAGGCTCGTTCTTCCTGTCCTCGATTCTCAATTTCACGCTGGCAAAGGTGATCGTGAAAAGTCCGTCCGGCACGACCGCCTTCAACGAAGAGCTGGGACGGATGACGGCTCTGAGCTATCCCGTCATCGTGCTGCCTTCCATGGCCGTTATGATGGTTGCGCTGTGGTATCTGTTCCGGAGCATAAAGCGCCTTACGCACATGGATCTGGAAGAAATCTTTCATCCCCACCCCCGCGGTGGTCGCTGATCCCGGAGGTCTATGAAATGCAGGGATTTCTTGTTCGACTCCTTATCACGGCCTTCGCGATGTGGCTGGCTTCGGTTATTGTCCCGGGCATGTCTTTCTCGGGCGGCTGGGCGTTGTTTTGGGCGGCCCTTCTCCTGGGCATCGTGAACGCCCTGGTCCGCCCCCTTGTCGTGCTGCTGACCTTGCCCCTTACCATCCTGACCCTGGGAATCTTCCTGCTGGTGGTGAATGCCGCCATGCTGGGCCTGGTGGCCGCGGTGCTTGACGGTTTCCAGCTGGCGGGGTTTTGGTCGGCGCTGTTCGGCTCGGTGCTCATCAGCATTTTCAGCGCGGTCGGGTCAAATTTCATAGGCCCCTCGGGCCACATTGAGGTGATCGTCCGCCGAGACTAGGGAGCAAGGCGCCACTGCAGATTCATCCCGGTGGCGGCCTGCCGTCGGCAGCCCGATCTCATCGGCCCCGCCCGTAAACCGCTACGAGCGCCACGCCCACGATGATGATGGCCATGCCCGCCAGCTGTATTCCCCGCAACGCCTCCTCCAGCAACCACCATCCGAGTACCGTCGCTATCGCAGGGTTCACGTATGCGATGGTGGCCAACCGAGCGGGAGTGGTCTGGCGGATCAGCCATATATAGCTGCCGTAGGCGATGCAGGATCCGAAGACTGTCAGGTACGCGAGCCCGCCGACACCGGCCACTGTCCACTTCACCCGTGCCGTTTGCCCGTCCAGAACGCCCCACAGGGTAAGAATGAAACCGCCAACCAGCATCTGCAGGGCCGCGAGCATCAAAGGCCGCACCGATATTTCGGCGGCCCTTCCGTAAATCATGCCCCCCGACCAGGAAACCGCGGAGAAAAGAATGGCGGCCAGAGCCCATGCTTCGGCCGGAGCGGTTGTTTCCGTCGGCCACACCAAAAGCGCGGCGCCAAAAAACCCGGTTGTGAGGCCGAGCTTCGCGCCCCGATTCAGGGGCGTGCCCTTGTCGCCCATGGTGCCGAACCAGGCGGTCCAGAGTGCCGATGTCGCGATCAGCAGAGCCGCCTGGTTCGAGGGAACCCACTGCTCGGCCCAGGTGACAAAGCCGTTGCCGATGACGATGAGCGTCACCGCCATGATCAGGATGACACGCCATTCCCGCCACTCGCGGGGTACAGATTGTCCACGCCATCCTGCTGCCAGCCCCAGAACGATGCCCGCGATAATGAAACGGATGCCCGCCAGCAAACCGGGCGGGACGTCATGCACGGCTATCCGTATGGCGAGGTAGGTGGATCCCCACACAAGATAAACGGCCGCGAATGCAGCGAGGACCCCTATCAGAGGGGGGCGATCGTTCGGCAGGGCCATTGGGGAATAACCGTTCTTTTTTTGAATCTCAGCCCGGACGGGTGGCAACTCGGTAAACCCAGATGGCGATTCCGGCCATGACGAGAAGCCCCGGCGCGCCCCCCAGCGGCTCGTCGCTGATGGCGAGAACGTCCGGCCTACCGCTTAGAACGATGGGGATCGCGAGAAAAATGCCCACAAGAGCCTCTCCGGTGATCAGTCCGGCGGCAGCGAGAATGCCGAGCCGCATGGATCGCTCCCTGTCCGCCTCGGAACGATCCGCCAGGGACCGTTCGGCGGCGTGGGCTATAAGACCGCCGAGAAAGATGGGGACCGACAGCTCCAGGGGCAAGTAGATTCCCACCGCCACGGCGAGCACCGGGGCATGCCAGGGAGCATCGATCTTTTTCAGATACTCGTCCACCCCGATGATCACTGCGCCTATGACGGCGCCGATGGCGACCATTCTCCAGGGAAGGCCGGCGCCGAAAACACCCTGGGCTACGGATGCCATGAGCGTCGCCTGAGGGGCCAACAGCGGGTTCGGCCGCTCTTCCGTCGGTACGCCGATGCCGTACGCCTGCAGCAGAAGATTCAGAATGGGCGCCATCACCAGCACAGCGGAAACGACTCCCACGCCCTGCATGACCTGCTGTTTCCAGGGCGTGGCGCCGAGCAGGTGGCCGGCCTTCAGATCCTGCATGTTGTCCCCGGCAATAGCCGCGGCACAGCAGACGACGGCGCCGATAAGAATCGCGGCGGGCGGCCCCACGTGACTCTGCTCCTCACCGGAGCCCATCAGCCAGAGAAGCAGAAGCGCGGAGAACAGGATAGTGGCGATGGTGATGCCGGAGATGGGGTTGTTGGACGATCCCACCAGTCCCGCCATGTAGGCGGCTACGGATGAAAACAGGAACCCGGCGACCACCATGACGATGGTCATCGGCAGGCTGATGCCGATGCCCAGGCTGTCGTGGATATTGCTGTAAAGAAAAAAAATCGGCACGACGAAAATGGCGATGCCGATCAGCACCAGCTGCATGGGCGCGTCCTGTTCGGTATGGTCTATCGCTCCCGTGCTCCGGGCAGACATCTGGTGAAGGCCGCTGCGGACCCCCGACACCAGAGATCCCCGCATCGAGACCAGGGCCCAGACGCCACCGGTGAGCATGGCGCCGACGCCCATGTATCGGATCTGCGTTGTCCAGATTTGAAAAGCCACGTCAGTGGCCCCTGCGCCGTCGGCTACCATCTGGCTCAGCATCGGGTCCGATTCCAGGTAAAGGGCGCTGTAAATGGGGATGGCTATAAACCAGGAGATGGCGCCGCCGACGCAAACCAGCGTGGCGATATTCAATCCTACGATGTAACCGACGCTGAGAAGGGCTGGCGACACATTGGTGCCGATGTAGGCGATGCCCTTGCCCGCAAAGGCGGCCGTCTGGGCTGTCTCGCTCCAGAGCCGAAGTCCTGAGGATCCCAGTTTGACCAGGGCGCCGGTCACGGCCGCCAGCGCCAGCTGGCGAACGCCGCTCTCTGGATCTTCGCCGACTTTAAGCACCTCGGCGGTTGCCCGGCCTTCGGGATAAGCCAGGCCCTCCTCCACTATCAGCGAGCGTCTAAGGGGAATGGTGAAGAGGACGCCGAGAAGACCGCCCAGTCCGGCGATGATGGTGACCCAGCCGTAATCGAAGACGTTCCAGTATCCGAGGATTACCAGGGCGGGAATGGTAAAAATCACGCCGGCGGCCAGAGATTCTCCGGCCGAGGCGGCGGTCTGGACGATATTGTTCTCAAGAATGTTCGAGTCACGGAACAAACGCAGGATGCCCATGGAAATCACGGCTGCCGGGATGGAGGCGGACACCGTCATCCCGGCAAAAAGACCGAGGTAGGCGTTAGCCCCGGCGAGGATCATGGAGAGAACGATGCCCAGGGCAATCGCCTTTACGGTGAGTTGCGGAAGCTCCTTCGCCTGATTCATCTGCTCTCCCCGGATGACAGATCGTACCGGCCAGAAGCCCTGTTCATCCTGCGGAGGCGATCACCATCCACACTGTCGATCCTGGTTCTCCGAGTCCAGCCACCGCGACAGCGGTGCGAAGTACTGGAGCATGGCCGAAGCGTCGAACTCTCTCGTCCCAATGGCGGCCTCCAGTGTGTCCTGCCAGGGCTGGCTGGCCCCAGATCTCATGATCTTCCAAAGAAGCTCTCCGGCAGCTTCGCTTCCAAAGATCGAGCATTCGTGGAGGGGGCCTTGCCAGCCGGACCTCTCGCACATGGCGCGGTGGAGCTGGAACTGCAGGATGCGCGCCAGGAAATAGCGGGCGTATGGCATATTGGCCGGAATGTGGTACTTGGATCCGGGATCGAAGTTGTCTTCGGTTCGTGCCGTCGGAGGTGAGACACCCTGCTGCCGGACCCTGAGTTCCCACCAGGCCTCGTTGTAGCGGTCTGCCGGAATCTCCCCGGAGAATACGCCCCAGCGCCATTGATCCACTGTCAGGGCGAAAGGAAGAAAGGCGATCCTGTGCAGCGCGAGCTTCAGAAGGCCGTTGATGGTGGCCTCATTGCTGTCCGGGACTTTCTCGATGAGCCCGACCGATTGATAGTAACCAGGCGTCAGAGAGAGATTGACCGAGTCACCGATGCCCTCGTGGAAGGCACTGTTGGCGCCGCCGCGGTGAATGTTGGAGAGATGGTTGTACGCCAGGAAGTAATAGATGTGGCCAAGCTCGTGATGGATTTCCACGAACTGCTTTTCAGTGGGCACGATACACTGGCTGATACGCACGTCGTTCTCGGCCGGATTGATGTTCCAGGACGTGGGCTGGCAGACCACGACTCTGTCCCTTGGCCGGGAGAGCATTGATTTCTCCCAGAATGTCTCGGGCAGCGCCGGGAGGCCGAGGGACATGAAAAAGCGTTCCGCGGTTCTGGCCATACGGATCGAGTCGTATTGACCCGCTTCCAGAGCCGCGGTCACGTCGAGGTCGATGGTTCCCGGATAGGGCTCCAGCAGGTCAAAAATTCCATCCCAGCGCTGGGCCCACATGTTGCCCAGAAGGTGGGCGGGGATGGGACCGTTCCGGGGCACGCGT
>Ga0209742_10001171_pt1 | contig 12436 bp, 9 predicted proteins | sample DeeMarSeWOR38_10_FD_187462 | JGI IMG/M metagenome (GOLD analysis project Ga0209742, IMG submission 187462) | Marine sediment microbial communities from White Oak River estuary, North Carolina - WOR-3-8_10 (SPAdes) (version 2) | ecosystem: Environmental > Aquatic > Marine > Intertidal zone >... | reverse complement strand
TCGCGGGCGATCTTGGCTGTGTATTGAATCGCATCGGTGGCTTCAATCGCTTTCATGACCTCTGCAATATGTCCGCGTCCGCCTTCGGTAATCGCTTTGCGAATAATTTGTTTTTGTGCATCAGTACCTGTGGTCATGGCGCGAATCAGTGGCAGGGTCGGTTTACCTTCGGCGAGGTCATCACCAATATTTTTGCCGATTTCTTCTGATGATGAACTGTAATCCAGTACATCGTCTACCAGTTGAAAGGCGGTGCCGAGGTACATACCGTATTTGGCCATGGCAAATTCCTGTTCCGGTGTGGCGTTGGCGATAATGGCACCCAATTGGCCGGCCGCTTCAAATAGCTTTGCTGTTTTAAAATGGATCACGTCCATATAGCGTTGTTCGCTGGTATCCGGATCGTGGCAATTGAGCAATTGCAGCACTTCGCCTTCGGCTATGGTATTGGTGGCGTCGGAAAGAATTTCCATAACACGCATACTGTTGCAATCCACCATCATCTGGAATGCCCGGGAGTAGAGGAAGTCGCCCACCAGAACTGCGGCTTCATTGCCCCAGATGGCATTGGCGGTATCGTTGCCACGGCGTTTTTCCGAAGCGTCAACGACATCGTCATGTAATAAGGTGGCGGTATGAATGAACTCGACAATGGCGGCCAGATTGATGTGGTGATTATCCTGGTAGCCCAGGGCGCGGGCCGATAGCAATACCAGCACCGGACGCAGCCGCTTGCCGCCACTATATATAATGTAGTTGCTCAACTGGTTAATCAGCGCTACTTCTGAGTGAAGTCGCTTTGTAATCAATTGGTTAACAGCGCCGAAATCGTTTTCGATGAGCTGGTAAATGTCATCGATCGACAGGGTAGGCGTGGTTACTGTGTCTGGGCTCGCAGCTTCTTGCATTCGGCCATGCTATGGGTGAGTGCGAAAGGTGTCAAGTTTTGCGCACGCAAATTCCTTGCTCCCGGGCGAGGAAAATGCATTAAAATTCAGCCGGATCCAGCCAGGCAAAATATTGCGTCCAGGAGCCGAAAACCCGCGGGTAGTGTTTGACCTAAGTGCCTTTAGCCGTTAAAATTCCCGGTCTTTCGCTGGACTAGACCAACAAACCGACTAGATCGACAAGTTAATCGGCCAGTGGATAACGAAATAGCAAGCTCCCCGATAAAATTGAGGGATAATTGGAGAAAAACGATGTACGCGGTGATCAAAACCGGTGGCAAACAATACCGAGTTGCCAAGGGTGACAAATTAAAAGTTGAGAAATTGCCTGTGGAAGCAGGTAGTTCCGTTGATATTGACGACGTCCTGATGGTTGGGGATGGCGACAAGGTCACGATTGGCGCACCCCTCGTGGATGGCGGCAAAGTGACAGCGACTGTGGTTTCTCATGGTCGTCATGACAAGATTGAAATCGTCAAATTCAAGCGTCGTAAGCACCACCAGAAGCGCACCGGACATCGCCAGGATTACACGGAAATTGAGATTACCAATATTTCTGCGTAACGAGATCAACTAGAGAATTCGAGTAGGTAAAGTAAGATGGCTCACAAGAAAGCAGCAGGTAGTACCCGGAACGGTCGTGATTCAGAATCCAAACGCCTGGGCGTCAAATGTTTTGGCGGCCAGATAGTGAAAGCGGGTAATATTATTCTTCGTCAGCGTGGCACCAATGTGCACCCGGGCGTAAACGTTGGCTGTGGCAGAGACCACACCTTGTTTGCCACCGCGGACGGCGCCGTGAAATTTGAAATCAAGGGCCCCAAGAAACGTAAATATGTGAGTATCGTATCCGCGTAACTTTGCACGCTGCGTTCGTATTCAAAGCCCCGCCTCGTGCGGGGTTTTCTATTTGTGGAGAACAAAAGTAGGCAAGTAACAGCTAACTATAATGACAAGTATTTTAATAACTGACAGGTCACCCTCATGAAATTCGTCGATGAAGCAACCATTCGCGTAGAAGCCGGCAAAGGTGGTAACGGCTGCGTGAGCTTTCGTCGCGAAAAATACATTCCTTTTGGCGGCCCGAACGGCGGCGATGGCGGGGATGGCGGCAGTGTTTACCTCGTCACAGATACTGGGCTGAATACGCTGGCTGACTTTCGTTACCAACGCAGTTATAAGGCGCAGAACGGTGAAGCGGGTATGGGCCGTGAATGTACCGGCAAGTCTGGCCAGGACCTGTATATTCGTGTGCCTGTGGGTACCGTGGTCTATGATGCCGATACACAGGAACAGATCGGTGACCTGGTAGATGCAGAGCAAACTTTGCTGGTCGCCAAAGGCGGCAGGCATGGTTTGGGTAACGTGCACTTCAAGAGCAGCACCAATCGGGCACCGCGCCAAAGTACACCGGGTACGCCTGGCGAAATGCGCAACCTGTTACTGGAATTAAACGTGCTCGCAGACGTGGGTTTGTTGGGTTTGCCTAATGCCGGTAAATCCACCTTAATTCGCAGTGTGTCAGCGGCAAAACCCAAGGTGGCCGACTATCCCTTTACAACGCTCTATCCCAACCTGGGCGTAGTACGCCTGGGCGTTGACCAGAGCTTTGTCATTGCCGATATCCCCGGTTTGATTGAAGGTGCGGCAGAGGGCGCAGGGCTGGGTATTCAGTTTCTCAAGCACCTTTCACGTACACGCTTGTTATTGCATATGCTCGATGTAAAACCATTTGAAGGCACCGCGGATCCGGCGGAAAACTTTCGGGCCATTGAAAACGAATTGAAAAAATTCAGCGAGACACTGTATGCAAAAGACCGCTGGTTGGTGTTAAATAAAGTGGACTTGATTCCAGAGCAGGAACGCGACGAAGCCTGTGCCGAGATTGTTACAGCCATTCAATGGCAAGGCCCGGTTTACCAAATCTCTGCTTTAAGTGGCTCGGGAACTGACGAGTTAATGAAAGACATCATGGCACACATTGAACAGGTACGGCAGGATGACGCATCGTAAGCGACTCAGCAGAGCAAAACGCCTGGTGGTGAAGATTGGTAGCTCCCTGCTCACGGCACAGGGACAGGGGCTGGATACGGATGCTATTTCAAACTGGGTTAAGCAGATTGCCGAATTACACAAACAGGACGTGCAGGTGTTGCTGGTGTCCAGTGGTGCGGTGGCGGAAGGTATGAAGCGCATGGGCTGGAGCAAACGCCCGCATGCACTCTATGAGTTACAGGCAGCGGCTGCCATTGGTCAAATGGGCCTGATTCAAACCTACGAATCTTATTTCAAGCAACATGATATTCATACCGCGCAGGTGCTGTTAACTCATGATGATTTATCCCATCGCAAACGTTATCTCAATGCCCGTAGCACGTTAACGACTTTGCTCAAGCTTGGCGTGGTGCCCGTCATTAATGAAAACGACACGGTGACGACCGATGAGTTCCGGTTTGGTGACAATGACAGTCTGGCCGCTCTGGTAGTTAACCTTGTTGAAGCCGACGCACTTATTTTACTCACCGATCAGGCCGGTATTTATAACAAGGACCCGCGTCAACACCAGGATGCGCAATTGATTGACGAGTGTAATGCTTCCGACTCAGCATTAGATGACATGGTCAGTGGCAAGGCAGGGGAGCTGGGGCGCGGCGGCATGTTTACCAAGGTACGCGCGGCGCGACTGGCGGCGCGCTCCGGCGCCGTTACCGCCATTGCGTACGGGGCGGAAGACGATGTTATTAAGCGCGTTTATCGGGGTGAGCCGATAGGAACGTTATTACTGCCGGATCAGGAGCCGGTGGTCGCCAGAAAACAGTGGTTGGCCAGCCACCTCCAGCCCAAGGGTAAACTGGTGCTGGATGATGGCGCAGTGAAGGTGCTGCGCGAGTCCGGCCGTAGCCTGTTGCCCGTGGGTGTCAGTGATGTGCAAGGGCAATTTGCCCGGGGCGAAGTGGTTGCCTGTGTCGACCAGCGTGGGCGGGAGATTGCGCGCGGACTGGTAAATTATTCCTCGTCTGAATCGACTGCCATCAAGGGGCAGCCCAGTCATCAGATTGAGACACTGCTGGGCTATGTAGACGAGCCAGAACTGATTCATCGCGATAATCTGGTCCTGTTGTAACAGTCACTTAATTTCCCTGTTTTTATCAAGCTATTTTCGGTCAACGCTTTTGTTTTACCGGGCTTAAGTTTGTCCTAAGTTTCCTGGCCTCAAAAAACCCCCTATCTTGCCGATACAACAGTATATGGTGGATGACTAATATTGAATTGAGCGCGGTCGAAACAGATATCGCCACAGTTGTCCGATTATGACTTGCAGTAGAGGTGTTTTATGCGTTTTACCTTCCCCCAGCCCATTTTGAAAACACTGATGTTTGTTCCCATGTTTTGCATGGCATTCAGTGCGTTTGCAGAAACCAAGGCCCCGGAGTTTATCGATGGCACCAAGCGCGTGACAGCAGAGGAAGTGGTCGAGCTCGCCACTAATACTCCAGATCTGATCATCATCGATGCGCGCAAAACCAGTGACCGCGAATCTGCTGGCTGGATTGAAGGTTCAGTGGGATTACCTGACTATGATACCGATGCAGAAAGTCTGGCCAGGCACGTTCCCTCGAAAGCTACCCCAGTGTTGTTCTATTGCAATGGCGTTAAATGCGGCCGCAGTGTGAAATCCAGTAAAATTGCTATTGAATCGGGATACAAGAATATTTACTGGTTCCGTGGCGGTTGGGAAGAGTGGACCGAAAAGGGAATGCCAGAAACTCACTAAGTGCTGAGTTAGATGTCAGGCACCCACAACTAGTTGTAGCAGTACTCGAAGCTGAGAAAATTAATCAAGGATATGAATTTTAATAAATACTCCATCAGGCAGTTAATTACTTTTCTGTTGTTAGCATTAGGTGCGGTCGTTATAGCGCTTTCTGTAGTGGCGACACAGCAGTTGCGTGATACTGCGCTTGAGTCGCAGGCACGCAGCTTGTCGCGCATTATCGAGGTCAGTATACGGGAGTCCATGGAGAGTCTGGACGGCCTGATGAATGACCTGGGTGTATATACCAAAAAGACCAAAAATTTTCGTTCGGTGGCGGACCAGTTAGTAAAAAATCCATCGGACCGTGCGTTGGCCTCTGAGCTGTCAAAATTGCTGGATGAACAGTTCCATCAACGTTACGTCACCAGCAGTATCGTAGATTTGCGCAAGATCCGTGTTTATAACCTGGATTTTCAACTCCTGGGACAAAGCAATGACGGTGACCGTTTGCTTGCAGCGCGACTACCTGATGCGTTGCTTGCACGGGCGCGGGGCAGGGAAGGCGCTGATCGTCTTAAGATGCTGACCAGTCTCTGGATGGAAGATGGTGAGGCCTTGTATTCCGCGTTGTTGCCTATTGGCGGGTTACGCCAAACCGGTTACTTGGAGATTGTCGTAAGGCCGGCGCATAATCTGAAAAGCATCGAACATTTTGTGAAGCTGCCGATCACCATTATCTCCGCACACGGCGACACGCTTTATCAAAGCGAAAGCTGGGACAGCGCGGTAAAGGCTACCAGTTTGCCCATTGAATTTGAAATGAAGGCTGATGATGAAAATGTCGCGTTAAAATTTATTTTACTTGAGAATATGCAGGCCTTTCATGAAGGCATGAATGAAACGCAACTTACCAGTCTGGGTAGTTTTGTGTTGATACTGGCAATCTTTCTGTTTGCTTCTTTGTGGGTGTTGGGCAGATATTTGTTTAATCCGGTTGGTCGCCTGGTATCGGCCATTGAAAAGTGTGCCGGTGGTGATCTGACTACCGAGATTGATAGCAAAGGTCTCAAGGAACTCCATAACCTGAGTAAAGCATTTTCCTTTCTGGTGGAAAATCTGCGTACCCAGGTGAGTGTCATTACTCGGGATGCGGAGAACCTCGCGACATCAGCTGTCAATTTGTCAGATACCATTCAGTCAACGGAAGAGGCGCTGCAACATCAACAACACGAGACGGACCTGGTGGCCACATCGGTCAATGAAATGTCGGCATCTGCCATGGAAGTTTCGAAAAATGCTGAGCGAGTGGCGGTGGCTGCCAGTGATGCCAAGCGTGAAGCGATAAATGGTCAGCAGGTTGTGGGTCAGACCGTTGAATCCATCAGCAAGCTATCCGGTGAGGTAGAGTTAGCGTCGGAAGTTATGAATAATTTGCAGGGCGAGTCTGAAAACATTGGTACTGTGCTTGATGTGATACGCGGGATTGCAGAACAGACGAACCTGCTGGCGTTAAATGCGGCTATCGAAGCGGCGCGAGCTGGTGAGCAGGGGCGTGGGTTTGCTGTAGTGGCGGATGAGGTGAGGACGCTGGCCGGGCGTACCCAGCAATCTACCCAGGAAATACAGAAGATGATCGAAAGCCTGCAAGGCGGTACCAATCAGGCGGTTTCGGTGATGGACAGAAGCCGGGAGATGACGCGGGAAAGTGTCGAGTTCGCCAATGAAGCCGGCCGGTACTTAGAGACGATTACCCAGTCGGTGGGTGACATTTCCGATATGACCACTCATATTGCAACGGCTTCCGAACAACAAAGTGCCGTGGTGGAGTCAGTGAATCAAAGCGTGGTGGCGATTACTGATCTTGCCAATCGAACCAGTGAAGGCGCAGAACGGGTGACTGGCAACAGCCGGCAACTCACCGAGATGGCCAACAGCCTCAAAGATCTGGTAAAGCATTTTAAGGTTCGTTAAACGCGAAATTCAAAATGAAGGACATAAAAAAACCGGTCTTGCACCGGTTTTTTTTTATTGTTGTTATTATTTACTGCTTGGTGAGCGTGCTTTTTATAGAGCACGAATCCGTGCGTTCAAACGACTCTTGTGACGCGCAGCTTTATTTGCCGTGATAATATTTTTGTTGGCCATTTTATCGATCATTGGAACAGCGGCTTTGTAAGCGTCGCTGGCCTTGTCTTTCTCGCCGGCCTCGATCGCATAAACGACTTTCTTGATCGAAGTGCGCATCATGGAGCGCAGGCTCGCGTTTTGCTGGCGGCGATTTTCTGCCTGGCGGGCACGTTTTCTTGCTTGGGCTGAGTTGGCCAAATTTAGTACTCCTCAATTCATTGCTTCGTAGATCATGTTGGGGCGCATAATATGCGAGTTTTTCATCCATTTGTCAAATATTTCAGGTGGATACAGAAAACGCTGTAAGTCCTTGAAAGATGCCGCTAAGATGCACGATCAGTAGCAAGGCGGAGCGAATCCTGCATAATCCCTGGTTTTTAATTCATCAGAATAAACAATGAGTTATCAAATTCCTGAATATCAGCTGTTTCCCGCATTGTGGCGAGGATTTCATTGATGGTTGGCAAGTTGCTCAAATCCACCGCCGTGGTGTCATTCATGACGCTGCTGTCGCGGATTTCCGGCCTGGTACGGGACGTTGTCTTTGCCCGCTATTTTGGCGCTGACGCGCTCACGGATGCGTTTTTTGTGGCGTTCAAGATTCCCAATCTGCTGCGCCGGCAATTTGCCGAAGGCGCCTTCTCCCAGGCGTTTGTTCCGGTATTCACGGAATACAAGTCCACAAAGCAACATGAGGAGGTCAAAGAGCTGGCCGCGGACGTGACTGGCACCCTGGGTGTTATCCTCTTCGTCATCACTGTCATCGGGGTGTTGGCGGCGCCGATCCTGGTGGTGATATTTGCGCCGGGCTGGATCGACGGCGATAAACGGTTTCCGCTCACCGTGGAGATGCTGCGCTTCACGTTTCCCTATATCCTGTTTATTTCCTTGACCGCACTGGCGGGCGGCATTTTAAATACCTATGGCAAATTCGCGGTACCGGCGTTCACCCCGGTGTTGCTGAATATTTGTTTAATCGTTGCCGCCGTTATTTCCTCCAGCTATTTTGACGAAAATATTGTAGTGCTGGCCTGGGGTGTTTTTGCTGCCGGCCTGGCGCAAATACTGTTTCAGTTGCCGTTTGTCATGAAATTACGCCTGGTGTCCTGGCCGCGCTGGGGCTGGCGTAAGCCGGGCGTGCATAAAATCAGAAAACTCATGCTGCCAGCGATATTTAGCTCTTCGGTGCAGCAAATTAATTTGCTCATCGATTACTGGATTGCCTCGTTTCTAATCGGGGGCAGTATTTCCTGGCTCTATTATGCTGACCGGTTGGTGGAGTTCCCGCTTGGAGTGTTCGGTATCGCCATTGCCACCGTGATACTGCCGAGTTTGTCCACCAAATTCGCTGAAGCGGACCCGAAGCGCTTCAACCACACTCTGGACTGGGGGTTGCGCCTGTCGTTACTGATCGGTGCACCGGCGACCGTGGGCCTGATTATGCTTGCTGGACCATTATTGAGTACGATTTTTCAATATGGCGATTTTGATGGCGAAGACGTGCATATGGCGCAACTGGCGTTAATTGCCTATTCCATTGGTTTGTTGGGATTTATTTATGTGAAGGTCTTATCCCCTGGTTATTTCGCGCGCCAGGATACCAAAACTCCCATGAAAATCGCGATCAAGTCCATGGTATTTAAAATTGTGCTGACCCTGATTTTGGTTATTTCCATGATGCAGCTGTCCTATGAAGCGCCGCATATGGGGCTCGCCCTGGCAACCGCGCTATCCGCATTACTACAATCCTGGCTGTTGTTCCGGGGGCTGGTGAAGGAGGGGGTTTATAAACCGGATCCAGGCTGGGTAGCGTATTTATTAAAAGTGGGATTAGCTTGTGCGGTAATGGCGCTGGTGCTCTACTATGGCGTGGACAACTTGCTGAACTGGGCCACCTGGGATGTTTACAAGCGCGCCTTTAACGTTCTACTCTGGGTTGGTATCGGTGCCGCGGTGTATTTGTTTGTGCTGGTCATTACCGGGGTCAAAATCAAGCAACTGCTCAGGCACGCATAAAATAATAACAATACCTGTTAGCCAAAATGGAACTGATTCGAGGACTACAAAATTTAATGCCCCGTCATCAGGGTTGCGTCGCCACCATCGGTAATTTTGATGGGGTGCATCTCGGCCATCAGGCGGTTATCCGGCAAGTGATGGATAAAGCCAAAGAACTTGGCTTACCCGTGGTGGTGATTACCTTCGAGCCGCAACCCCAGGAGTTTTTTCGTCCCGATGATGTGCCGGCGCGCTTGACTCGCTTTCGCGAAAAGCTGCTGGTGCTGGAAAGCCTCTTCGTCGACCGGGTCTTGTGCCTGCGGTTTAACAGCCAGCTGGCCGGTTTGACGGCTGATGAATTTGTGCAGCGGATTCTGGTGGATGGTCTGGGGGTTAAATACCTGGTAGTAGGGGATGATTTTAAATTTGGCAGAGACCGCAGCGGGGATTTCGAGTATCTGCAATCGATTGGGCCGGAACTGGGCTTTGAAGTCAGCGATACTGACAGCTTTAGTTTTGCAGGGGAAAGAGTCAGTAGTACGGGCATTCGCACCGCATTGGAAGCGGGCGACTTGCTGTTGGCAAAACAAATGCTGGGCCGTGATTACGGCATGTGTGGCCGGGTTGCCCATGGCGACAAGCGTGGACGCACGATTGGCTTTCCCACCGCGAATATTTACCTGCACCGAAAATCCTCCCCTTTGTATGGCGTTTATTCCGTGCAGCTGCACAGCAAACATCCGCAAATCGGCGGCCGGGTGGTGAACGGGATCGCCAACGTCGGGCAGCGTCCCACCGTCGGAGGTACCCGCACCTTGCTGGAGGTGCATTTATTCGACTTCGAAGGCGATATTTATGGCGCCTATGTGGATGTCACGTTTCTGCAGAAAATCCGCGATGAACACCGGTTTGAATCATTTGAAGCGTTAAAAGCGCAAATTGCTCGCGATGTGGAACAGGCGAAAGCGTTTTTCGCTAGATGAATACCCGTCGCTACGGTTAGAATAACCGGTTTCGTCATCTCATTCGTAGATCATTAACCATACTGACAAGACAGCTGATAGCCGTGGCAGATTATAAAGACACCCTGAATTTACCCAGCACGGAATTTCCCATGCGTGGCAATCTCGCCCAGCGTGAACCACAAATGCTGCAACGCTGGGAAGATATGGACCTTTACCAGAAGATACGCGCTGCCGCAGAAGGTAAGCCATCGTTTATCCTGCATGATGGTCCTCCCTATGCCAATGGCGATATCCATATTGGTCACGCGGTCAACAAGGTACTCAAGGACATCATCGTCAAAGCCAAATCGTTGAGTGGCTTCAATGCGCCTTACGTACCGGGCTGGGACTGCCATGGACTGCCCATTGAATTACAGGTTGAGAAAAAGAAAGGCAAGGCGGGAGTAAAGATTTCCGCCGAGCAGTTTCGTCAGGCATGCCGCGACTATGCGCAGCGTCAGGTGGATGGGCAACGCAAGGACTTTATTCGCCTCGGTGTCTTCGGCGACTGGAACCGGCCTTACCTCACCATGAATTACAAAACTGAGGCCGACATCATTCGTGCGCTCGGGAAAATCATCCAGGCTGGTCACCTGCATAAGGGCAGCAAGCCGGTGCATTGGTGTGCGGATTGCGGTTCGGCGCTGGCGGAAGCGGAAGTCGAATACGAAGATAAAACCTCGCCGGCAATTGATGTACGTTTCAAGGTGCTGGATGAAACGGCGTTTTTGTCGCGCTGTCATTATGCCGATGGTATGGAGCATTCCGGGAAGGGGCCCATCTCGGTGGTGATCTGGACTACCACCCCCTGGACCTTGCCCGCCAACCAGGCGGTTGCACTCAATCCGGAACTGGATTATGTGGTCATCGAAGTGGAAGGCCAACAGGGTGTGGAGCGGTTGCTGCTGGCCGATGCATTATTAAAAGATGCCATGAGCCGCTATGAATTTACGGAACATCATGTGGTCGCTTATTGTAAGGGTGCTGACCTGGAAGGTCTGAAACTCCAGCACCCTTTTTATGATCGTGAAGTGCCAATCATATTGGGTGATCATGTCACTACAGAGTCCGGTACCGGCGCGGTACACACAGCGCCAGGCCATGGTCAGGAAGACTATGTAGTCGGCATGCGTTACAAGCTGGAAGTGGATAATCCGGTGGGTGCCAACGGTTGTTTTCTCGAAGGCACGGAACTGTTTGCCGGCGAACATGTATTCAAGGCCAATGACCACGTCATCGAAGTACTCAAGACGAAAGGCACGCTGGTGCACAGCGAATCCCTGCGTCACAGTTATCCCCATTGCTGGCGCCACAAAACGCCCATCATTTTCCGCGCCACGCCGCAGTGGTTTATCAGCATGGATCAGAATGGATTACGCGAGACCGCCATGCAGGCCATCAAGGATACCCACTGGATGCCGGACTGGGGCCAGGCCCGTATCGAAGGCATGGTGCAAAACCGACCCGACTGGTGTATTTCGCGGCAGCGCACCTGGGGTGTGCCCATTACCCTGTTTGTTAATAAGCAAAGTGGCGAGTTACATCCGGAGACCGAACGCCTGATGGAAGCAGTAGCGCAGCGCGTGGAAAAGTCCGGGATCGATGCCTGGTTTAATTTAACGGCTGAAGAGCTGCTCGGTGAAGAGGCTGGCAATTACGACAAGGTAACGGATACGCTGGATGTGTGGTTTGATTCGGGTGTTACACACTATTCGGTGCTGGATAATCACGAACAATTGCATACGCCGGCGGATCTGTATCTGGAAGGTTCGGATCAGCATCGTGGCTGGTTTCAGTCGTCCTTGTTGACATCGGTTGCCATTCGCAATGCGGCCCCCTATAAAGCGGTGCTAACTCATGGTTTTACCGTGGATGCCAAAGGGCAAAAGATGTCGAAGTCCAAAGGCAATGTGGTGGCGCCGCAGAAGGTGGTGAACCAGCTGGGTGCCGATATTTTACGTCTCTGGGTCGCGGCGACCGACTACCGGGCCGAGATGAGCGTGTCGGATGAGATCCTCAAGCGAACTGCGGATGCCTATCGCCGTATGCGCAACACGGCACGTTTTCTACTGGCGAATCTTAATGGTTTTGATCCGCAGCGTGACATGGTGAAGCTGGATGACATGATTTCGCTGGACCGCTGGGCAGTGGATCGTGCCAGTCAATTACAGCAAGGTTTGATCGACGCTTATAACAAATATGAATTTCATTTGATCTATCAGCGTATTCATAACTTCTGTAACGTGGATATGGGCAGCTTTTATCTGGATGTCATCAAGGACCGTCAGTACACCACCAAGGCCGACAGTCTTGCCAGACGCTCCGCTCAATCTGCGATGTATCACATCATCGAAGCACTGGCGCGCTGGCTGGCGCCGATATTGAGTTTTACCGCGGATGAAATCTGGCAGTCGATTCCTGGCCAACGCAGCGACTCAGTATTTCTCGAGCAGTGGTATGAATTTCCGAAATCTTCGACAGCCAATGAGCTGGATAATAAATTCTGGCAATTGGTCCTGGAAGTGCGTGAGGCAGTCAGCAAACGTCTGGAAGAACTGCGGGTTGCTGGTGAGATCGGCTCATCGCTGGATGCCGAAGTTGAT
>Ga0209742_10001170_pt1 | contig 12441 bp, 11 predicted proteins | sample DeeMarSeWOR38_10_FD_187462 | JGI IMG/M metagenome (GOLD analysis project Ga0209742, IMG submission 187462) | Marine sediment microbial communities from White Oak River estuary, North Carolina - WOR-3-8_10 (SPAdes) (version 2) | ecosystem: Environmental > Aquatic > Marine > Intertidal zone >... | reverse complement strand
TCTCATAGCTGACGGAGGCATCAAATATTCAGGAGACATCACAAAGGCAATCGGTATCGGTGCCCATTCCATTATGATCGGCTCCCTTTTTGCCGGGGCGGCTGAAACTCCCGGTGAAACCTTCCTGTATCAGGGCAGGGCATACAAGGGCTATCGCGGCATGGGTTCCCTTGGTGCCATGAAACAGGGGAGCGGTGACCGCTATTTCCAGGAAGATTTGGACAGCCCTTCTAAAATGGTTCCGGAAGGTATTGAAGGTAAGGTTCCTTTCAGGGGGCCATTATCTGATATGATCTATCAGCTTGTCGGCGGCCTCCGTTCAGGTATGGGATATGTTGGCGCCAAGAATATCGAAGAGCTGCGGCAGAAGGCAAAATTTGTCAGAATCACGGCTGCCGGCCTTAAGGAAAGTCATGTTCATGACGTTATAATTACCAAGGAAGCACCCAACTACCGCATCGAAGGCTAACCGCATTAAATTGAAAATGGAAAATGGAGAATTGAAAACACATAACTGAAAAAAGTACCGCAATTCTCCATTTTCCATTCTACATTTTACATTTAACTATGGATATCCACAGCGAAAAAATTCTCATTCTTGATTTCGGCTCCCAATACACCCAGTTGATAGCCCGGCGTGTCCGGGAGGCCCATGTATATTGTGAACTGCATCCATTTGATATGGATATTGAAGCCATAAGGGCCTATGGTGCCCAGGGCATAATTCTCTCCGGCGGCCCCAAATCGGTTTATGACGAAGGGGCACCGGCAATCGAGGAAGCCGTCTTTGATCTGGGTATCCCGGTGCTCGGCATCTGTTACGGTATGCAGCTTCTGGCTCGTCATTTCGGTGGAAAAGTTGTACCGGCAGGAAAAAGGGAATACGGCCATGCAGACCTATTAAGCAAGGGCAGCCCCGGACCTCTTTTTGACGGCTTTTTCATCCAGGGCAAAAGCCCTGTCTGGATGAGCCACGGCGATCACGTGGAAAAAATTCCTGCAGGATTTGAAGTAGCGTCTCAAACGGATAATGCACCTGTTGCTGCAATACAGCATGTGGAACGAAATCTCTATGGCGTTCAGTTTCATCCCGAGGTCAACCACACCCCGCGGGGAGAAATACTTATCAATACCTTTGTCCGTAAGATCTGCCAATGCAGGGGGAAGTGGACGCCCGGCAATATTATTGACGATGCTGTAGGCCGTATCCATGAACAGGTGGGCAACGACAAGGTTGTTCTCGGTCTTTCAGGAGGCGTCGACTCTTCAGTGGCTGCAGCCCTGATCAATCGGGCTATTGGCGATAAGCTTACCTGTGTATTTGTTGATAACGGCTTGCTGCGACTGGCCGAGGGTGATCAGGTAATGGCAACTTTTGCCAAGAATATGGGAGTTAAAGTCATCCGGGTTAATGGCGAAGATCGTTTTCTGCAGGCTCTTACCGGCGTAGCAGACCCTGAACAGAAACGCAGGATCATCGGCAACCTATTTATCGAAATATTTGAAGAAGAGGCAGCCCGCATCACAGATGCCAGCTGGCTCGCCCAGGGCACAATTTATCCCGACGTCATTGAGTCGGCAGGCGGCAAGACCGGCAAAGCCCACAGTATCAAAAGCCACCATAATGTTGGTGGTCTACCGGAATATATGAAACTAAAACTGCTGGAACCCTTAAAAGAATTGTTCAAGGATGAAGTGCGAGCCATAGGTGAGGAACTAGGACTGCCGCACCAGATGGTCTGGCGCCATCCCTTCCCAGGTCCGGGTCTTGGCGTTCGTATTTTAGGCGAGGTAAAAAAAGAATACGCTGATATCCTGAGACAGGCAGATGCCATTTACATTGATGAACTTTATTCCAGTGGTTACTACGATAAGATCAGCCAGGCCTTTGCCGTTTTTCTGCCTGTAAAAAGTGTGGGGGTTATGGGTGATGGCCGCACCTATGAGTATGTCATTGCTCTCAGGGCTGTGGAAACCAAGGATTTCATGACTGCAGGCTGGACAAAACTCCCCTATGAACTGATGGGTCGAATTTCCAACCGGATCATAAACGAAGTCCGGGGTGTGAACCGGGTGGTGTACGATATTTCCTCCAAGCCGCCAAGTACCATTGAGTGGGAGTAGATAAATCAAAAATTAAAAAGAAAAATTTAAAATTTTTCTTTTTCCTGGCTGCACGGTATACACAAAATCTGTCCCCCAACCTTCCTTGCTCTCGGTTCCATAACTTTTTCACCGCACTTTGCACAGGCCAAGCTTTTATAGATTCTGGCCGGCTCAGGCATTTCAAACTTAATTTTTTTGATTTCAAACAGATCTGCATCATCTGCTTCCAGGACAGATCTCATTTTGATGGCCTTTCTGTCCTGCACCACTGATGTGACTTCCGGGGTCCGATCACCTGCGGAATACTTTTTCCACATGGCTGCTGTTTCAGGGTCCTCGGGTGGCGCTTCCCATTTAACTGCAAAACGTATTGCCTCAGGGTTGGGCCTCCTGATGAAGGTATATACCTGTTTGCCGTAGTCTTTAAAAATAAGGTTTCCTTTGCCGAAAGTGCAGCCGCAGATTAACTGGATCGCATCAACCGCGCAGGAATTATTCTCCACTATAGCTACAAGCTCTTCATCCCTGGCCCGTAATCCCAGCTCCTTTAATGCAAGTTTGGCAACCCTGTAGCCAATGGCAAGGCCAGGGCAGGCATGGCCGTGAAATTTAATTGCATCTTCAAAATTCATATCATTTCTCCCTGAAAAAGGTGTCCTCACATCTGTTATTTGTAAAAAACATTCTTCCCTATGGCAATATTTGATTTACCAACTATATTGTTTGCGCAAAAGAACAACACGATCTTTATGCCAAAAAATCTGCAATTTACAGCAAGGTACCTGCAATGAGAAAAAACGGCCGCCAGGATAATGAAATTCGACCGATTTCCATAGAAAAGGGATTTCTGCCCCATGCCGATGGTTCGCTGCTCATAAAAATAGGCGGTACCCATGTGGCCTGTGCTGTATCCGTGGAGGAGTCAGTACCGCGTTTCCTGGAAGATTCTGGCCAGGGCTGGATAACCGCTGAATATGGTATGCTGCCTTGGTCCACACATACGAGGAGTCAACGGGAAGCTGCCCGCGGCCGCTCTGGAAGAACCTACGAGGTTCAGCGCCTCATTGGGCGCTCTCTACGGATGATGGTTGATCTCAGTACCTTAGGCCCCCGCACTCTCCGGGTTGACTGCGACGTCATCAGAGCTGACGGCGGTACACGTACCGCAGCCATTACCGGTGCCGCCCTTGTTATGCGGGATGTCATCAATAAGCTGTACAATGATGGAAACCTTCCTGCACTGCCTGATATAACACCCCTTGCCGCAATCAGCGCAGGTATAGTAGATGGCCGTGCTCTGCTTGACCTTGATTACGATGAAGATTCGCAGGCAGAAGTTGATGCCAACTTTGTCATGTGCCGGGATGGACGGTTGGTGGAGGTTCAGTGTACTGCAGAAGGAATGTTGTTCAGCCGGGCGGATCTTGACCAGCTGTCTGACCTGGCCTTCCATGGCATCAGACAACTGCTTTTATTTTGGCATAACGATGATTAAGATCAATAACATTCAGCAATAATAAAGCCTTGAAAAACCAGCCTCAGCAGCTTTCTCCTTTCAAACTCCACGTTCAGTCCACCCAGTGTGCGGCCCGCTGTGGAGAGGTGCGCACCCTGCACGGAATATTTCAAACGCCGATTTTCATGCCGGTAGGCACCCAGGCAACTGTAAAGGCTGTTACTCCTGAAAATCTGATTGAATTGGGTGCGGAAATAATCCTGGCCAACACCTATCATCTCTTTCTGCGGCCGGGACATGAACTGATCCGTGAACTCGGAGGATTGCACCGATTCATGAACTGGAATCGCCCTATACTTACTGACAGCGGTGGTTTCCAGATTTTCAGCCTGCGTGAGCTGGCAAAAATTACCGAGGATGGCGCTGGATTCAAATCCCATCTCGATGGCTCCTCTCTTTTTCTGAGTCCCGAGGATGCTGTTGCAGTTCAGGAAGCCCTTGGTTCTGATATCATGATGTGCCTGGATACGTGCATTCCATATCCTGCTGACAGGAGCGAAACTCTCGCTGCGACTGAACTTACTTCCAGGTGGGCCCGGCGTTCCCGTGCAGCTCAAAAAACTACTGGCCAGTTGTTGTTCGGTATTGTGCAAGGCGGCATGTATCCTGACCTGCGTTCATTGGCAGTTGAACAGTTGCTTGAGATCGATTTTGACGGATATGCTCTCGGGGGCCTCAGTGTCGGTGAACCCCATGATCTCATGTTGGAAATCACCGAGCATACTGCAAAACTTTTGCCTAAAGACTATCCTATATATCTTATGGGTGTTGGAACTCCCGAGGATCTGGTTGAATCTGTTTACAGGGGGGTGGACATGTTCGACTGTGTCATGCCGACCCGTAACGCCCGCAATGGAATGCTCTTTACTTCCCGGGGCAGAGTTGTTATAAAAAACAGCCAATACAGCAATGACCCAAGACCGCCGGATGAAAGCTGCGGATGTTATACCTGCCGGAATTACTCCCGGGCCTATCTAAGACATCTTTATATGTCGCGTGAAATTCTGGCATACCATCTGAATACAATTCATAACCTGTATTATTTTACCGGGCTCATGCGGTCAATGCGGCAAGCCATAGAAAATGATACATTCCTGCAGTTCAGAAATAATTTTCATGCTTTCCAGGGAGGACATGATTAATATATAAAGTTACTAAAAAATTTAATAACACTTACAAATCATAAACGGAGGAAACTAAATGACAGGCATTGCATATGCTGCGAACGGGGGAAGCCCCCAGGGCGGTATCGTATCTTTCATACCACTCATTCTGATATTTGTAATTTTCTATTTTCTGCTTATCAGGCCCCAGCAGAAAAAAGCCAAAGAACACCAGAGATATCTTGCTAACCTGAAAAAAGGGGATTCGGTTGTGACCAGTGGCGGTCTGCATGGTGAAATCACCGGCATAACAGATACAGTTGTAACGCTGGAAATTGCCGATAATATCCGTGTCAAAGTGTCCCGCCAGCACATTCTTGGTTCCAAGGCTGCGGTTACAGCTGACAATGAAGCAGTTGCATCAGGTAAAGCAACTAAAAGCGGAAGTTGAGGCATCAAAGGTTGTTAACTTCATCGTGCATGAAGGTAAAGCGACAAGCCTTCTACCTGTTTTAAAACTAAAATTTGGTATGGCTGTTAGGAAGCCGGTTACAGGATTATTTGCCTCTAACCGGCTTTTATTTTTTTCTGAGCAGGCCGTTCACTTCCCAGGCAACATCAACCTCAGAGTCAAAATTTATTCTAACAAAGTTTCCTGGATTTGCCTGCGACAGCGGGATGCCGTCCTGATCCAGCAACTCTTTCACTACAAGCGGGACAGCTTTGATGCCTTTACCGAGATATTCGAGACTTTCCCCATTCTTTAAGGGATTTCTCACCTCTAGTTCAAGCCAGTTTTCAGCCTGTGCATAATTGCCAAAATCCTTTACTATGCCAACTGGTACATACTCCTGCCTGGTGCGCGGCCTGTCGTAGAGCATGTCTTCAGGACCAGGTGGCCCGATAATAAAATTCTCCGTATATCCCCTGGTGCCCACCTTTATAAGTTCTTCCATATATTCAGGGGGCAGCTTTATACTCCTAATGTTTGACAGGTCTTCTTTTATTTCTGCAGCTATATAATCAAGGGCAGCCCGGTATACTCTCACAACAGCGCCAACATAATAGACACTTTTCATCCTGCCCTCTATCTTAAAACTGTTGACGCCGATATTGATCAACTGCGGCAGCCTGTTCAGCAGACACAGATCTTTAGAGTTAAAAATATAGGTTCCATGCTCATCCTCTTCCACAGGAAAATACTGGTCCGGCCGCTTCTCCTCCAGGAGGGCATACCTGTACCTGCAAGGATGGGCGCATTCGCCCCGGTTGGCATCCCTGCCCGTAAAGTAATAACTGAGAAGACATCTGCCTGAATAGGAGATGCAAAGTGCGCCATGGACAAATATTTCTATCTGGGTTTTCGCTGTAAGTCCGTTTCGAATTTCCGCTATCTCGGGCAGGCCAAGTTCCCGGGCAAGGTTAAGTCGTGCCACCCCCTGGGTTTCCCAGAATCTGGCATTTGCCGGATTCGTCACATTGGCCTGGGTACTCAAATGGATCGGCACATCCGGAATAATTTGCTTTGCCAATGAAAGAATACCGGGATCTGATACGATGATCCCGTCGACCCCTATATCACTGAGATAGTGGAGATACTTTTCCAGACCCTGCAGATCCTTCTGATGGGCAAAGATATTGACCGTTACATACAATTTTATGTTTTTTTCATGGGCATACTCTACAGCCTTTCCCAGCTCCTTTTCGGAAAAATTGGCGGCATGGGCCCGGAGACTGAATTTCTTGCCCCCACAGTAGACAGCGTCTGCGCCGTAATGAATGGCTGTGACCATTTTCTCAAAACTGCCGGCCGGGGCCAGGAGTTCCGGGATTTTAATGTCAGGGACCAAACCTTTGTCTTCTTTATTTTGTTTTACTGTTCTTGCTGACATTATTATATTAAGGGTTCAAAGGGTAAAACCTAAAATGATTCAAAATAATTGCACAATTAATTGTATATTACGATAATAAATTGTGCTTCTTGCTTATTTACCGGCATCGTAAAGATCACGATCCAGACAGGCATTTCGCATGTAAAATATTAATAATATTAGTATTTGTTGATTCGCATGAGATGTTTTGCGATCGAAAGTTTCACTACCTGATTAGCCGGACAAATCACGAGTACATACTAGCCATGACCCTGCAAACTTCCGACAAACATATAGGACCAGGGAACGATAAAACAAAATTCTCGGTTGGTGTCGCCATGAGTGGCGGAGTCGACAGCTCTGTCACAGCAAAGCTTTTAAAAAACATGGGCCACAATGTCCATGGTTTTTTCATGGCCCTGTCTCAACCGGACCTGGAGCGGCAGATCGAAAGAGTCAAAATGGTGGCGGCTCACCTGGACATCAAATTGACAGTTGTTGACCTGGCGGCCGAGTTCAAAAAATCAGTTCTTGATTACTTTATCCAAAGCTATTTCAAGGGCAAAACTCCCAACCCGTGTATTATGTGCAATCCCAGGATCAAATTTGGCAGGCTCCTGGAGGAAATTCTTGCGAGAGGCTGTGATTTAATGGCAACCGGTCATTATGCCCGGATAGTTCAAACCCAGGATAACACCTTTCATCTCCTGAAAGGTCTTGATCCCCAAAAAGACCAGTCCTATTTTCTGCACCGCCTGAACCAGGAACAGCTTGCCAGGATCATTATGCCCCTGGGCGAGCAGACAAAAGAAAATGTATATAAAATAGCGGCTGAATTAGGCCTTTCCGGAGTACATGGCGCTGAAAGCCAGGACGTCTGCTTTTTGAAAGACCAGGATCTTCATACATTTATGGACCAATATATTGATCAAGACAGGAGCATGGGGCCGATCGTCACCCGCGACGGCAAAGTGCTCGGTAAACATAAAGGGATCCAGTATTACACCGTGGGGCAACGGAAAGGGCTGGGCCTTCCTGATGCAACGCCATATTATGTAGTGGCTCTTGATCCTGTGCAAAATGCGGTGGTGATCGGTAAAAAGGATGACCTGCTGCAAGGTGATATGTCTGTTGGCGAAATGAATTGGCTCGCAGGAGACGAGCCTACCCTGCCGCGGGATTTTCTAACCAAGGTTCGTTATCGGCATAAAGGCGCTCCGGCACAAGTATTTCGGCCAGAAAATAAAGTGTATACGGTGCGCTTTCACAAACCGCAGGCAGCCATTACCCCGGGACAGTTTGCTGTTTTTTATGAAGGAGATGAAGTGATCGGTGGAGGTGTAATTTTATAGGCCTCCACACAAAATGATTAACGACCTGTTATCATTATATATCTGAAAATGCTATTGTAAGTTGCCCTCCAACTATTTATTATTGCCAACACGATATTGAGATTTATTTTTTTACCTGAAGCCAAGAAAGAAACTGTAAGCGAATAAAAAAAAAAGTAAGGGGGTACTTGGATGGGAATGGTAAAAGAATTTAAAGAGTTTGCAATGCGGGGAAATGTTGTCGATATGGCTGTTGGTATTATTATCGGCGGCGCTTTCGGAACTATTGTGAAAAGCCTCGTAAGCGATGTTATAATGCCCCCAATTGGATTATTGCTCGGAGGAGTTGATTTTTCCAATTTATTTGTTGTTCTTAAACAGGGCGCTGAAAACTCTGCTCCCTATGCAGCATTGACGGATGCACAAGCTGCTGGGGCAGTAACAATTAATTATGGGTTGTTTTTTAATGCTGTTATCAGCTTCCTGATAGTTGCCTTTGCAGTGTTCGTTCTCATAAAGGGCATAAACAACTTGAAGCGTGAAGAAGAAGCACCTCCAGCTGAACCAACCACAAAGGAATGTCCTTTCTGTATGTCGTCAATCGCCATCAAGGCGACCCGTTGCCCAAACTGTACCTCAGAGCTTACTGCCCCGTAGAGTTTATAAAAGGGGGACCCCTGAAATTACGAACTTCTCAATTTCACGGGTGCCCCTTTTAACAGGAAGTATTATTCCAGCAAAATGCTGAGGAAGGATAGAAAAGGAATACGTTTAAAGATAACAGAGATAGTATGATCTGCTGATACGTTTGAGAATGTGTATGATGTAACAGCCCCCACCGAAGAGTTATCTACCAGAACATCGGAAATTGTATACCCTGAAGCCGGGGTAATTTGAAAACCTTGCGATTCGCCAGCAACCACGGTTACCCCACCGGAAGGAGAAATAGTGCCTCCGGCAGAGGCAGAAGCGGTAATGGTGTAGGTGCTTACCGGGACCTCTTTGGTCAGCGAAATATTCCAGTTGCCCCAGCATTCATAACAGTCATCATCCCAGGCAAATCCAAACTTACCCGAACCCTGGGTTTCCGAATTGAGAGTGAGCATGCCCCATTCAGTCATCCTGCCGCCGCCCTGGGGCAGATATGACCGAAGAACTGTGTAGTCGCTACCATCAACAAAACCATTGTACTGATTGCCTAGATTGTCAGTGGCCGTGATCTTATTGCCGGTTTGGGTCACATCAAGATATCCGGTGGCCGGTGGGGTAGGGAAATCACCACAGTAGTCCACTAAGCCGGACTGTGTAAAATTCCATTTCCCGGTTGCATCAGAGACAGGTGCAGCCTGTAGCTGTTTAGAGACAGTGAAATTGTGATTTCCATCACATTTATAACCTCCCTCTATATAAGTCCAGTAAACAGATCCAACACCATAGGTATCAGATGAAAGAACAATTGTTACTGTTTGGGTAACTGTTCCATCTCCTTCACACCAGGTATCAGAAAAAGTGTAGGTATTACCGCTGATTGTTCCTTCACCGGCCCAGTCTAGTGTTAGTGCATCTATGATAATAAATGTGCTTCCAGTCTGTAAAATGCCGACTTCGCCACTTTCTTGTATGTTAGGCTCTCCGCAGGTATTAGTTTTGAACCCCTCAGTATAATCCCAGATTCCTGTTCCATCAAAGGCGAAGCCATGTACCGGGATTAAAATGCACAACAAAGTTGTAATGATTAAAAGCTTCTGTTTTAACATTTTACCCTCCATTTCAAAGAAATTTTTCCTTCTTGTTTATTTGAGAGGTTATACCAGAGTTGATGATCTCCTCCTTAATTTTTTACATTGATAATTTTTTATAACACAAAAACCAATACACTGCTAAGCCATTATAAATGATTTCTTTGAGCAAAATAATATTTCTTTAATAAGAGCACCCACCTGCTAAAATCTTTTATTGAATTGATAAATTTTAATCACAATAAGAAGTTTGAAGGTCAAGATGGCTGCTGAAACCATCAATGCCTGCTATACAGAAAAACTTTAGCTGATTCTTAAAATTTGCATGTGGGCAATCGTTATATTGAGTGTTGGCTGGATTTCCTTTCCTCATTAATTGTAAATTCTTTGGTATTTCTGCATCTCCACTGTTGCACTATTATAAAGAAAAATTTCATAAAAACAGGCATCCCGGCAATTTCAGCTTTCTTTACCTGGACTTCTATTTTTGTGCTGCAAGAAACTCATCAATTTCCTGTTTGGTGGGAATTCCAAGCCGTGCTCCGATTTTGGTGCAGCAGAGAGCCCCGGCCGCACTTGCATATCTGAGGCTGTCGAACCATTCCCTTTTTTGGGCCAGGCAGGCTGACAACACTCCGTGAAAGACATCGCCGGCGCCGGTCGTGTCAGCAGTTTTGACTTTATAGGCCTTCATGCACCCTGCTCCCCCGGAATTTTTCCAGACAAGACCTCTTTCCCCCAAGGTGATTATGACATTGGGTGCATAGGAACTTAGTTTCTCAACTGCCTTGTCCTCGCTTGCTTCACCGGAAAAGTCAAATCCAAATCTTTCAGAACAGACAAGATAATCAACCAGGCCTGCCAATTCCTCCGTGCCTTTGTGTATGGACCCTGCATCAAGAACCGTGATAATGTCTCTTTGACGGGCGGACCTGGCCAGGGAAGGTGAGATATGGGGCTCATGCCCGTCAAAAAGAATAACCTTGGCATCAATAGTGGAAAAATCTACGGCCCCTGCAGCTAAAAAACTTTCCACCTTTCTGTAATTAACCAGAGCTCTGCTGCCATCCGGCTTGACAATAACCACGGACAAGGCAGAAGAATAGTCCCCTCTTGCCACATGATCAGTAATGACACCTGTCTGCTGTAATTCATCAAAATGGGCAGTGCCGAAAATATCGTAGCCGAGATATCCAACGAATGCTGTTTTGAGGCCAAAGCGGGCTACCGTAACAGCTCCGTTGGCCGCCGGTCCTCCTCCACAGCCGATAAATGAAGTAGCCCGAATTTTCTCATCCGCTTCGGGGTGGCGGTCAACCGAATAGACAAGGTCATATGTGCCTGCGCCAACACAGAGGACGTCAATGGCGTGTTTTTTCTTCATAGTTAATTCATCTGGCGGCCAGAAAATTTATGATCCTGCCACAAAATCATTATCAGGCTGACTCTTTGCTCTCCACCTTGGCCACCAGGAAATAAACTATGCCCAGGATGAGCAAGGCGCCCAGCAGCACCATAAAGGTTGTCGGCTCTTTGTGTTCGAAGCTGGCGACGAAAATTTTGCGGATAAATGCTACCAGAGCCAGCTCAACAAAGATACGGACGTGAAATTTACCACCCCGCAGGTGGCCAATCTCTGTATGGAGCAGTTCGATCATCATCCAAAGAACGAGCAGAGAACCAAGGGCCCTGATGACACCATATTCCAGGTTTGTAGTCACCGCCTTGAATATGTCATGTCCCAGAAGTGCTACTACACCGAGGGCCAGAACCAAAAGTCCGAGCAGCAGGAATAAATTTAATCCATGCAGCAGTCGTTCTGACAGCTGAATGAGTCCTTTTTCCGCTTTGTGCGAGACAAAGAATCTTTTGACTTTCTCTTCCTGGTATGAAGTTGTCAGGATAGACAGATGAATATCCAGGGTCTTATGCAGGGTGACAAGAATCTCATCTTTGTGGAGCCCGTCTTTAATCTGGGCTACTATCTGCCGCCTGCATAGTTCACGGATAAAGCTCATGGCCGCATTGACATGATAGCTGTCCAGGCCGATCTTTACATGGACCCTGCCTATCCTCTGCAAGCGCAAAAGGAACCGGTTGTCATACCGGCTGGTAAAGACATCGTGAAACCAGACAATGAAAGTTTCCTTGCGCCGGGCTATCGCCTCCTCAGTCTTAAAATATTCGGCTGTCTTGGGATGATCGGCGAGAAAGTAGTAGAATTCATCCGCAAACTGGTTTGCGAAGGGCAGCAGTATTTCACCGAGCAGCTTCAGATTCTCCTCATCCTGTTCGGTAAATTCGAATTGATTTCGGATATCGCCTATTGACTCCATGAATCCTCCAGCTTGTTTTTATCACATGGTTCGTTGTTTCTTACTGCTTTATTACAATTAAGCGACAGGTTCAAGAAGAGATTCTCGGGACCTGTAATTCTACTGATATTCTATTAGCAGTGTGATACTTGCTTTCCTCTATATTTTTACGTAAGGTATTGGGTCCATGAAAACGCTGAATTCCAAATTAAAAACTGTGGCAGTCGCCACTCTTGGCTGCAAGGTCAACCAGTGTGAGTCCGCCTCGTTTCAAACCAGGTTTGCAGAACAGGGATTTCGCCTCATTTCCAGCGACAAACCGGCTGATATTTATGTTATCAACACCTGTGCCGTTACTGCAAAGGCAGCGGCCCAATCGAGACAGCTTATTCGCAGGGTGCAGCGCGCCAACCCCAAAGCAAAGGTTGTGGTAACCGGGTGCTATGCCCAGATTGCACCA
>Ga0209742_10001168_pt1 | contig 12465 bp, 10 predicted proteins | sample DeeMarSeWOR38_10_FD_187462 | JGI IMG/M metagenome (GOLD analysis project Ga0209742, IMG submission 187462) | Marine sediment microbial communities from White Oak River estuary, North Carolina - WOR-3-8_10 (SPAdes) (version 2) | ecosystem: Environmental > Aquatic > Marine > Intertidal zone >... | reverse complement strand
TTTGTAATTTATTGATAAGAGATGCTTTATTAACTATTGCGGCGGGCTGACCTTCAGTTTCTGGCCGGGATAAATGGACGCTTTCGAATCCAGCTCATTGTACTTTTGTAACTGTTCTACGGAAAGATTATAGCGGCGGCTGATGCGGTAAAGGGTTTCGCCCTGTTTGACGGTGTGAATCTTGGCGGTCGTTTCTTTTTCAGGCCTTGCAGCAGGAGCTGTTGCTGCAGCCTCGGCCTTTGGAGCGTCTTCGGAGGCGGGTTTAGGCGGCATGGTGCTGAGCTGGTTGGCCATGCTGCTAATCCGGGCCGTCATGTTGGCTTCCATCTGGTCAAGGCGCTCGGTTAACAGGATCAGCTGGTTTCCCTGGCCGCCGGCCTGGGATAATGAGCCTTCGCCGTCGATGGCTCCCAGACGGTTTTCCAATTGCTCGAGCCTGGATTCCAGCGCCAGCAATTGGACTTTTTCGGCAAGACTATAGGTTCTGGCGATGACAACAAAGCTGAGAACAATTAAAATCAAAAAACCGCCGATGGCGACGTAAATGGGTTTAAAGGCCCGTTCGCCGGAGATGTTGCGGCCGGTTCCGCGATAAAGATCTTCGCGGGATTCCCCTGCTTCGCTGCCCGGGGAGGTGTTGCTCAACACAAAATCCCTGTCACCGCCATTTTCCATTTGACCCATATTTCTGATCCTTCTTTTTGGGGTTGTAATTATGGGCGTTGATCCGCTTTGCGCCTTTTTGGCAAAAATAAGTTTATTTAAGTTAAAAGGCAACAAAAAAATATAATTTAGGTTGGTCGGTTAACCCCTGGGCCCGGTTTCGGGTTAGATTCTGTTTTGCTAAAAAACCTGGATGTTATCCAGGTTTTTTATGCTCATCGGTGCCCTTCATACGCCAGCGGGCAAACAGCCACATCGCCAGCATCGTCAACAAAAAATACCATGGAAACCAGGCGATTGATTTGATGAATATCAGGTTTTCCAATTGAGCCCCGGAAATTTCCGGCTGGCCCGTACCGGCCTGCAACCTGAGCTGCGCCAGCAACAGGGAATACAGCACACCGATAAGCCCGTATGCCAGATTAAACAACAGTCCTTTGAAGCTTAATACCGTAGCCCGCTGATGCGAGCTGGTGACGCGGTTAAGGTAGTGGCTTTGAAAAAAGGCCTGCAGATAAATTGCCGCGCGTAAAAGAATGACCGGCAGCAGCCCGATAATCGGCCAAAAGAAAGTCATGCCGATTAGCCCGATCAGAGTCAGGGCAGTCATGATCCCCAGGTTAAACCGGGGAGAATGCTCTTGCACCATGCTGCGGGCCATGCGCGGCACAATCAGCCCGAGAATGGCCAATCCCGATCCGATCAAGCCGAATGTCGCTTCGGGCAGCTCGATCAGGCGGTAATACTGACTGTTTAGCGTTATGAGCATGCGGATGCAATGGTCAAACAATAGGCCGGCCAGAATAATGGCCAGCGCAAAGGGTGTTTGTAGTATCCATTTTCCGGCCGTCAGTGTCAATTTGAACGCCCCGGCGATGGATGCGGCGCGGCCGGTCTTCATCCGATAGCGCTGATGGTCGGTTTCACGCATGCGCAATGCGGTCAACAACGTCAAGACGGCCATCAACAGTGTCAGAAGGGGGGGGATGCGCAGGGTCGTCCCCTGGTTAAGATGAATTTTAAGCCCCAGCCATTCGACGATGCGCCCCATAAGGGCCGGGTCGTAAACGGCCGCTCCTAGGCTCATGGCGATGATGAAGGCAATAGATTGAACCCGCATCTGTATTTCCAGAACGCGCGGCCAATCTTTGATGTCGCCTTCATCGTTAAGGGAGTCATAGGCAATGGCCTCATCTGCACCGCTGGCACATGCTTCCGCAGCGCCGCTCAAAACCCGATTGACCAGAAATATAGCAAACAATAATTGGGAGTTTCCCCGCGGCGCAAAGCACAACAGGATCATTTCAATGACCATTAGAATTCCGGTAAAAACCAGCAGGTTTCTGCGGCCCACCGTATCGGCCAGCGCACCGGAAGGCACTTCGAGCAATACGATGGTGGCGGCCCAGGCGGCATTGAGCAGGGCAAACTGTTCCAGAGTCAGGCCGTAGTCCAGAAACAAAATGGTAAACACCGGATAATAAAAGCGGCAGTTAAAGAAAACCCGAAAAGCAATAAACAGGCGGACGTTTGGTATCTTGAATGGAGATTTTTTAACGGAATTTCCCAAAATTTTTATAATCTTTGCTCCTTTGCGTCTCTGCGTGAGGCGATCTGGCCGATATTCTGGCGGGTCACGGCTTTTTACCTGGTTCATCCAGATCGATGCGTACCAGCGGTGCCGGAGCCTGCTCGGAGGTTACAAAGACCGATTTTCCGTAAAATCCAAAACATACAGCTTCTTGCTGGGCCAATCGGTTAAAACGCAAACGCTGGGGTCTTCTTTCGAAAGCGCCTGGCCAGTCTTCGTTTTGCCTGCGCTTGAAAAGATAACCGCTGTCGTAAGTCAGCACCACCGCTAGAAGACCATCGGGTGCCAGATCCATGGCGGTGGGCCGGTTAAAATGAGATACGGTTGTCAGGCGATGCGCCACGATGATTGCGGCCGGATCGGCGGGCCGCAGTGCCAATTCATAAAGCACCGGCGGCTGGCTGCGTTTGCTGAGCAGCAAGACTCGGTGCCCGGCTTCATCCACGGCTACCGCTTCACAATCCAGGGGCCCATCCTCGTAGGTAAAATTAATCTGCCAGGCAATGGGCGCCACCTTGTCATTGTCCAATCCGGCCGCGGTGATGGCGGGTTCCTTGACGACGTAGAGGGTCACGCTCTGGCGCTGCTCCCAGTTGTCGCCGACATCGGCGATCAATAGATAGGCGGTACTGCCCATGCGGAATGAGGCCAGTGCTTCCCAATCATAGTTTTTGGCCCCCGCCACCCGAAAGGTGCCCAGATCGGCGCCGTCACTGCCGACTGCGTACAGCAGCGGATCATCGCCGCCGTCATTGATCGCCCAGAGCAATCCGGGGTAAAGGCGAGAGGATGCCAGACCGCTGGCTTCACTGATTTGAGCATTTTCAAGATGGCCGGCAATGAACGATTTGCCGACAGCCGGCGGGCTCGGGATTTTTGTCGGCCCGTCAGCGACACAGCCGCCGGCAATGATGATCAGCGCCATAAATGTTGACAACTTATATTTAAATGGCGCCGGCGATTTTTTGTGCCGGAAGCGAACATTGAATACAGGTTTCTTCATCTTTGACCGCTTTTTATCGATTGCGCGGGCCGGCCGCAATCACTGCTGGTTTTTAAGCGATGGGCAGCCCGCCTGAGCGCGGTGAGGCTTCTTGAACGCCTGAGCTTTAGCAGTGGGGGTTAGCGAAGCCAGGTGCCATCCACTCGTGGCGGACTGATTCTAATTCCCGGCCGTTTTATCTGTCAAGATGTTAAATGCGCTAATTTCAAAACCTTTGGTTCAAGCAAACAGGAGGAGCGGGATACTGCTGTCAGACGAATGGAAATCATGACAAAAAGGGGCCCCGTTGGTGACCCCTTCTAATAGATTTAATGAATTTCTGTTCGGGTTAATTGGAAAAAATGTTGTCGAGCCGCTCAAGGTCGTTGATCATACCCCAGTCACCGCCGCCTTTTTCCACCTTGCCCCGCCAATCTTCCACCCGGGCCATATACTCTTTCGGGTCGATATTATCACCGCGCAGCTTGGTAACATTTAAAGCGATGACATTAAAATCCGGCAGCTGAAAGGGAAGATCGCGTTTGTACCCCTTGGCCAGTTCCTCCTTGAGATCAGAGAAAATTAAAATGTATTTTTTGCCGGAACCGGCTTCGTTTAAGTACTCGATGGCCTGCAGAATACCGCCCGAAATATCGGTATAGGGGCTGCCTTTCACCGATCTGACAAATGTGTCAACCTGATTCATGAAAGCCCGCTTCTGGTTGTTGGCCACCGACGGCCGGTCGTCGAAGGTGATTTTTGCAACGATGTCTTTTTCGCTGAAGCTCCCGGTGTCGATGCGGGCCACCGCCAGGGTGTCTCCAGGTGCCAGAACCCCCAGCAGGTAATTGAGAATTTTCTGGGCTTTTGTCAGCTCCACCGCATAGGTGCCGGAGGTGTCCAACAGCATATAGACCCCTGTGGAGCGGCTTTTGGTATCGGTACAGCCTGCAATCAGGATGCAAAAGACGATCGCAATGGCAAAAAATTTTTTCATTCCTGCGGTTCCTTTATTTTCAGGGTTCCCTCATACGCGTCGACGGCTTCTTCAACCAATGGCGAATCATCAGGACGTTCTGCTTCAGAAATGCCGGCCTTTTTGGCTCTTGATCCGAGGATGACCCCCTCGAGCCATATGGTCGGGAAAATGGCCAGATCATATACATTGATGATAAAACGCCCCGCGTAAAATCCCACGTTGCCCAGCAGACGCAGCAAAAAGGCCAACATTCTAAGCAACCATGCCGCCAGCGCGCCCAGCACGGTGCGCGATGAGGCCACAAACATTTCAAGCGGAATGGCAACAAAAGCCAGGGCAAAGGGCAAAATAAAGCCCATAACCATCTGTCCCACAGTGGGAATCACGCTGGGATTCAACGCGATTTGCTCGGCGCCTGCCAGTGTTTGGCGCAGGGCTTCCATGTCATGGGCGATACGGTCGCGCATGAAGGCCAGTGCGGATTCCACGCCCGCCAGAATCGCCAGCAGGGTAAAGGTGACGATAATCATACGGTGGCGCATTTTGTCATCCATGGCTCCGATGATGGGAAACAGACGGGTAATGCGCAACGACTCCATTAAAAACAGCCCCATGGTCAATTCAACCAGAATAATCACCAGACCGGCCACATCGGAGGTTTTGAACGAGCCGATATAGCTGGCGCCGCCGACCATTTCCGACATCGGCAGGGCAATCAGGTTAAAATTGATAATGGCCCCGCCGATCGCAATCAGCAGCACCAGACCGGCAATGGCAAATTGCGTCATGGCCGAGGTCGACAGGGCGCGGGCCGCTTTGTCGGAGCCGGAGCGAATTTTTTCGTATTCATCCATATAGCGATCAACGGTTTTGGAGCGTTTTTTAATGCTGATGATGGATCGGTCGATGCGATCCAAAAATTTTTCAACCTTGCGCCAGAAGGGCATCATCTTGCTTAAAATTGAATGGCGCGCAGCCGTGGAATTGCGGTAATCTTCAATCGCTTTTCTGTTCTGCTCGGTGAGCGAGCGGTTGATTTCCGCCAGCATGTTGGCGACCATTGAATCCCCGGTATGCTTGATTTTGGCAATGGATTCGATAATCGGCATCCAGTTGGGCAACGACGGCGGGACATCGGCGCTGCTGTTGTAATCTTCATCCAGTTTGGTGATCAATTCCGAAAGCTGCCGGTGAACATTTGGATATCCTTCAAGATCCCGGGTCACCGCAGCGCTGATACGGTCAAATTCCCTTTCAACAATCCGTTCGGCATTTTCGAGGCCGGCTGCCATCATCACTTCCCGGTTGCGTTTGACCAGTCGCTTTTCCGCCGACAGCACCGAGGCAGCCGTAAATCGCAGGGCATTTTGAATAATTTTACTAAATGACATCACTGCCCGGTGAAACGGCCGGCGGGCAAAATATAGCGCGAGCAGAAGCAAAACGATCCATATCAATACGGACAGTGCCGGACTGCTCGTTATATTCAACATGTTGGTAAATGTCATAGAATCCTCCATTTAAAATTATTTGTGCCGGCCCTTTTCAGGAAAACCTGACCCGGTCAAATGATCTCGTTCGAAGGCGGTCTTAGGAAATAAATTTCACCCTAATTGATCGCAAACAAAATGAAAACAATGGTAAATATTCAAAATAATGCTCAATCAGGGTGCTGCATTATCAGCTTATCAAAAATGAGGTTCAATTTCAATTTTGCGCCGGGGGGATTATCTCAAAATTAATTGTTTCCAGCAGATGACCCGATACGTCCAGGACATCCACCCGCCAGGGGCCGATCTCATGAGATTGAATAACTTTGGAACTATAGGTCCGCCAGGCAGCGGCTTTGACTGCCAGGGCAACCCGGGCGCGTTCAACATCGCCATAACTCCAAACGTGGACAACCTCGGTGGGAATTTCGTTGCTCACCACTTTTGTAAAGCAATACAGCCGGGAGACCGAATTCGAAAAACGGGTACCGACGTCCACCGCCTCTCTTTCGACGACATCTTCACAAACGGCAGCGGCAACGACTTGAACGGTTTTTGCTTCCTGAGCCGCGGCAGCCGGAATCAGCAGGCACAGGGAAAGAAGCCACACCATTACACCTGAAAAGGAACCCATCGTTTTCATCAAATTGTCCTCCTTGTATCTGAAATGATCGATGTGCGTTTACTTGCGCGAGTTCTGTTTGAACCCAATGTTACGAATATTGGTATCGGTATAGATTATGGTAAACTTAAGAATTATTTCTAAGATGGGTTCTAATTTTAGGGGTTTGGCAGGGCGTAATGGATTAACAACTATTGTTGGTCGGTTTCTTTAACGTTGCCCTCAAATTGTGCGGGCTGATTAAAGTATTTATCGGGATTCTCCATCAGGGTCTCCAGCCGGTAGCGGTAATACCCGACACGCACCCGTTTGTTTTTTTGTGATCCGAAATAATCGAGGGGCTTTTCTTCAAGTTCGGCGATCTTGGCTTCCAGCCGTTCTTTTTCAGCCGCTACTCTTTCCTCTTGAGTGGGTTTCCGATTTTGTTCGGCTTCTTGCGCCCGGTTTCTTTCTTCTGCCTTTTGCTGGTCCTCTTGTTCCTCAAGCTCTCTGATCAGCTCGCTCAGCTCTCTATTTTCCTTATCGCTACGTTGCTGATCAGCATTTGCGTCGTAAGGTTTTTCTTTAAATACGACTTTGACGTCGGCGGCATTATCAGGCGGCTGGTTGCCGAAATGTTTGACTCCGTTTTCATCGGTCCAGGAATAAATATCTGCATTTGCAGCCGGAAGCCACAGCAGAATCCCGATAAGGAAAAATATGCAATATAGGCGTTTCATCATGCCCCTCTTTAAAATTGGCGGGCAGCGGCTTAAGGTTTCTCGGGAGATTTTCCCTCAGTGCCAATATAATGATGATAAATTTCGCTGTCAAATTGACAATTTTTTGAGATGGTTTCTAATCCTTTTGTTCGACAAAGGATCTTAACATTTCCCCCTGTTGCACTGGGACTTCATCAAATTTTAGGCCAAATCCGCGTGGGTTTCCCCAGGAAACGGTTCCGGCAATTTTGAACGGTCTGGAATAGTTGGGCAAGGCAAAATTGAGCTCTATTTTCTGGCCGACAACAAATTTTTCTTTGGTTTCGATAAACACCCCGCCGATGCTAATGTCTAAAATGTAGCTTTTGAAGTCTTTGTTCTGGACGCGATAATTGGCATTAATCAGGCACGGCTTGCGAGGATTTTCCCGCATCGAAGATTCGTTTCCTTCCAGGCTGACGGTTTTTTCGGGCGGCTCGACAGTCGGCATGGCTTCCAGTCGCTCCAGCAATATAACCTGTTGATTTTCAGACATTTCAACGATTAATTTACATAACTGCGCGGTTACATCGTCGCCGATCAGCTGCTTTAAAAGAATCAGTTTCTTATCTTTAGGCAGGTCACTGATCAGCTTGAAAAGGCGTGCGGTGATTGCATATCGACCAAATTGAGGATCCGTGTCCAGCATGCGGTTGCTCCTTTGGTTAAATGAGGACAGTACAGCTAAAATCTTATTGACAAACCCGCAGGGTGTCAATATTTATTTTTGATTTTAAGCGGTTAGCTTGCAGCCTATCAAAAATCATCTTCAATTTTAATAATGACCAGCGTGATGTCGTCGGCGGGCTCGATACCCTGTTGGAAACGATTTAAATCGGACAGGATGGCTTCCTGAATTTTTGCAGCCGGGCTGTGCGAATTTCGGCGAATGATACTGTAAATGGCCTGCTTGCCAAACATTTGGTCCTGAGGATTTCGGGCCTCCCAGATGCCGTCGGTGCTCAGTAAAATAATCTGGCCGGCTTTCAGGCCGGTGCGTTTTTCTTCGCTATACTGCCAGCTGCTGTCAACGCCTAACGCAATACCTTTACCGGTCAATTCTTCAATGCGATCCGTTGAGGGATCATAGAGCACCGAGGGCTCATGCCCGGCCCGCACCCAGCTCAGGCTATGATGGATCCGATCAATCTGGAGGTAAAACAGGGTAATAAACCGGCCGCTATCCTCCACGTCCCGCGTCAGTTGGCGGTTGACGTCGCTGACCACATCGCCGATGCTGCCGGATAGATTCGAGCGCTGCCTTAAAAACGCTCTTGCCGAGGCCATCAGCAAGGCCGATGGAATGCCGTGTTCAGATACATCGCCGATAACAACGCCATATTTATTCACATCTCCCCCGACGTTGTCAAAAAAGTCAAAATAATCGCCGCCGGTCTCGTCACAGTAGATGCTTTTGCCGGCGATGTCCACGCCGGGAAACCGAGGATCTTTTGCGGGCAGTAGGCTTTGCTGCACTTCTTTGGCCAGATCGAGAGACCGTTTCAGCCGGTAACGGTCTTTGAGGCCTTCGGTCATCTGATTGAAGTTTTCGGCCAGGGAGCCCAGTTCGTCATTGCTGCTGACCGTAACGGAAGCCGCCAGATCGCCTTTTTCAACTCTGGCCATGGCGTTTTCCATCTGCTTGACCGGGTCGATGATGCCGGTGCTAAACTGGCGAGATAAAATGATAGCCGTGGTTAAGGTAACCGCCAGCAAAAATCCGGTCAGGTACAGAAGGCTCTGAATGACTTGAGCAGGATCCATGACCAGCATCATGCGAGCTTTGTTATACGATAGTACGGCCATCAAGATCAGTGGTAAAATGCTGGCCAGTAAAAAAATGACAAACATACGAATTCGAAGCCTTAGGCGGAATGTCCCGCGAGTTGTCGCCAATCCGCCTCGCGGGAAAAAAATGGGCCAGATTTTCTTACATTGGGATTCGGTCGTGAAAAAGATGATGGCACAGGTAATGATCCCGGAGATGATAACACCGACAAAGACTCTGAATCCTTCTGCCAGCTTAACTGTGTATAATGCGCTCTCGCCGGATTCTGAAATCAGGCTATATGTTGCCATCGTAATGGCGGCTAAGAACCAGTTAAAAAGACTCATCAATGCAGAAACGTAGGGCATATCAAGGATTTTGCGCTGCGCTTTTTTTTGAAGAACCGGATCAATCTCCTGATCAAGTCTTTTAAGCTCAGCAAATCGATTCAGCTCTTTTTGCCAGTTATGAAAAAAAACGCCTGCAATAATACACAACCCGACGAACATGATTCCAACGACATAAAACGTATTTTGGACTTGCCGTGCTGGAAACACCTGGTCAAAAAAAACAAAATACGATGTCACAATACAGGCTCCAGCAAAGTTGGCAACCACCTGCAGCCAACCGATCGATCGCCAGCTCAAATTAGGCATTAACCGATGTGAGTCGCTGTATTTTGATGCTTTGTCGGTCATCACAGCACCTTATCAATTTTTGGGTGAAAATGTTGAATCGCTTAAATGGTGTTTTCAATTTGAATTTCTTTTTGACACTAAGATTCCTTTTATCTATTATTTTCTGTCATCTAAAAGCCGAACGTATTTTTAACTTCACCTAAAAAGGGATTTTAAGCAATGGGAAATTTATACAAAACCGCCTTAAACGATCGTCATGTCAAACTGGGTGCCAACATGGTGGAATTTGCCGGATGGGAAATGCCACTGCATTACGAGACCGGTATTGTACAGGAACACCTGGCCACCCGCCAAGCTGCGGGGCTTTTTGATATTTCTCATATGGGCCGCTTTACCGTTAGCGGCAAGAAGGCCCTTGAATTTTTGCAGCATGTTCTCACCAACAATGCCGCCGCCCTGGAAGAAGAAGAAAGCCAATATACGATGATTCCCAATGAAAACGGCGGGGTCATTGACGATGCTTATCTTTACCGCTTTGTTGCCGATGAATATTTGTTGGTGGTTAATGCCGCCAACCGCGAAAAAGATTGGGTCCACCTGGAGGCCTTGCAAAAAAAATTCGGCCAGGTGGAATTAACCGATCGCACCCAAGAGCTGGCCATGCTCAGCCTGCAGGGACCGAAAGCCAAAGATATCATGCTTGATCTGATGTCCGCGGGTCGATTGCCGGAACCGATGCGCAACTATCTGAGCACCGCCACCGTTAACGGGAACCGCGTACTGATTTCCCGCACCGGTTACACCGGCGAGCCGATCTGCTTTGAGCTCTTCGTCGCGCGCCAGGATGTGGCCGGGATCTGGGATACGCTGATCGACAAAGGTGTGCAACCGGTCGGTTTGGGCGCGCGGGACACCCTGCGGCTGGAGGCTGCCTTGCCGCTTTACGGGCATGAACTGGGGCGCGATCCCGAAGGAAAGGAAATACCGGCCTATGCCAGCATGCTGGCGCGCTTCAGCATCAGTCTTTCGCCGCTCAAAGGTCAGTTCATCGGCCGGGCAGCGCTGACCCGTCAATACGAAGCCTTCAAGCGCATCGTCGATAGAGACTATTCGCAGATGGCAGACCTGCCGCGCATCATTCAACCCATTGCGCTGATAGACAAAGGGGTTGCCCGGGCTGAAGCCGGCGTGTTTCGCGGTGAGCGGCATGTGGGGTATGTGACCAGCGGGACCATGGTTCCCTTCTGGCAAAGCGACGGGGTCGGGCTGTCCACCCGGCAAAGCGATGACAAAAACCGGCGTGCGATTGGACTGGCGCTGCTGGACAGCGATCTGGTCGAAGGCGATGCGGTTGAGATCGATATCCGGGGCAAGCGCGCCAGGGCCGTAATCGTTCCCTATCACATGCGGGCTGAAGCACCGCCCCATTCCTGGCCGGTTTCCCACGACCAGCTGCGGCAGGATCGCGAAGCCGTGTGTGCGGCTGAGAAAATGGCCCAAAACGTCAAGGCGCTGATCGGCAAGGCCATCGACAACCATGCCTGGCGACAGCGGCAATGTGTGAATTTGATTCCTTCGGAACAGACGGCCTCGCCCATGGTGCGCATGCTCTCCATCTCCGACCCCGCCGGCCGATATGCCGAGCATAAGCAGGTCAAGGCTTTCAAGGAAGCCAATGTCTTTTACTATCAGGGCACCGATTTTATCGCCGAGGTCGAATATCTTCTGACCTGTGAGTTTCAGCGGTTTTTAGAATGCAGCGAGGTTGAAACCCGCATCATATCGGGGCAGATGGCCAACATGGCCGTGTTCAGCGCCCTGGTGGATTATTTGAACCGGGCCGACCGCAAAAGCGAGCAGCGCCGTATCCGCAAAGTGATGAACAATCATATTATCAAAGGCGGGCATCTGAGTGCCCAGCCCATGGGCGCTCTGCGGGATTTTGTGATACGCGATCCCAAATGGGAAAAGCCGGCAGTGGTAAACTTTCCGGTTTTAGAAGACAATCCCTATAAAATCGATGTTGCCGCTGCCCGCGAATTGATCGCCGAACATCGACCGGAGCTGATTATCCTGGGCAAAAGCATGATCATCCATAAAGAGCCGGTTCAGGAGATGCGCGCTGTCATCGATGAACTTTCGCTGGACTGCATGCTGATGTATGATATGGCTCATGTGCTCGGCCTGGTGGGTCCCTATTTCCAGCAGCCCTTCAAGGAAGGAGCAGACATCGTTACCGGCTCCACGCATAAAACCTTTTACGGTACCCAGCGCGGCATTGTTGCCGTAAATTACGGCGAGGACGACCTGCAGTATGCGTTCTGGGAAGCCATTCAGCGGCGGGCCTTTCCCGGCAGCACCAGCAACCACCATCTGGGCACCCTGCTGGGTCTGCTGCTGGCTGCCTACGAGATGAACGCTTTTAAAGAAGAATATCAGAAAACTGTGCTGGACAATGCCAGGGCCTTTGCCCTGGCGCTGAAAGGCTGCGGGCTGGATATTGCCGGTGATCCGGAAATTTCGTTTACTGAAACCCATCAGGTGATCATTAACGTGGGATATGCCCGCGCGCCTGAAATCGCCCGGCGCCTGGAGGATAATCATATCATCCTCAACTATCAGGCGGCCCCGGATGAAGAAAGCTTTTCGGCCGCCGGCTCGCTGCGCACCGGCGTACAGGAGATGACGCGCTTCGGCATGCAGCCGGCAGATTTTGCGGAGCTGGCCCAGCTGATGGCCGCTGTGATCCTAAAAGATAAAAATGTTAAAAAAGATGTGATGAATTTCCGCCAACGTTTTCTGGAGATGAAGTACTGTTTTGGCGGTGAGGAATTTGAGGATATATTGCAGAAGCTGCACCAAACCATCTAGTATTTTGTCCCGAAAATACCGGCTATAATATTATTCATTACTGGGATGTGCTATCCATCCGTCATTCCCGCGCAGGCGGGAATCCAGGTGTTTTTGAGCTGGACTCCCGCCTGCGCGGGAG
>Ga0209742_10001167_pt1 | contig 12469 bp, 14 predicted proteins | sample DeeMarSeWOR38_10_FD_187462 | JGI IMG/M metagenome (GOLD analysis project Ga0209742, IMG submission 187462) | Marine sediment microbial communities from White Oak River estuary, North Carolina - WOR-3-8_10 (SPAdes) (version 2) | ecosystem: Environmental > Aquatic > Marine > Intertidal zone >... | reverse complement strand
ATCCTTCCTTCAGTTTGCCTGGCTTGCTTAACAGCCCTGTGGTTTTGAGCAACTTCCATCCGGTCAGCTTGAATTCCTTTTGCCAGCGTCATTAAGATATAGGGATGGGTCATTATAATCTCCTGGAAAATCATAGGTTCAGGCCTAACAAAACGTTATTGTTCATTCGGTTTCTCTTCTTATCTTTTACAGATATTTAACTCCTAATGGCGTTTCGGCGGGTACCTTTTTGGGGTACAATAAGAGGTACAAGTTGGTTGGGTTCCACAACGTGAAGGGGTAAGCCAAAATGGAACGTACAGCCTCTTTCGGTTACTGGGTGCGGCGACGGCGCAAGGCCTTAGATTTGACGCAAGCTGCGCTGGCCGACCGTATTCATTGTTCGGTAGAAACGGTCAAAAAGATCGAACGAGACGAAAGGCGACCATCATGCCAGTTGGCCGAGCTACTAGCCCAACAACTTGCTGTGCCAGCTGAGGAATTAGAAGCTTTCGTTGCTTGTGCCCGTGGTCAACGCCCCATCGACCAATTCGCTCTAGCCGGTGAACCATTACAGACGACCCAACGAGAGGGTGCATCTTGCACCACCTCAGCAACCTTCCTCTTCACCGACATCGCCGGTAGTACTGAGTTGTGGGATCAGATACCCGAAGCCATGGCTCCGGCTCTGGCTCGGCATGATGCCTTGCTGCGCCAGGTTATTCAGGATAACGACGGCCGAGTCTTTAAAAGCATAAGTGATGGTCACTGCGCTGTGCATCGAACTGCCTCAGGTGCCTTGTCTGCGGCCATCGCTGGACAGCGGGCACTCCTGGCCGAGCCCTGGGGGAAAACGGGTCTTCTTAACGTACGGATGGCCATACATAGCTGTGTGGTCCAGGAGCGCGATGGTGACTATTTTGGTCCCGGTTTGAATCGAGTCTCACGCCTACTGGAAGCGGCCCACGGTGGGCAGATCTTGCTTTCTCAGGGGACGGTAGAGATGGTCAGCGACCTGTTGCCGCCGGAGGTAGCCTACTTGGATTTGGGGGAACATCGTCTGAAAGGACTCGCCCGACCCGAGCGTATTTTCCAGGTTCTGGCTCCCGGTTTACCGGCCGACTTCCCCTCCATTCATTCCCTCGATTACCGATCCAGCAACTTACCAACCCCAACCACAACTTTTGTCGGCCGGAAGCGGGAAATCGCCGATGTGACCCAACTTCTGGCAACCAGTCGGTTGCTGACACTGACCGGGCCAGGTGGCGTAGGCAAAACACGCCTGGCGTTGGAAGTTGCCGCCAACCAGGCGGATCGCTTCTGGGATGGCGTTTTTTTAGTTTCTCTGGCGGCTGTGACCGACCCCACACTCTTAGCTCAAACCATTATCGATACGCTAAGACTCAAAGTGACAGAACAGCAGACGGCTGCTGATCTGCTCAAACAACACCTCCAACACAGGCATATACTGTTGATCCTGGACAATTTTGAGCAAATCGTCGACGGAGCACAATTACTAGGTGAACTTTTGTCAGCCGCACCCCGGTTGAGTGTCTTGGTGACCAGTCGCGAGATCTTGCATCTCTATGGTGAACAAGAATATCCAGTATCCCCGTTGGCCATCCCCGACCGGACCAAACCGACGGCCGAACTTTCTGAATATGAATCGGTGGCCCTGTTTGTGCGCCATGCCCAACTTTCTAATCCCAACTTCCGGCTAACCGAGAAGAACGCTCAAGACGTGGCTGAGATCTGCATCCGGCTTGACGGCCTGCCGCTGGCCATAGAACTAGCCGCTGCCAGGTCTAAAGCTATTCCGCCCAACTATCTGCTTTCCCTTCTCGACAATTCATTGGATGCACTATCCGGCGGCCCACGCGACCTGGAGGCCCGGCACCAAACGCTACAGGCGGCCATCGGTTGGAGCTACGACCTACTGGATATGGCAGAAAAGCAATTATTTAGCCGGCTGGCCGTTTTCCAAGGCGGCCGCAGCTTGGACGCCCTACAGGAGGTGTGCCAACCTGGACTGGGCATGAGCACCCTGATTGGCGTCGAGTCCCTGTTAAACAAGAGCCTGCTTCACCGCGGGGACGGACCAGATGGAGTACCACGATTCTTCTTTTTGGATACGATCCACCAGTTTGCCCGCGAGCGACTGGCCGAGAGCGGCGAAGTGGAGGCCATACAGCGACGACATGCCGTCTTCTTTGCCGAATTGGCTGAGCAGGCCGAACCGGAGCTGAGGGGGCCCGATCAGGAAAATTGGTCGGCCCGCCTTAGGGCAGAGTATGACAACCTGCGGGCAGCCTTGAGTTGGGCCATCGGCGGTGGTGATCCAGAATTGGGATTACGCTTGGCCGGAGCCCTATCCGAATTTTGGTACTATGAAGGTCCTATCTCTGAGGGTGAGAAGTGGATTCGGCTAGCGCTAGCCCGGTTGGAGAGCGAACAGATCTCACCCGGAATCCAGGCCAAAGTGCTTAATGGCGCCGGCATGCTGGCTTTTGCCACCGGTGATCACGCCAGAGGTAAGCGCTGGAATCAACAGGCATTGAACATCGCTCGCGAAGCCGGGGAGATGGTGAGCTGGGCCTGGGCCTTGTTTTGGCTCAGTGCCCATGCAACGACTCAGCCAGAGACGTACGGTGATGGCATCACGCTAATTGAAAAAGCCCAGAACCTGTTCAGAGAGACCGACGATCAGGCCGGTCTGGCCTGGAGCTATAACCAACTTGGAGAGCTGAACCGCCTGGTGGGAGACTTAGAACGAGCCCGGGTGGCTTACGAGTCATCGCTGGCCATCTGCCGTGAAACTGGAAACAGACGTCGCGAAGCCATCGCCCTTTTGAACCTGGGTTACGTCGCTCAGCGCCAGGGTGACTATCAGCAAGCCGAAAGGTGTTGCCTGGCCGGGTTGGCCTTGCTGCATAAGCTCAAGCTCGAATACCATAGCGCCATTGCCTTGTCGATGTTGGCCGGACCCTTGGCCTCTCAAGGGCGTGTCGTGCAGGCAGCCACGATATTGGGGGCCTCGGAAGGGATTTTCGAACGAATGGCCGCCACCTTGCAACCGGCCGACCGGGTGGAGATAGACAACTACATCGCCCAAGTTCGCCAGATGATGGAGGCAGAAGCTTTTGACACAGCCTGGCAGACAGGTAGGGAGATGTCTTTCGAGCAGGCTCTGGCTTATGCCTTTGCTGCCGGGGAAGAAATGTAGTCGGTCAAGCGCTGATACATGAGTTGACTACTCTACAGCAGTGTCTGCTGGCGACGATTAGAGTAATGCAGGGTATTTTCACATATTGAAGTCGGAGGAGCGGCAAAATGGGGATATGGCCGGGCGTTGCCCTTCCACCTCCGAGGTTGCTTAAAATCGACCGGAGCTACTTCGTGGTTGACGGCAATCAAAGGATTTCCGTCGAGTGAGCTTATGGGGCAAAGGTATATCGCCTACTGCGCCGGATTAGGCATCGCCAAGCGCCGAATTTTTCCCAAACCGTAACAATTGGTCCAATAAGTTACGAGCTGTCCCTACCTCTATTTCCATGCACACGGCCCACTCTTGTATTAAGCGATCACAAAGAGATCGATAAGCTCGACGTTCACCTTCATTCAGCGTTCCTTTTGATTGCTGGCGAGCGAACATATCCCTAACCAGGCGTGCCGTAGTTACGGGCTTATTCTCGGTGATGACCTCGTTGATTCGTATCCTGCGGATATTCATATTCGAATCCATCTCGCCCGGTTGCCTGGTCAACACTTCAATCGCTTGCTGGAAATCAGTCTTTTCTGCTACTGATCGTACCCGCCCATCATCCATGGTCCCCACCGGGATCCAAATCATGCTATCGGTCATCTCGATACGAAAATATGTGGTTTCCTTGCCTCCCATTCGCTTTCGTTCGGCCGCTTTAATTCGACCAACGCCATGATGGCAGTGGACGATCCAATCGCCAGGCTCATACTGCCGAACACTATTTACACTTACGTTCATGATCAATCCTCTCGTTACTCTCGAGCTTGGAAAACTGAAGTAGAATAGGATAAGCGATGCCCAAACTTAGGATGCTTGTCCACAACGAACCAGGACAAAACTGGATATTTATTAGTATCGCTGCGAATTACGCCTGAGGCGCCGGATGGCCTTCTTTTTCTTGAGGCGCCGTGCCTCACTTTTCGATAGATGCCACCGGCGGCGGCGTAGCTCGCTCATAACCCGGCTTTTTGTCACCTGCTTACGAAAGCGTCGTATGAGTTGTTCGTCTGATTCATTGGCTCGTCGCTTGACCTTAACCAAATATTTCCTCCATGTCACAACATATTATGGCGACTCTTTTGCAACTGAAGACAGCTAGGTACGGGAAATCAGTTAGCCCTTTTTCTGGCTCAATTCCGTTCATGGTGGATCACTCTGTTATACGGCGTACGTTTTGCGCTGCTGGCCCCTTTCGGCCTTCACCGACGACAAAGGTTACACGCTCACCATCCTCCAAGGGCCTGGCAAAAGGATCGTCCATCGCCGAAGAGTGGACAAATATGTCGTTACCGCTATCTCGCTCGATGAAACCATAGCCTTTCCGTACGTCAAACCATTTCACGGTTCCAGTTTCTTCTTGATCTGCCATGATTGATACTCTCCTTTGTTTTTTCAGTTGGTCTGTATTTAAAAAAAAGCCGCCCAGACGCTCAGAGTCTGGACGGCAGACATATGCTTAATCATGCAATACAGATTTTTCGCTAATAATAGTATAGGCCATTTATAATCATAGAGCAATATCCATATCTGGCACAATGACTTTTAATGATCGCTAAATCACGAACAATGCGACACCTTAATGCTAATGCCAATCTAATGCAATTGTGGTATCATCCTATGCGAATGTAACACCGCATGCCTTTCTTGTAAGTATCTGGACCCTCGCTCGACTCTCGTCCCGCAAAGATTTCAGAAATTTTAAGATAGTTTAACCCAAGTCGTTGGTTATGCCTGTGTTATGGCACAACCTGAGAATTATTGGGCGCCAAAAGCATATGGCTAAGAGCGCTTTATCTACGACGCAAAAATAATAAGCGGTAAAGGAAATAAACGAACTAGACAAGACTATGAGTAAAAACCTAAAGATTGTCCCCCTAGGCGGCCTGGGGGAAATTGGAAAAAATTTGACAATTCTCGAATATGGCCGCAACCAAATTATCATCGACTGCGGGGTGATGTTCCCCGAGAATGATATGTACGGCATTGACTTTGTGCTGCCCCAATTCGATACCATCGTGAACAATCAGGATATCTTGCGCGGTATTGTACTGACCCATGGTCATCAGGACCATATTGGCGGCTTACCTTATTTGTTGGAACGTCTCGACGCCCCTGTGTCCGGGGTGCCAATATACGGCACTGCCTTGACACTGGGTATGGTCAAGCGAAAACTGGAAGAGATGGGCTTGGCCAAGCGTGCCAATTTGCAAGTGGTCGATGACAAAGGGACATTTCAACTGGGACCGTTCCAGATCAGTCCCTTTGCCGTGGCTCATTCTATTCCGGCGGCCGTGGGTCTGGTCATAGACACCCCCATTGGCGCTGTGGTCCACACTGGCGACTACAAGCTGGACGAAACTCCAACAGGCGGCCGCACCACTGATTTAAAACGGCTACGCCAGCTCACAACCAAGGGCGTCCTAGCCCTGCTGGGCGACAGTACAAATGCCGACCAACCTGGCCGGACGCCAACGGAACGATTGGTAGCCAACACGTTGGACGGACTTTTTGCCGAAGCCACCGGCCGGCGAATTATCATCGCTACTTTTTCCTCGGTGCTGGCCCGACTACAAGAGATCATGTGGTTGTCCCACAAATACGGTCGAAAGGTGGCTCTCACCGGCCGTAGCTTACAACAAAATATAGAGCTGGCCTCTGAACTGGGATATTTACAGGTGCCCAAAGGTTTGTTAGTGGACATTGGAAGCAAAGTGCCAAACGGTAAACTTGTCATCCTTTCCACGGGATCGCAGGGTGAGCCCCGCTCGGCTCTGAACCGCATGGCCCAGGGCGAGCACAAACAGGTCCAGGTGCACGTGGAGGATACCATCATCATTTCCGGTGGCACCATCCCCGGTAACGAGGAAGACGTGGGCCGGATGTTGAACCATCTGTTTGCTCGCGGCGCAGATGTCATTTATGGACCGCTGGCGACGGTCCACGTTTCTGGGCATGGCAACCAGGAAGATATGCGCATTATGCTGGAAACAGTCCGTCCTCGGTTCCTTATCCCGGTGCACGGGGAAACGCGCCATCTCCATTTGCACGCTCGTCTGGCTCAAAAAACCGGCATGAATGCCAAGGATGTATTCATCCTGCAAAATGGGGCATCCTGGGTAACGAATGGTCAAAAGGCCTGGCTCGAGGAGACGGTTCCAGCCAATGATGTGTTTGTGGATGGTTTCCTGGTGGGTGAAATTGGGGAGCGAGTGATGCGTGACCGGGAGCGACTGGCTCAGGATGGATTTGTGGTCGCCTATGTACCGATAAACAAGCAACGTAAACTGGCTGGCGAACCTCAGCTTCTTAGCCGTGGATTCCTGCACATGGATGCCTCGGGTGACCTGATGGAAGCAGCTCGAGCAGAACTAAAGCGGGATTTAAGACGGAACGGCCGTCAAAACAGCCGCGATTACGGGCAAATGGTGCGCGAAACCTTGCAGAACTTCTTTTATCATAAAACCCATTCACGACCGGTGATCTTGCCTAACATCGTTCGCGTGTAATTTCACTGAAAGGGCAAGAGCCTGCGCTTCAGAATTCGTCGGTGAAATTGAGGGCTTGGAAGATGGATGGTAATGAAAACGCAACCGCGTTAGTGATAGAGGTTGTCGTAAACTGAAATAGGCTCCTTCTCGTTTCTGGTCGGGCTGTCTACAGATGCAGCAAGACAGACGCACGCCCATAAAAGGAACGCACAGGTGAGTGAGAATAGGAACACCGTAATAATTACCAGTATAAGCATCGTCGCCTCCGTCACAGGTTTCGATTGCAATTATTAATACATTCGCCTTCTAGCGAGATTTTTCACGGGTTTAGAGTCAATAAAGGACCCGTATCAGGTGATCCCTATGCGCTGTGCGTTATCTACAATTATCCAAATTTATTAGATCTTGTCCAATTTTCATATTTTTATGTGTGTATTACCCCTCGTCCATGGGTAAGTGATCCCTCAATCCTTGATCCCTAAAACGGCAAAAGCCCGCGACCAACAAACCGCGGGCTTGCCAAAAGGAGGATAAGGAGAGCATCCGGCCGCCGGCTCCTAATCGGACCACGACCGGGATATCGGTCTTTACACAGTTACTTTTTCAGCTACCGTGCTGGTGCTAATCTCAAATTGAGGTGGCTGCTCGAAGTGCTTTTTAACCGCACATTGGTCGGCCGAGCGGATCACGGCCGTCTTATACTTCTCGGGAAATTCTGCCGGCAACTGAATGTCCAGCTTCACTTTACTGACCATCCCGTTAAGCGGGTTGGCTTCTAAGGTTTGGATAATACGGATCCCTTCGGTTGAGATACCGCGTTGCCGGCAAAAGCCCGAGACGTAAATGCCAGCGCAAGTGCCAATTGAGGCTAAAAAGGTGGCGAAAGGCGTTGGCGCCAGGCCTTGCCCGCCACCATGAGGGGGTTGATCGGTGACCACGGTATAAGGTCCAAAATGGGCATCCACCCGGGCACCCCCAGGGAAGTCAATAACCATTTCCATTTAATCTGTCCTCCAAACATCATCTAAGAGGAGTAACATCGACAAATTAGGATGTTTCTACGATGGGTCAACAACGCTGTAATCAAACGCGTGCTACTCCTCGCTTACTACTATCTTAGATGCAGGAAGGTCGAAATGGTTACAAAAGCTTAGACGATGAATGCTACATGCCGATGGAGAACATCTTCTCCAGATCATGGCGCGAGTAAACCCGAAAAGCGATAAGGGTTTCCGAATCATCGATCCCTTCTACCAACAACATTTGGTTGGTGATCAACTCGGCCAGCGACTCGTTGTCCTTGACGCGAATGATGGCCACCAGGTCGTACCGGCCACCAACGGAGTACACTTCGGACACCCCTTGCATCCCAGACAAGGTTTCTGCCACTTGATTGATCCTGGCCCGCTCCACCGTCAATAGCACTACTGCACTAACCATTTTTTCTCCTTACACAGGTAACAGTCACTTTAATGCTGTCACTTCTGTCTTAGTCCCTGTAATATTCGGGCTCGTTGGTGCGACGTGATCCGTTCCTTACTTTCCATAATAGCCAATAACTGACCGATCGTCATCAGGCTGTACAGACGATACCCTTGTTCCTCTAAGGCCTCTCGCCCTCCCTGCTCGCGATCGATTAAAACGACAGCTTCATTGACACGCAACCCGGCCGCTTTCAAAAAAGTTATCCCCTTCAGCAAACTATCGCCGGAGGTTATCAGATCGTCGACCACGACGGCCGTCTGCCCGATCTCCCACTGCCCCTCGATCTGTTTGCCGGTACCATAACCCTTAAGCGTCTTACGCGGGTAAATCAGCGGCAAATTCATATCCAGGCAGATTGCCGTGCCGATAGGCAAACCGGCCAAAGGTGTTGCCGCTATTCGATCAAAAGTGAGGGTTTTTAACCGGTGACGATACGCGGCCGCTGCCTCCCGGAGCGCATTGGGGAAAGAAGCTAACAATCGCAGGTCGATGTAGATTGGCGACATACGGCCGCTATGCAACTCAAAGCGGCCGATACGCACGGCCCCGATGTCATGGAGTGTCAGAACCAGTGATTCTAACTGATCGGCCGGCAACATGTCTCTCTACTGCCCCTCGCAATGTTTATCATGGCATCAAACAACATACAGGACAAACGAATCGTGTGTCAATGTTTGAAGTGGCGAATCCCAGTAAAAACCAGGGCCAACCCCAACCGGTCGGCCGCGTTTATCACCTCCTCGTCCCTAACCGAGCCCCCGGGTTGGATAACAGCCTTAATGCCCGCTTCGGCCGCCACCTCAACCCCATCGGCAAAGGGGAAAAAGGCATCTGAGGCCATCACAGCCCCGGATGCCCGTTCGCCAGCTTTGGCCACGGCCATTTGCACGGCATCGACGCGGCTTGGTTGCCCACCGCCTATCCCCACAGTCGCCAGGGCGCCATTCGCATGAGCAACCGCCAAAACGATGGCGTTCGACTTGACATGTTGTACCGCTTGCCAGCCAAAGCGCATCGCCCGGCATTCAACGTCCGTTGGCTGGCGCTGGCTGACTACTTGCCAATTGGCTGATTCCGGGTCGCCCCTGTCCACCTCTTGAACGATATAACCACCCTGTATACCCCTCATCTCCAGCCTAAACGAGGCCTCCCCGTCTCCTAAAGCAACCAGTCGGCAGTTCCTCTTATGGTTTGCAAACCAAGCTTGGACGCCTTTGCTAAAATCTGGGGCAATAATGGCTTCGACAAATAGCCCTGCGACATCTGCGGCGGCGATGAAAGAGTCCTCCACCGGCCGGTTTACGGCAATCACACCGCCAAAAGCCGAGACTGGGTCCGAGGCCAGGGCTAACGGAAAGGCGGCGGCTGGTGTTTCAGCTGTGGCTATTCCACAAGGGGATAAATGTTTGACGATGGCCACAGCCGGTTCGTCGAAACTTGTCGCCGCCTGCCAGACTGCATCCAGATCCAATAGATTGTTGTAGGAGAGCGCTTTCCCCTGTAGCAACTTACCTCCCAAAGGACCTGTTGTGGCCGTCCGGCTATAGAGCGCCGCTGCCTGGTGGGGATTTTCACCATAGCGCAGCGATTGTATCTTCACCAGATCCAGAGCCAGGTAGTCCGGTAGATTATCGGTGGCATCTATGGTTGCTGGTGCCTCTTCATCTAGCTGCCTTAAATAAGACGTGATGGCTGTATCATAATCACTGGTCTTGATGAAAGCCTTGACCGCCAACCTGCGACGTGTCATCTCACCCACTAATCCATTTTCTCGCAGTTCGGTCAGCACGCTTTGGTAGTCGGCCGGATCACAAAGGACGGTGACCCGGGCGAAGTTTTTGGCTGCTGCCCGTAACAAAGTGACCCCACCAACGTCGATCTGTTCCACAGCCTGCTCCAGGGTCACTCCCGGTTGGGTGATGGTTTCTTGGAAGGGGTAAAGGTTGCTGACTACCAGATCGATGTTTTCTATTCCCTGAACGGCCAACTCTTCCTGGTCACCGGGCGTGTCGCGGGCCAGGATAGCGCCGTGAATAGCTGGATGTAGCGTTTTTACCCGGCCGCCTAACATTTCCGCTGCCCCGGTTAAGGACGAGACCGGCACCACATTCAAACCGGCCGCATCTAGTAAGCGAGCGGTCCCGCCACTGGCGATTAATTCCCAGCCAAGGTCACTAAGCCCCCAGGCAAAATTCACGATATCTGTCTTGTCATAAACCGAAAGAATTGCTCGTCTTTTCATGAGTTAGTATTATGTACCGGTTCCAATCAGTTCTTTAACCCAAAATTGACCTTTGTCTTTGCCACAGAATAATCAATTAGGGTTCAATCTGTCAACAAAGGCTCTGATCATGGGTCGAACTACTTCCATGGGTTTTGTTATCATCCTATCAGCATAAATAGTTGATCACAATGGTTTTTTACTTTCCCTTGACCAACAGAACCATAGTAATTACAATGTGTTCACACAAGGCGTCCGGCGATAGAAAAATAAGGAGAGAATGATGGCAACAAAGATCAAGACTCGCATCGTCAGAATTGGGAATTCACAAGGTATTCGAATTCCCAAGTACGTGCTGGAACAAACTAATCTAGGCGAAGAAGTCGAATTGGAATTGCAAGAGGATCGCATCATCATCCGGCAAGTTAATCATTCACGCCACGATTGGGACGAGAAGTTTATGGCCATGGCAGAGTCTGGTGATGACAAGCTCCTGGACAATGATATACATTTGTCAACCGAATGGGATGAGACTGAATGGGAGTGGTAGTCAAACGATTCGACGTGTTTTTAGTCAACCTTGATCCCACGGTTGGAAGCGAAATAAAAAGGACTCGTCCATGCCTGGTTATCTCGCCTGACGAGATGAACCGCCATATCGCAACCGTCATCATTGCTCCAATGACAACCAAGGGACGCCCCTATCCAACACGAGTAGCTTGCCAATTTCAAGGGAAAGATGGACAGGTAATTCTGGATCAGATTCGCACAATTGACAAGGCACGGCTCATACGCAAGCTCGGCCGTATTAACAGGCCATCGCAGTCTCAAATTCTTGCGGTTCTTGCCGAAATGTTTGTCGAATAGGCTGGATTCAATGTGATCGCAGCCTTGGCGTCGCGTTCAGGTGCGTTTAGACGCTCGGCTTAACTTCTCTACATATTTTTTTGATAAATTAATTTACGCCTTCGAACAAGTCCTTTTCCATCTGTCTGCCACCGTTGACCAGATTAAATGCCCGATAAAATTTCTGAACCCCCCACAAGTTGGCCTGTTCCTCTTCCGACAGATGACTGAGCGCTTCGTAAAAAGGTAATTGGGAGCGATGGCAAGAGACCGCTTGCCAAACTTGGGGTCAATAGACCCTAGTGCGGATCTTGCCCAAGGCCACAAGACCAGGATAGGCTTCATCTTTCCCGTTCCAACCCCGCTCACCTCGTGTTGCCGTGACCAAGTAGGTCTCCACACCTTCGGCCGCGTACTTAGCCAGGGCACCACCGAGTCCCAGGGATTCGTCGTCGGGATGAGCTAATACACACATAAGTTTAAGCGTTCCGCGGCTCATCCTATTACCTACTGATTCTTGGAGGTCAAAAGATCAAGAAATACATTAATTTGGGCCATATGCTCCCGTTTATGGCCATAAAAAGTATAAACGACGAAATCTTCCAGATCGTATTCAAGACCATACCAGGGCAATTGTCCCTTCTGTCTCCGTACTTCAACTGGAATTTCGGCCATCAACTCCATTGCCCGGGCTTGAGTCTTCTCATATTCGGCCCAGGTTTCGGCCGGTGTCAGATGTTGGCGCTCGGCAACAGACTCGTCGTTAAATCCTTGTGGCGATTCGCCAAACTTCTTCAGTGTTGGTGCCGGGACGTCTTCGATGAAGGTGCTCAATATCTCGACCAGTACTAGTTCGAAGGAAGCCAGGTGGGCGATGATGTTTTTGCTAGACCACCAACCGCAGACATTTGGCGTTTCCCACTGATCCTCTGGGAGGCCCTTAACTGTGGACACGACCGTGAGGTGACCATATTTCAAGATGTCTAATGCATCCATGCGAGACTCCGTGTTGTTTCAATCTTTGATGTTGGATTATCGGATGGCCGATTGTTACTATTTCTATACCCAATTAGTTGAGGGGTGTGCACGAATTCATGCGAAAGCCACCCTGATGTTTGAAATCGAACGCAAAGGTAAATTCCAAATGCTGTTGGCAATCATGGCGATCTGAATAGTCAGAATGCCAAG
>Ga0209742_10001166_pt1 | contig 12478 bp, 11 predicted proteins | sample DeeMarSeWOR38_10_FD_187462 | JGI IMG/M metagenome (GOLD analysis project Ga0209742, IMG submission 187462) | Marine sediment microbial communities from White Oak River estuary, North Carolina - WOR-3-8_10 (SPAdes) (version 2) | ecosystem: Environmental > Aquatic > Marine > Intertidal zone >... | reverse complement strand
TTAGTAACCGGCAACCAGGATGATATCCAGTTTGCCCCTGGCAAGAAATATTTATTCGGTGTCTCCCGTTATGAAATTGCCGGTAGGGAACCTAATGCAAAACTGTCCGAACCGCTTTACGGAACAGGAGATGTCAACGAAATCCTGTGGTTGGCATTCAAGCAATAAAAATTATTTACCTATGAACCCCATGCAAAATCTCTTACCCTCCACTTTGCTTGTCATCATTTTGTCCACACTACTGTCTTTCTCCACTGTCCCGGATTGTTACGGCGCTGAGACCCAGATGCAAACTGATGCAACAAGGACCCTGCGTCTGCTCCTTGTTCCTGAAAAGAACACATTTGAACAGCAGAGGCGGTACAAATATATAACAGACTATCTTTCCAGAAAAATTGGGATGAATGTCCTGGTTGAAATGATGCCAAATTATGGTGAGATCACCCTTGCCTTTCAACATGGTGATGCCGATGCCGGTTTTTTCGGGAGTTTCAGCTATCTGTTGACTCATGCCAGGGCAGGTATCGAACCTATCGCCAGGCCGGTATGGCTTGACAACAGTTCCACCTACCGGGGCTTTATTTTTGTCAGAAAGGACAGCGGCATCGAAACAGTTAAAGATATGAAAAATAAAAGTCTGGTTCTCGTTGATAAGGCTACGACCGCAGGCTATATTTTTCAGCGTTTCTATTTTAAATATTACGGCATCAATAACATGGAGGACTATTTTTCAAGGATAGCATTTGCCCGCAGCCATGATGCTGCTGCCTGGGCTGTTTATACAGGTGAGGCTGATATAGGCGGCGCCAAGAATCATATATTCAACAGTCTTAAAGAGGAATATCCGGACTTCAAGGAGCAGATGGTTGTCCTGGCTGAATCACCGGAAGTTCCCTCAAACGGCCTGGCGGTCAGCAAGGATCTCAACCCCGCACTGAAGCTGCGCCTGAAAACCCTGCTGCTGACCCTGCACGAAACCGAGGCTGGGCGTGAAGTCCTGAAGAATTTCGGGGCCCTCAAGTTTATTGAAACGACCGATAATGATTATACCGTTCTCTATAACATGGTAAAAGAGTTGGGAATAGATCTCAATAATTACCCCAATTAACAATAATCCCTATTGAGAGCCACATACAAGCAATGAACTTTTCCTTCCGTACAGCCAGGAATCTGGGCCTATCCATACTGCTGGTGATCATTGTCATTGAGAGTGTTTTTGCTTATATCTCAATGTCCGACAGTTCGGAACGTCTTACGGCAATAATCACGGTCGATCAGGTCAAGTTGCGGCGCTGGTATGATGTTGCTGAAATTATCGCCCATGCCAAAGACAGTCTTTACGACTACAGACTGGGACGCACAGAAGTTATTGCATCAGTTGATCTGATGGTCAACAAGGCTATTGATGAAATTGAGCAGATCAAGGTGCTCGCAACCGACCAGGATGAACTGGCCAATATAGATGAGATCACCAGGGCTGCACAAAGATTCAAGCAGGCCATCTATGCCTTTGAAACAGAGGTGCAGGAAGGCTACCGGGGCGGATCGTCGGCCCGGGAAATGGAAGATATTGCCGTACGGGAAGCAGACCGTATAGCTTCCCTGGGACGAGAGGCGGCAGCCTATGTCAGCAGGAAAATTGAAGATAAAAATAATGCGATCCTGGAAATTTCAACATTTTCCCAGAAAATGCTGACCCTGGTCCTGTTTATAGCTATTCTGGCAACCATTATTAACGCCTATTTCATGGCACGGGCCCTGGGAAAACCGATTAAACAGCTTGTTGACGGCACCAATCGCCTTGCTGAAGGAGATTTGACGCACCGGGTCAGTGTTCATTCAAAGGACGAGATTGGCCAACTGGCAGCAGCGTTCAATACCATGGCTGAGAAACTGAAAAAATCCAGGCAGGAACTCCTGGCTGCCAAAGCTTACACCGACAACATAATACGCTCCATGAGCAACTCGCTCCTGGTTGTAAACAAAGACCAGACGATCAGGACAGCCAACCAGGCCACCTATGACTTGCTCGGTTACACGAAAGAAGAATTGATCGGCAAGCCATTTGCAATGATTTTTGCCGAAGGATATTACAGTGGCATCGGCCTTGATGATCTCATCAATAAGGGTTTCACGCGAAATGTGGAAACAACCTACATGTCCAAGTACGGTGAAAAGATCCGCATGCTTTTCACCGCTTCAGTCATTTTTAATGAAGAGGGCCGGTTTGAAGGCATTGTCTGTGTTGCCCAGGATATCACCATGCAGACTGAAACATTGCGTGCCGGGCACCTGGCATCCATTGGTGAACTTGCAGCAGGCGTAGCCCACGAAATCAATAACCCCATAAACAGCATAATTAACTTTGCCCAGATCATGATTGATGAAGTACAAAGGGGTGAGATCCCTGCTGAAGAAATTCCGGAGCTGATAATCAAGGAAGGTGATCGCGTGGCAAGTATTGTCAGCAGCCTGCTTTCATTTGCCCGTGAAAATGAAAAGGAAAAGAAACTCATTGATGCCCGTGATGTCCTTGATGAAGTTCTGGCCCTTACAGAGACCCAGATCATCAAGGACGGGATAAACCTGACGATTGATTTCCCCAGAGGCCTCAGTAAAGTCCTTGCAGATTTTCAGCAGGTGGAGCAGGTATTCTTAAATATAATCAACAATGCCCGCTATGCCCTGAACCAGAAATATCCCAAAGCAAATCCCAAGAAAAACTTTGTCATCCATGGCGTCGAAGAAACTGTTGATGATAAAAACTACCTTGAAGTAACCTTCCTGGATTACGGAACAGGCATTCCATCTTCAATTATCGATAAAATTTACAATCCTTTTTTCTCTACCAAACCTTCCGGAATTGGGACGGGCCTGGGCCTTGCCATCAGCCATGGGATTATCACAGACCATGGAGGGAAGCTAATGTTTCAAAGCAGCTACGGGGAGTATACCAAGGTGACTGTCCTGCTCCCGGTGATGGCATAAAAGAGCTGATTCCCCTGGTAAACTTTGACCTATATTTTCAATAGATACTTTAACATTTCAAACACCTTTTACGAATCCAAATTGACAGACATTTCAGCAACTGTCTGAACTTTTCAGATAAAAAAGGCAGAACCTTCTCCGGTTCTGCCCCACTTTCCCTCTGACAGCTGCCTCCTCTTCCTGGAACATACAGGCAATGAAAGAAGCTCCTCATCAGCTGTATGTCAGATTTACCTTTGAGGAGATGTTCTTGATCCCAAGAGAGGAACAATGGTTAATCAGGCTTCTCAATAAAAATATCTGGTTAGGGGTCAGCCTGCCGAATTGGATCCCGCACTGCCTTAATTCTATTAATTTCGAATCCGATTCCCCTTCTAATCTGGTCTTCCAGGCATACCCGCAGGGAATGTCAATCAGGTAATAACTGTCTGCTATCAGGTCGATTGTTCTGATGGGGCGATCATTGGGCGCCATCCGGAGTTCATTGTTTGTAAACTTGACTCCACCCAGGGAAATGTCAGTGATAGTGCCGATTGATTCGGGTTCCTCTGAGTTGAGGATGCCGACAACAAGGTTTTGGACAGAGGCGCGTTTATGCTGCCTCTGTTCTGTAAAGTATCTTCCCCCTTCCATGTGTGGCCCCCTCCTTTCCGCGCTAATCTCCCTTGTTTATATCCTTCAGAATCATAACATCTTCCCTTATTAATTACTCTTCCCCTTTAATGCACAGATTTTACGATTCCTTTGTAATTCTTAATCACATGAAAACCTATTTTTGCAAATAAATCTATTGTATCTTGGTACTAGATGCGCTTTTTTATACATTGCTGCTGCGCGAAATTTATGCATGAAAGCATTTTGATCATTTTTTTCAGGTTACATTTTTCACTGTGGATCTTTCTTGTTTCTTGCCACAAGAATCAGATTGATCATTGGGGATTGATCATTAAGATTTTAAATGATAATAGGTTTTATTATTATTCAAAAGTTATTGAATAATATGAATACTTTTGTTTGCTGTTGTTTTATGATGGTTGTCTCATCAAAAAATGCACTGCCGACCATCAGGATAAAAATAAAATGATGAAGAACTGGCCAATTTTAATCGTAGTTATAATCAGTATCGCACTGGCTTGTTGCCAGGAGGTTAAAGCGGAGCAGATCATAAAGTCTTACAAAACCACCCAGATTCCTCAGGTAGATGGACTGGAAACTGAAGATGTTTGGAAAAATATTGAGGCTGTGACAACAATTGATCCAATAGCCCAGGTGGAAATTAAAATCAAGTCTGTATACAGTGATACAACTATTTTTTTCCTTGTCATTTTTCCTGACAAAGATGAATCAAGGACTCATAGAAGCTGGATATGGAATGAAGAAAAAAAAATGTACGATGAGGGGCCAGACAGGGAAGATGTTTTCGTATTTAAATGGAAGCTAGACGAGACAATAAGGGATCTGAGTGTTTTCAGTGATGAAACTTACGAGGCTGATATATGGTATTGGAAAGCCTGTCGAACTGATCCTCAAGGATATGCTGATGACAAAATTCAGCGGTTATTCAATTATCCCGCGAAAGAAAGTTTTGAAGTTACTTCAAAGTCCGGGCATAAAATGTATATACAGCGGCAAGGAGATACCGGCCGCAGTGCATATAAAACCAATATTTTCATTGACTATAAAGGGGATGTGGTCCAGCGTTATACTTTAAGACAACCCCAGTCAAGCCGGGCGGATGTAAGGGCCAAAGGGGTGTGGAAGGACGGCCGCTGGACCATTGAATTCGCCAGGGCCCTGTTCACAGGCAATAGAGATGATGTGCATTTCCAAACTGTAAACAAGTCTTATGGGTTTGGTGTTTCCCGCTATGAGATTGCAGGCCGCCCCCCTGAAAAATCAGATCAACCTCTTTTTGGCTCTGGCGATATTACTGAAATATTGACTCTTGAATTTCAATAATTATTTACGCTTTTGAAGTAACCGAATTCACCTGACATCAAAAAATGTGAACTCTTCCATGGAACAATTATTATCATTTAAAACAATCCGGATTTTATGTTTCAGTTTATTAATTTTTCTGAATCTATTCGGGGGGGTTTTTTTCTTTTTCAAGCTTCAGAATGTGGTAGAAACGATGTCTAAACCCATTCAGGATGAAAGGCCATATTTAAACAAGATACTCAACCTGCAGAGAACAAGTTCAGAGCTTGATCTCCATTTACATAAACAGATAAGCGGTGAAATTATCGATAATTGGGCCTCAATACAGCTTATCGATAAAATTCTCCCAGAAGTTGAAATATTAGCACAAGAGAAGGTCATTCAGGACGATGACCTGAAATACCTGCATGACTTCGCGCAAGAGTTAAAGCGATTAAAGGTGGCCCTTGTCTATTATAAGCTAAATATAATCGCTGATTCCGCCAGCTCATCCACAGAAGAACTATCTGAAATAATTGACGAAAGCTTAATAAAGATCAATCATAATCTTAACAGCATTATCTCTATAATTAGACGGCAGATGGCCGAGTCGGATGTAAAGGTTTTGGCGGGAACACGGTTTATTCAGAAAGGCCTGATGTACTTTGTAGCAATAGTTATTATCGGAACCCTTACCGTTCTCTATTTTTTCAATATGATTCTTTCCGCCAATCTGAAAAAATTGATTGATGGAACAAAACAGATAGGTGAAGGAAATTTTGACTGGAGAATTAAGAGTAAATTTGATGATGAATTCGGCAAATTAAGCAGTGCCTTCAACAATATGGCCACTAGAATTGCCAATTCAAAGCAGGAAATAATATCCCAAACTGAAAAAATTAAACATTTGGCCTATTTTGATTCCCTCACTAAACTTCCTAACCGCAATGCTTTCATAGATAAACTCAAACAGGAACTGGCTTGGGCCAAGAGGAATGATGAAAAAATAGCTGTTCTCTATGTTGATCTTGATGATTTCAAGATGGTTAATGATTCTTTTGGTCATGATATTGGCGATTTTCTGCTTAAAGAGGTAGCTGAACGTTTGCAGAAAAATTCACGTGCTTTTGATACAGTCGCACGTCTTGCAGGAGATGAATTTGCCATAATCATTCCGCATCTGAACTCCTATAAGGACACTTCAAAAATTGGCCAAAGGATAATCAGTGAAATTTCCTGCCCGGTCAATTTCAGCAAAAAGATTATTGAAGAGCTGGCCCAGCCTTTTACTATAAAAAACAACACACTGACCATATCATCCAGTATTGGCGTTGCGGTATATCCTGAAAACGGAAGTACCGCCAATGAAGTTCTCAATAATGCAGACATGGCCATGTACGCGGCCAAGAACGAAGGAAAAAACAGGTTTAAATACTGTACTGAAGAGATGACCCAGAAAATGCACAATCTGGTTGAAATTGAGCTTAATATACGGCAAGCCCTGGTTAATAGGGAATTTGTCCTGCACTTTCAGCCTCAGGTTGATCTGGCAACAAAAAAAATAATCGGACTTGAGGCCCTTATCCGCTGGAATCATCCCTTGCGTGGCATAATTCTTCCAGGAAATTTTATTCCAATTGCTGAAGATAGAGGTATTATCCAGGAAATCAGCAAATGGGTCATTCATGAAGTTTTTGAGCAGCTCAAATTATGGCGAAGAGCTGACTGCAGAATGGTCCCGGTGATGGTCAATTTATCCGCCCGTGATTTTTTTCAACAGAAAATTGAGAATTATATCATTAATGCCATGAAGGAAAACAAAGAATTTAAAGGATTCTTTGGAGTTGAGGTGACCGAAACCGCGATTATGAACGATCGGGAAAATGCCATAGCAACCTTGAATAAACTGCAGGACTTTGGGGTGAAAGTTGCTCTTGATGATTTCGGGACCGGTTATTCTTCCCTGAATTATCTGCAATTCCTACCCATTGACATGGTAAAAATTGATCGATCTTTTATTAAAAACATCACCAAGAATCCCAAAAACGCCGCTATTACCGGGGCTATTATAACAATGTCCCATGCCCTCAACTTAAAGGTGCTGGCTGAAGGAATTGAAACTCACGAACAGCTCGATTTTATCAGCAATATCCAGTGCGACCAGGCCCAGGGGCATCTTTTCTATAATGCTTTGCATGCCGATGAAATCTGTGACCTTCTGGGCAAGTCTTCCGGGTAAAGAACTGTTCTGGGAAAAGCCTCTACTTTCTATTCTTCCTTCTCCTTTCCTCAAGGGGCAAATTTTTCATAAATTGAGTCAAAAAGTTTCAGGAAAACTGTTCGATCAGATAAAGCTGCCTATTGAGGAGGCAGCTTTATCTGATCTGTCGGATGGTTTAATACTTTCAGATATTATTTAAACTTTACATTCTACAAGCAGCTGCTGATATGTTTATCCATTGCAATTAAAAGACTTGATGACTGTGTTAGGATATCATCCCCCCATGGCAACCCGGGAACTGGCCTGGAAGTTTTTACTGTGGCAAGATAGTTGAATGATTGTATCAATAATTATTCATTGCAAGAGAAATATTGATTGGATCTTTGTAACTTGAATAAAGACAGGGTTTGCTTTTTCCGGTATTAATGACAAAAACACCTATCCTAATATAGGAGCCAAAAGTGAAATTCTTATTGAACCGGCGGTTGCAAGATTAGGTTCTGCTATTTATGGGGGCCTGTTATTTTTTCAATCTACTTTACACTTTTTCGCCCTTAAGCTAATTTAGCAGGGTGGATTTATCTTTCAGCAAATTAATACTATGGGGTTTTACGAATGCCGGATACAGAAAAAAATGAGAAGAGAGTTGAAGAGAGGCACCTGGTTGAAACAGAGATTGCATTTCACACGGAAAACGACATTTACCTGGCCAGTTCAGTAGACATATCTGGGAAGGGTATCAGAATTGTTACAAAAAATCCGATTGATATCTGCTTCCAGATAAAAGAAAATGATACCCTGGTAAAGTATAATGCTCAGCTGGTATGGGCGCGAGTGAAGGATGACGGATCGATGGAATACGGTTTGAAATATTAAATTAGATTTACAAAATGATGAAAAACATCATTTTGTTTTATCCTTAAATTTTCTTTAACTATCATATAAGGATGTGATCATGCCAGATTCTAAAGATTCAAAGACATATGTCAGGTCAGATAATACGGCTGTATTAACCTGCCCGCATTGCCGGCTTCAGAAAGTCATCCTGGCTGATTCATTCAACAAATGCAAACTTAAAGTTAAATGCGCTTGTCAAAATGTCTTTCTAGTCAATCTTGAGTTCCGTAAAAGAATCCGCAAGAGAACCAATCTGCCAGGCACCTATATTAATCATTCACAGAACAACAGCAGTGGATCCCTTTTCATCCAGGATATATCTGTGACCGGGTTGTCGTTTACTCATGTTGATGTTGAAAAATTTAAAGCAGGTGATGAACTCACCGTAGAATTTGTTCTTGATGATGAGCAGAAAACAGAAATCAGTAAAGAAGTTATAGTCATGAATGTTTACCAAAGCTCAGTTGGCTGCAAGTTTGAAAGATCCGAAGATACCTTTGGAAGTCCATTGGGTTATTATATCATGTCAAATTTATAGTTATTGCTTTACTACCAGGTATCATATCAATTCCCCCCTTGAACGCCGGTAACTTTCTTGCAAACATGAACAACATTGGATGTCATTTTTCCCTTATTGACTTTCTCTTTTCTGTGTTAAATTTACATTGCCTTTCTTTAAAGGCAGGAATTTGGTAAAATTTTATCTTATGAATTTTTTTCGCAAATCGAAAACTAAAAGGGAGGGGATATGATTCACAGTATTATTAAACCGCTCAGTCTTTTTTTAATTTTTTCTTTTCTGTTATTAGATTTTACAGCCATTACTGCCAAAGCAGGCATTATAGGGACCGAGGCAGTAATTAATACACTCCAGGGGGAAGAATCTCTTGCCCGGATTACAGCTTTTATAGACCGGCAGGAGGTTCGAGAGGCCTTCTTAAAAAATGGTATTGATCCGGCACAGGCGAAAATTCGAGCAGCGAGCCTTACAGATCAAGAAATATCAGAGATATGCAAAACTCTTGATCAACTTCCCGCTGGCGGCGATGGAATTGGGACAGTGATTGGTGCTGCTGTGCTCATCTTTCTTGTCTTGCTCCTAACCGATATCCTTGGCTTAACAAATATCTTCCCATTTGTAGTACATAAGAAATAAATTGATACATTTTTTTCGTAAGGCCGGTGGCCGGGACACCGGCCTTGTCTTTATACTTTTGCTATTTTTTTCTTTTGGATGCAGCGCATGGCACCCAGGCAAATTGTCATTGCCTGCAGACATGCCGGAAGAAATTATTCTTGAACAAGTCCCTTTTTTCCCGCAAGAAAAATATCAGTGTGGCCCTGCTTCACTGGCAATGGTTCTAACTTGGAGCGGTCTTGAATTGAGCCCCGATGATTTAACTGCTGATGTCTATACACCTGACCTTCATGGTAGCCTCCAGCCATCTCTGATCAGTGCTGCCAGGCATTACGGTCGGGTGGCCTACCCGATTAAAGGGCCAGTGGAGATGTTTGCTGAGGTCAGTGCCAGACATCCTGTGATTATCCTCCAGAATCTTGGTCTAAGCTGGCATCCTAGATGGCATTATGCCGTGGTCATCGGCTATAAAAATAAAGGCAGAGAAATCATCCTGCACTCAGGGGTAAATGCATCTGAGCCCCTTTCAGGGCGGGTATTTCAAAATACTTGGCAGCGTGCCAATTATTGGGGATTGCTGGTATTGCCCACTGATGAATTACCTGCCATGGTTACTGAAGAAAAATACCTGAGTGCTGTTGCTGGCTTAGAACGGGCAAGACAATTTGAGGCGGCAATCAGTGCATACCAGACGGCACTAACCCGTTGGCCTCAAAGCCTGCCAGCCTGGATGGGTTTAGGGAATAGTTTTTACGCTCAAGGGGATTTATCCTCTGCGGCAAGCGCTTTTAAGCAGGCCATGGTATTATATCCGGCAAATGGCATGCCAATGAACAACCTGGCCCAGGTATTATGGGAGGAGGGCAAAAAAGAACAGGCCCTGCAGGTAATTCGACATGCGATAGAACTGGGTGGTCCTTTAACGGATGTTTTTGAAAAAACCCTGCACGATTTTGAACAAAACGACAAATAAGATATAATTTTTCTCATTTCTGGTAAAGAAAAGATGAATTATTACTGTCTTATGAAAAGCCTCAATATATGAACTTTCAAGAAAGAAGGCTTATAATGTCTCGAACTTAAAGCAAAAGAACTTGATTACCTGAACAACATTGTCATCATACATAGCAACTTCCCAAGAAAAGAAAATTTTACTATTCTGGTACGCAAACTGCTATTAAAGATTCAATGCAATTTTCACAATAACCCCTCTCCCTGCACCTACATTTTCAACAGATTTGTTAAAAGTATTTTTTACAGGAATGGTTGAATGAATGGATAGCAAAAGAGAAATACCTGAAACCCCGGTTATCCGTCCACCGAGTGAATACCGCAGCCTCCTTGTCCGCTTAACCAGGGGATGCAAATGGAATCGCTGCCGTTTTTGCGGCCTTTATCCATATCTTGGTGAACCAATTTTTTCCAAACGTTCAGTTGCTGATGTGAAGCATGACATTGATCTTCTCAAAAAGCGCAATCTGAATTCGGAGACTGTATTCTTTGGTGACGCAGACCCACTTCAGATAGGCCTGGATGAATTTATCGAAATTGCCCGGTACCTTCGTGATGTATTCCCTGTCAAGCGGCTCACCTCATATGCCAGAGTCTCAACTCTCTGGAAGCTTAAAAAGTATGCTATTCAGGCTCTTGCCCGAGCGGGTCTCAATAGAGTGCATATCGGTTTAGAATCGGGTGATGAAAAAACTTTGAATTTTCACCGCAAAGGACAGTCTCCCAAAATGGTGCAAGAAACGACCGGCTGGCTAAAGGAGGCAGGCATTGAAGTATCTTTCTATGTGTTGCTGGGCATGGGCGGCAGGGAAAATTGGCAAAGACACATCCTTGGGACCGCAAGAGTGATCAATGAAACTGAACCGGATTTTGTCAGGATCAGGCGGTTATGGCTATACAGAGGCAATTCAGTTTTTTCCGGTCCAGAGTGTCCCCTTTTTGAAGAGATACGCGCCGGTGCTTTCACGCCACAAACACCTGAAGCTAGTGTTCTTGAACTTAAGCTTTTAATTGAAATGCTTGATGACCATCTTGCCACTTTTGTTGTCTGCGATCACCAAAACAACTATGTGCATGTATCAGGTGTCATCAAAGAAGACAAGAAAGATATGCTTGCAGCGATAGAGGAATTTTTGAGTCTTCCTCAGGAAGACCGGGAGCAACATTATCAATCGGTTGGCTCAGGGATATAATTCTCTGCCATAGAATTTCAACATGCGTAATGGATATTGCAAGTTCCCAATAGCCTCCTAAAAATTACTATTTGGGCAAGGCTTGAGTTCTATAAACTTTTCCTTTCCAATATGAGATTAACACTAATTAGCAAAAATAATTGAAATGAGGGCTAAGTATGAGCAAGGCTTTAAGGGTGGGTGATAAGGCTTTGGTGAGTAAAGCATTCACTGAAGAAGAAGTTTTCCAATATGCCAATATTTCAACTGACAAGAATCCACTGCACCTGGATATAGCTTTTGGCGAGGCCTCGATTTTTGGCCAACGTATTGTTCATGGCATGCTAGTTGCCAGCCTTTTCTCAGGACTCATCGGCATGGAACTTCCCGGTGAGGGCAGCATTTACCTTGGGCAGAGCCTAAGTTTTAAGGCTCCAGTCGCTATTGGTGAGCGGGTCACCGCCTCTGTTGAAATAGTAAATATCCGGGAAGACAAACCCATTATTACCTTGCGGACCCTTTGTATTAATTCTGAAGGTGCGGTCGTAGTCGAGGGGGAAGCAGTCGTAAAAGCTATGAACCCCACCCCACTTCCTTAACAAAGTTTTTCTTGCTTCGGGAAATAGAATACTTAGAATTTTTGATGAAAACAAATTGGCATTGTATGTCTTTTACAGAGTTATCAAATTTTTCGGTAGCTTATCATAACGCAACAGGTATTTTGCCTCCTTCTTGGGTCATTACAGGAAACTTTTTTGCGAAAGAATGCCCTAAAAGGGGCTGAATGATCTTCAAACGCTAGGATACTCTCAGATTCACAGCCATTTAGAGCCTGCGATTATGCATTTGATATGACTATCATCTGCAGTTCGGTTCTTCAAAGACCACCCTTGTCTTAAGCTTGGCAGACCAAACCACGCAATCGGGTAAATAATATCCACGGGATATCGTGATTGGGTAATTTTTACCCGTTGGGGATGCTGTGCAGAAACAAGCATTAAGTAAAGAACCGGAAGGGAAAAGTTATTTTGTTAATCATTTCAAATGGTAAATTTTTTCTGATAACTCTGGCATGGTTTGTGAAAAACCAATGCTAAAAGTATTTGAGAACCAACAGAAGAATTATAAATG
>Ga0209742_10001162_pt1 | contig 12521 bp, 8 predicted proteins | sample DeeMarSeWOR38_10_FD_187462 | JGI IMG/M metagenome (GOLD analysis project Ga0209742, IMG submission 187462) | Marine sediment microbial communities from White Oak River estuary, North Carolina - WOR-3-8_10 (SPAdes) (version 2) | ecosystem: Environmental > Aquatic > Marine > Intertidal zone >... | reverse complement strand
GCGCGCGCCGAAGCTCAAGGAAATATTACCGCACGCAGACGAATTCGATCCCAAGTTTAAATATCTTTGTGATGCTCCCGTTGAAGATGATCAGGGTAATCCCACCATCGTTCGCTACAGCCGAAAAAACAAAGAGCAGTATCTAATGACTGAAGTCGACGGCAAGGCGACGGGCTGGACCGCGCATTACCGGGACGGTAAGTGGGTAATCGACAAACCCGAAGAGAAAAAACCTGCGAAAAAGAAAAAAGCGGCTAAAAAGAAAAAAGCCGCCAAAAAATCCTGACCCTCTAATTACTCTCTATATTTCATTAATTAACAAAGTTTGCACACCTGGTGTTCACAACACCGGGTGTGCCCCTTCATTCGCACACAAATCACAATTGCCATGATGCAATACCATGTTCTAGAGTTACAGAAAATGATCAATAGCACTGGTACTTGTAGATTGCTAAATACTGTAACAACAATCTTACTTTTCTTACACTGCGAGCGACGGGCGCCTTGCACATCTTTTTATCAAAATATTCGCAGCAAAAAATTGCACGGAACTAGTGCGTCTTTATATCAGTCTACGTTGATGAGTGTTAATTAAATAACTCTCACCAGCGTCCAGAAACAAATATTTGACAATATTAGGAAGTCATTAATACATTGATTATGGGTGAATACCCATATAAGCAGGCTTATAGATTAGCCAGTTACTATCGGCAGGATATCTTTATGCCGACAACCATTACCAAATGACAGATGTTGTGCTAAGCAAATGAATTTTTTGTAAATTCAAAAAACCACTGGACCAACATGTTTTAATTGTAAAAGTATTTATGTTCGGTTTCAGCGAAGAGGTGGTTGTAAAAAAACCTGCTCCCGGTGTTTTCAAGACTCCCTCATATGTCTGAAAAAAATCAATTGCGTAGACTGGCGTTGGCCTGCTATTTGCACTTTAATTAATAGGAAGTTACAGGAATTGGTAGTATTTGTTCTGCTTGCGAAAGATTCATGGAAAGCGTATAGGTAATAGATAGCAATACGCATTCTGTAGCACATTTTGTTTGTCCTGGAGGCAGTCATGTCAATCTTCAGCCATTACCAAACCCGCTATGAGGAAGCCAAGGAAGAGGAACTCTCCATACAAGAGTACCTTGACCTCTGCAAAAAAGATTCATCCGCCTACGCCACCGCCGCAGAAAGAATGTTAATGGCGATCGGCGAACCAACCCTGGTTGATACCCGTAAAGACTCCCGGTTGAGCAGACTCTTTTCCAACAAACTTATTAAAGTATACCCTGCCTTCAAAGAATTCTATGGTATGGAAGAAACCATCGAGCAGATCGTGGCTTACTTTCGTCACGCAGCACAGGGGCTGGAAGAGAAGAAGCAGATCCTCTATCTGCTGGGACCCGTTGGTGGTGGTAAATCATCGTTAGCGGAAAAACTGAAGTCCCTCATGGAACATTGCCCGATTTATGCAATTAAAGATTCGCCTATTAACGAATCACCGCTGGGATTGTTTTCCCCCGAAGAAGACGGCCAGATTCTGGAAGAAGACTATGGCATTCCACGTCGTTATCTGAGTGGCATTATGTCGCCCTGGGCCATTAAACGCCTGCACGAATTCAACGGCGACATCACCCGTTTCAAGGTCGTTAAGTTAAAGCCATCGGTACTGGAACAAATCGGTATTGCCAAAACAGAACCCGGTGATGAAAACAACCAGGATATTTCTTCACTGGTAGGTAAAGTTGATATTCGCAAACTGGAACAGTTTTCACAGGATGATACTGACGCATATTCCTATTCCGGCGGTCTGTGTCTGGCGAATCAGGGCCTGCTGGAATTCGTTGAGATGTTCAAGGCACCGATCAAGGTACTGCATCCGTTGTTAACTGCCACTCAGGAAGGTAACTTCATGGGTACCGAAGGTCTTTCGGCCATTCCCTTCGATGGCGTTATCCTGGCGCACTCCAATGAATCAGAATGGTTGTCGTTTAAGAATAACCGCAACAACGAAGCGTTTCTGGATCGTATTTATATCGTCAAAGTTCCGTATTGCCTGCGCGCATCAGAAGAAGTAAAGATCTACCAGAAGTTATTACACAACAGTTCGCTATCCGAAGCCCCCTGTTCACCCGGCACTTTGGAAATGATGGCGCGCTTCGCGGTACTATCACGCCTCAAAGAACCGGAAAACTCCAACATCGATTCCAAGATGCGCGTGTATGACGGCGAGAACCTGAAAGACACTGACCCCAAGGCAAAAACTTACCAGGAATACCGTGACTATGCCGGTGTGGATGAAGGCATGACCGGATTGTCAACACGTTTCGCGTTCAAGATTCTGTCCAAGGTGTTTAACTACGACCACAGCGAAATTGCCGCCAACCCGGTGCATTTACTTTACGTGCTGGAACAACAGATAGAACAGGAACAGTTTCCACCCGAAGTTGCGGAAAAATATATTTCCTATTTGAAGGGAATTCTGGCAACCCAGTACGCGGAATTCATTGGCAAGGAAATCCAGACTGCCTATCTCGAATCCTACTCTGAGTATGGGCAGAATATTTTTGACCGCTACGTAACTTATGCCGATTACTGGATTCAGAACGAGGAATACCGCGACCCGGATACCGGCGAAAGCTTTGATCGCGCAGCATTGAACGAAGAGCTGGAAAAGATCGAGAAACCGGCAGGCATCAGTAATCCCAAAGACTTCCGCAACGAAATCGTCAACTTCGTACTGCGCGCCCGCGCCAACAACGAAGGCAAGAATCCTACGTGGACCAGCTATGAAAAGCTGCGCGAAGTCATCGAAAAGAAAATGTTCTCTACTACCGAAGACCTGTTGCCGGTTATTTCTTTTAACGCCAAGGCTTCTCAGGAAGACCAGAGCAAACACAAGAACTTTGTCAAACGTATGGTTGACAAAGGCTACACTGAAAAACAGGTTCGGCTGTTATCAGAATGGTACTTGAGAGTACGCAAAGCATCTTAAACGGTAGTATCTAACGTGACCCAGATTATCGATCGACGATTAAATGGAAAGAACAAGAGCGCCGTCAATCGACAACGGTTCCTGCGCCGCTTCCGAGAACAAATCAGAAAGTCAGTTTCTGACGCGATTTCCCAGCGCAGCATCAAGGATATCGACAAGGGCGAAACGGTTAATATCCCGACCCGGGATACCAACGAACCCATCTTTAGTCACGGTCCCGGCGGTCGCCGCGAAATAGTACAACCGGGTAATACCGATTTTGTTGCCGGCGACAAGGTGCCGCGACCACCCTCTGGCGGTGGGGGTTCAGGAAACGGCAAAGCCAGTAACTCGGGAGAAGGCGAAGACGATTTTGTATTCCAGCTTTCGCGTGAGGAGTTTCTGGAATTCTTTTTTGAAGACCTTGCATTACCTGACCTGGTAAAAACCCAGCTGGCGACTATCTCCGAACACAAAATGGTACGCGCCGGTTATACCACCAGCGGTGTACCGACCAACATTAACGTGATTCGCTCCATGAAAGGCGCTCTCGCAAGGCGCATGGCTTTACGCGCCCCCTATCAGGCAAAACTCAAACAAACCGAAGCCGAATACGAAGAACTCAAGCAACTGCATGAAGAAAACCATCCGAGATTGCTGGAGCTGCAAGAAGAAATTCATCGACTGAGAACCAAAATAAACGCGATTCCTTTCATCGATACCTTTGACTTGCGCTATAACAATCGCATCAAGGAACCATCACCGACAACACGCGCCGTGATGTTCTGTTTAATGGATGTATCGGGCTCCATGAATGAAGAACGCAAGGATATCGCCAAACGGTTTTTTATTTTGTTGTATTTATTCCTGACACGGACCTATAAAAACATCGACGTGGTATTTATTCGGCACCACACCACCGCGAAGGAAGTGGATGAACAGGAATTCTTCTATTCGCGCGAAACGGGTGGCACCGTGGTATCCAGCGCACTGGAACTCATGTATGAAATTATTTCTGAACGCTACCCGACGTCAGACTGGAATATCTACGCTGCCCAGGCATCGGATGGTGACAACTGGGAAGGCGACTCGCCGGCTTGTCGCGAAATCCTGGTTAACAAGATCCTGCCCTGCCTGCAGTATTATGCTTATATTGAAATTACCGCCTACGAACATCAAAGCCTGTGGCGTGAATATGAAAAGGTGAAGGAAGTTTTTCCAAATTTTGCCATTCAGGATATTGCCGGCCTGACCAGCATCTATCCGGTATTTCGCGAATTATTCAAGAAGCAAGCAGCATGAGCACCACAACCACGACACGCAAAAAACGGCGTACCCCCATTTCTGTAACTTCAGAGTGGACGCCCGAACTCATCCAGCAATATGACAAGGAGATTGCACGCGTTGCCGAAGGGTACAAACTGGATACCTATCCTAATCAGATTGAAATTATCAGCTCCGAACAAATGATGGATGCCTATTCATCCGTGGGCATGCCGCTAGGCTACCATCACTGGTCTTTTGGCAAACAGTTCCTGGACACGGAACGCCGCTATAGACGTGGCCAGATGGGTTTGGCCTATGAAATCGTCATTAACTCCAATCCCTGCATCGCATACCTGATGGAAGAAAATACCATGACCATGCAGGCATTGGTGATTGCCCACGCCTGCTACGGTCATAACTCGTTTTTCAAAGGCAACTACCTGTTCCGCACCTGGACCAATGCTGACGCCATTATCGATTACCTGGTATTTGCAAAAAAATACATCGCCCATTGTGAAAAGCGTTACGGTGTCAGTGAGGTGGAGCTGGTTCTGGATTCCTGTCATGCGTTGATGAATTACGGCGTAGACCGCTACAAGCGTCCTTCGCCGTTATCCACCGAAGAAGAGCGTACGCGCCAGCATGAACGTGAAGAATACCTGCAATCACAGGTGAATGATTTATGGCGCACGCTGCCAATTTCCGAGAAAGAACAGGACAAAAAGAAAGAAGCGCGCTTTCCGACGGAGCCGCAGGAGAATTTGTTATATTTTATAGAAAAGAATGCGCCGTTAATGGAACCGTGGCAACGGGAAATCGTGCGCATCGTACGCAAGATCGCGCAGTATTTTTATCCGCAACGCCAAACCCAGGTTATGAATGAAGGCTGGGCGACATTCTGGCACTACACCATACTAAATACCCTGTATGACGAAGGCTTGCTTACCGACGGCTTCATGATGGAGTTCCTGCAGTCGCACACCAACGTCATCGCACAACCGCCATACAACAGCCCTTATTTCAGCGGCATTAATCCTTACACCCTGGGTTTTGCCATGATGAGCGATATCAAACGCATTTGCGAAGATCCCACCGAGGAAGACAGGCAATGGTTCCCTGATATCGCCGGCAGTAACTGGCTGGAGACTCTCGACTTCGCCATGCGCAACTTCAAGGATGAGAGCTTTATCGCGCAGTTCCTGTCGCCAAAACTCATCCGTGACCTGAGATTGTTTGCGGTACTGGATGATGACACGAAAAATACCCTGGAAATCACCGCGATTCACGACGACAGCGGTTACCGGAAAATTCGCCAGGCCATGGTGGAACAATATAACCTGAGCACACGCGAACCCAATATTCAGGTTTACAATGTCGATATTCGCGGTGATCGTTCCCTGACGTTGTGCCATACGCAACACAACAGAAAACCATTAAACGACGCAGCCGATGAAGTACTCAAGCATCTGACGCGCCTCTGGGGTTTTACCGTACGTATTGACACCATAAAAGGCGATGGCAGCCGTGAGCTGACCCATGAGTGCCGGGTAAGACAGAAGTAACTTTAATATTAAAACACCTGTTTGACCATAACAGTCTCTGATTTTTCATCCAGCAACCGCTGCCCATGCCTCTTATCAGGGTACCGCCCCTTTCACTCTCGTAATACGCCAGGAGCAATGCCTTTCCAGACCAGGTCGGGAAAGGTTGACTTTTAATGCTGATTACGCATACTGAAATGCAGCTCACTAGCACATAGCACCAATGCCTTAAAACGCGCCAGCGCATGAAAATTGATTCACAATAATCCTCATAACTGCGTCATTCCGTTGCATGCTAATTGCCCGTTTCAAATCCAGTCTGTTTAAACCCATCGACAGTGCATTCCTGGTGGTTTTCCGCATTGGCTTTGCAGTCATTATGTTCTGGGAAGTAATACGCTACTGGTCCCATGACTGGATTCGTCAGTTTTATATCGAGCCTGAGTTTTATTTCAAATACTACGGTTTTGAGTGGGTGCACCCGTGGCCCGATGATGGTATGTATTATCATTTTATTGCGATGGGCATACTGGCCATTTTCATTGGCATCGGCTTTCTTTACCGTCTTAGTGCTCTGCTGTTTTTTCTCGCGTTCAGTTATATATTTTTTCTCGACCAGGCGCGCTACCTGAACCATTTTTACATGGTCATGTTGATCAGCTTTCTGCTGGTGATTATGCCCGCCAATCGCAGCTTTTCTGTTGATGAGAAGCTGTGGCCTAAATTGCGTTCCGATAGCGTACCCGGCTGGACACTGTGGATACTCAGGGCGCAGTTTGAAATCATTTATATATACGCCGGACTGGTAAAAATTAATTCCGACTGGCTGAATCTGGAACCGTTGCGGATGTGGTTGTCGACACGCTCGGACATGCCACTGATAGGCTACCTGTATACCCAGGACTGGGCAGTCGCCATTGCGGCGTACGGCGTTATTCTATTGCACGTAATAGGCGCACCGTTGTTACTCTGGAAACGTACCCGCCTGGCAGTATTCATTATCTACGCGGCGTTTCATACTTTGAATCATTTTACTTTCAATATTGGGATTTTCCCCTGGCTCACCCTGTTTGGCACCCTGGTGTTTTTTGATCCGGATTGGCCCCGGCAGCTAAAAGAAAAAATAATTCAGCGTACGGGTCCCGCTAATCAAAACGCTGTAATGACCACGCATACTGTCAACAACCAGGCGGTGATGACCACCAGCAAACTGGCACAAAACTCCTTGCTGGTGTTTTTTGCTGCCTGGTTTGCATATCAGGTTCTGTTTCCATTGCGGCATTTTCTATACCCGGGCAATGTTAGCTGGACGGAAGAGGGTCACCGCTTTGCCTGGCAAATGAAACTCAGGGACAAGGAAGCATTTGCCGATTTTACGATTCTTGATCCGGTTACCAAACAAAGCTGGTATGTCGAACCCGAACCCTATCTCACTGAAAAGCAGGCGCGCAAAATGCCAACGCAACCGGACATGATTTTACAGTTCGCTCACTTTCTGGAAAAAAAATGGAAACAGGATTATCGCCTGGATGATGTTGAAATCAGGGTAAACAATTATGTATCACTGAATGGTCGGGAACCGGCACCGATGGTCAACCCATCCATTGATTTGACAACTATAGAGCGCAACCTGAGTCATGCGGACTGGATTCTTCCCCTGCATGAACCATTAAAACGCGTTGCACAACAATGACAGTGCATTTCTGTCAAGCTCAAGTGGAACGATTACTCAATGCCTGAACCAGCCCAGCAACCAGTCATATTATTTGATGGCATTTGCAGATTTTGCCATGCCAGCGTTCAATTTGTAATCAAGCGTGACAACAGGAGTCGCTTCTGGTTTTGTCCGTTGCAATCTAGGAAAGGGCAACAGCTGGCGAAGCAATTCGGCATTGAGAATATTGACCTGACCTCAATGATATTAATAGAAAACAACAGCGTCTATCGAAAATCCAGCGCCGCATTGCGTATTGCACGCCAGTTGAAAATGCCCTGGCCACTGCTCTATGTTTTTATGATCGTTCCACCATTTCTACGCAACGCAGTTTATGATTTTATTGGCAATCATCGTTACCAGTGGTTCGGCAAATCTGAAACATGCTGGATACCTGATGATGAAACACGGGAAAGATTTCTGGAGTAACCAACTATTTTCGGCATGGCAAAAAAATTCAGGAGCCTGTAATACAGACTCCTGATTCAAGCGATGGATTCCCTTCGCAGATGCTGCGATACAATTAGCCAAAAAGATCTTGTGTGATACTCGAATACCAGCCACTGGCATACAACGCTTCGGCACGCCGGAATGACTCATCCGCATCCTTGGGACTCACACCACCTGCGCCTTCAACTTTAATAATCTTGGCACCATCGAGTCGATACACTGCCGCAACCGAAATACCATAGTCGGGACCCACCAGGCTGTAACAGGTATTGCTATAGGAGGGGTTAGGCATTTCAGTGCCGTTAATCGCCGTTACAATCGCAGCCGCACACATCTTGCCTTCACTGCTGGCGGCGTATCCTGACTTGGGTAATGGCGCGGCCACGGACGAATCGCCAATGACATGAATGCTTTTATGCAGTGTGGATTCAAAGGTTTTCTGGTCGACTGGGCACCATCCACCTTCATCGGCCAAACCCGCCTTGCGAGCAATCATGCCTGATGTCTGGTGAGGGATATAATTAATCACCGCACCTTTGATGACATCGCCAATTTCATTATGGACCTCCATATTTTTCGCGTCCACCTGACTAACAATTCCGCCTTTAGTGCCTGACACCCATTCAATCATGCCCGGGTATAATGCATCCCAGCCCTGGGTAAATAACGGCATCTTGGAAAATTTTTCCTTGGCATCCAGGATCAGGATCTTGGACTTGGGTTTGTTGGTTTTCAGGTAGTGCGCAATCATGCTTGCTCTTTCATAAGGCCCCGGCGGACAGCGGAACGGATTCGGCGGCGACACAATCACCACGGTACCGCCATCATCCATTGCCTCCAGCTGATTTTTAAGTAAAGTCGTTTGCTTACCGGCTTTCCATGCATGGGGCACTGATTCTGAATCTGCCTCGGAAAATCCCTCTACTTTATCCCAGAGAAAATCAATACCCGGGGAAACCACAGCCCGATCATATTCGAAGCTGCTACCGCCTTTGGTCTTGATGGTTCTTTTTTCAGTATCAATGTCTGTTACTTCGTCATGCACCACATTGATGTCGTGTTTACTTGATAATGCGTCATAGCTATGGGTAATAGAATTAATATCCCTCAAACCTCCAAGCACCAGGTTACTAAAAGGACAGGTAACAAACTTTGCATCCCTTTCAATTAAGGTGACATCAATGTTTGGATCAAACTTTTTGATGTATTTCGCGCAGGTTGCGCCGCCAAAGCCACCACCAACAACTACGACGCGTGGCCTGGGTTTACTGCTAAATCCGAAGCTTGATATAGGCCACAAAGCAGAACCTAGCGATGCTGACGATAAAACGACTCCACCCACTTTGATAAAATTACGGCGTGTTATTTTCTTTTTCATTTTGCCAGCCTCCCTATTTTTTACTCGCGAAATATTCCGCAATCAGTTTGATCTGGGCATCGCTATAACCTTTCGCGTGCCGCTGCATTACGGTTGACGGACGTTTGTCATCGCGAAAATCCAGCATAGCTTTCTCAATATAGTCCGCGGATTTACCTCCTATAGCGGGAATAGCGCCAGTGCTTCTTCCATCCGGCCCATGGCAGCCGTTACAGGTAATGCTGAGTATTGCACCTTCTGTGACTGGCTCAGCGTTAGAAGTGAGGGGAATTAATAACAGATAAGTTACAGCCAACATCCATGCGCCAGGTTTGAGAACCCACATGATCATCCTCCTTTAGATTTTTCTTGTGGTTTTTCTTGTACTTCTTCTCCTATTAAACTTAGATTAATTTACTTACAGCACAATTGATACGCATCAAGAGAAATGTGGAATATACCATCACACATTGTAAGGATAAGATAAAAACGGTGAAGTGACCGGCACATTGAATACCGATGACACTAAACATTGTCAACGAATCAAGCTATATCTGGCCCAGGATTATCAGCCAAAGCCGCATAATGATCAGAGGCGAGCCAGAGTGGTAAAAGATTGACTATTGGATTTGTGAAGCTGGAGGTTTGAGGCCTGTTAGCAACCGCTAACAGGCTCCAACAATACTGCACGATGACAGCTATAAACCGTTACACAGTTTTATAAATTTCAGATCCTTGCTGCTTGAACTCTGCGGCTTTTTCTTTCAGTCCTTTTTCAATGGCAGCATCCAGATTGACGGCAACGCCGTCGGACTGTTCTGATTCCTGTTGCGCTGCATAGTCGCGCACATCCTGAGTAATTTTCATGGAACAGAAATTAGGTCCGCACATGGAACAAAAGTGCGCCACTTTATGCGCCTGCTTCGGCATGGTTTGATCATGGAATTCACGCGCCCGGTCAGGATCCAGCCCCAGGTTAAACTGATCTTCCCAACGAAACTCGAAGCGGGCTTTGGACAGGGCGTTGTCACGAATCTGCGCACCCGGATGTCCTTTTGCCAGATCAGCGGCATGCGCTGCAATCTTGTAAGTGATAATACCTTCTTTTACATCATCGCGATTCGGCAGTCCCAGATGTTCCTTGGGTGTCACGTAGCAGAGCATGGCAGTGCCAAACCAGCCGATCATAGCTGCACCGATGGCGGAAGTAATATGATCGTAACCGGGCGCAATATCAGTGGTCAGCGGACCCAACGTATAAAACGGCGCTTCATCGCACACCGCCAATTGCTTATCCATGTTTTCCTTGATCATATGCATGGGTACATGACCGGGGCCTTCAATCATGGTCTGCACGTCATGTTTCCAGGCGATCTTTGTCAACTCACCCAGGGTCTCCAGTTCACCAAACTGCGCTGCGTCATTGGCATCGGCAATGGAACCAGGGCGTAAACCATCACCCAGTGAAAATGAAACGTCATAGGCTTTCATGATGTCGCAAATATCTTCGAAATGGGTGTAAAGAAAGTTTTCCTTGTGGTGTGCCAGACACCACTTCGCCATAATAGATCCACCACGCGAGACTATACCTGTTGTGCGTTTCGCCGTTAGCGGTACATAACGTAACAACACGCCCGCATGAATCGTGAAGTAATCCACACCCTGCTCCGCCTGTTCAATCAGGGTATCGCGGAATATCTCCCAGGTAAGCTCTTCTGCCTTACCATCCACCTTTTCCAATGCCTGATAAATAGGAACGGTACCGATGGGCACCGGTGAGTTACGGATAATCCATTCACGGGTTTCATGAATGTTTTTGCCGGTGGACAAATCCATGATGGTGTCCGAACCCCAACGAATTCCCCAGGTCATCTTGTCCACCTCATCTTCAATGGACGAGGTCACGGCGGAGTTGCCGAGGTTACCGTTTATTTTCACCAGGAAGTTACGCCCAATGATCATGGGCTCAAGCTCGGTGTGGTTAATGTTGGCAGGAATAATCGCCCGCCCCCGCGCCACTTCCTGGCGCACAAACTCGGGAGTGATTTCTTTGGGTATCGCTGCACCGAAGGACTCACCAACATGTTGTTCTTGCAGCGCATCCTTCATCATTTCCAGGCGCATATTTTCGCGAATGGCAATAAACTCCATTTCGGGTGTGATAATGCCCTGCCTGGCGTAATGCATCTGTGTCACATTACACCCGGCCTTCGCGCGACGCGGTTGGGTGATGTGTTTGAAACGCAGCTTATCTAACGATGTTTCGTGTAAGCGCTGCTGTCCGTATTCTGATGACAGCATCGACAAAATCTCCGTATCGTCACGCTCTTCAATCCATGCCGCGCGCACTGGTGCCAGTCCGGCGCGAATATCGATACGCGCTTGCGGATCGGTATAAGGACCCGAGGTGTCATACACCAGCACGGGGGGATTTTTTTCCACCGCACCCGCCTGATCATTCAGTAGCGGTGTATCGGTGAGGGTAATCTCGCGCATGGGCACCCGGATATCCGGACGGCTACCCTGCACATAAATCTTTTTCGAATTGGGAAAGGGTTGGACTGACGCATCGTTGATCTTCGCAGTCTGACTCAGAAATTCGTCCGCAATCGCACTCATAATATATCCTGTAATATTACGATCCGTTGGTGAACAGCGGGATGAATCAAGCGAGATGCTTCCCTACGCCGGTTCCGCCCGGATCAGGTTCAAAGGGTGTATTCTCAGCGCTGACGAGCAGTTATCGCCCTCAGGCACCCCTAGCTAGATGAAAAGAAACTCCGACAGTAGCGAATAATTGACTGTGACACAAGGGCATCGTTCAATCCCTATTGTTAGATGCAATACCGGTCATTAATTGATCAATTGCCAGGCCAAAGTATTCATAATGAACTCTACAACTGCTGAGACATAAAAAAAGGGCTGGTGAACCAACCCTTTTTAATTTTAATAGTCCAGCGTGCCTGCTAGGAGAAAATCCAGACAGCCCTTAATTACCTTGGCGCAAGCGGGCACGTATCGCACTTAAACGACTGCGCAACGAACGAAGCGCACCACTGCCGCCGCCATCATCGTCGTCGTCAGCTTCTCTTCCACGATCATCATCGTCATCATCATCGTCATCTTCATCGCGCGCACCACTCCCCATACCCATACCAGGACTTGGCGTTGTGGGCGACATGCCAGGGGGCGGAGTCGTTGGTGGTGGCACAGGTGAAG
>Ga0209742_10001161_pt1 | contig 12534 bp, 9 predicted proteins | sample DeeMarSeWOR38_10_FD_187462 | JGI IMG/M metagenome (GOLD analysis project Ga0209742, IMG submission 187462) | Marine sediment microbial communities from White Oak River estuary, North Carolina - WOR-3-8_10 (SPAdes) (version 2) | ecosystem: Environmental > Aquatic > Marine > Intertidal zone >... | reverse complement strand
ACGCGCTTCGTGAATACGGATCGCACTCCGACTTCTCGTGACTTGATGTTGCAGTGCGGTAGCAGCTCCAGACAATCGCATTGATTCCGTTCACTATGCAACGGACAACCAATCCGCTTCATCGTCTGAAATGTGAGGCCAAGCCCATGCATTCCCCGCGGGTCGGCATTTTCATGATCCGGCTCCGCTCCCGGTCGTGTCCCGGCGAGGTAGCTCACAGAACATCGATGCGACTATGCGGCGGGCGATGAGATAAATAGACAACAGCAGCAGGGCCACGCCGAGCAGGCCGAGCTCCCCGCCGCGCCATGGCAGCAGCGCCAGCGCCCCGGTCGCCCCGAAGAGCGACAACAGGGTCACCAGCAGGAAGGGGCCGCAGGCTGCGCATCCGGCGACGATCACCCCGGTCGCCGCACCGCCCACGCTGGCTGCCATCTCGCCCCGCGGCAACTGCGCGCTCCGTTGCCGAAGGAAAAACGCGATCAGGGCGATGTCGATGCCGAACAGCAGCGGGATGGCCAAGGCGTTGAACAGCGCGAGCGCATCGAAGCTGGTCGCCGCCGGGGCGAGCAGGCTGAGCAGGAGCCGCGCCTTGAGCGCGAGCGCGACGTCCGGGGTGGTGAACACCGTGGCGATCAAGCGGTAGTTTGGCGCCCACAGCAGCAGCGCGAAGGTGATCGTGGCGACGGCGATGGCGAGCGCGAGATAGGCGGGGCGGACGAAGACCTCGCGCCCGGCCTGGACGATCACTTTCGCGGGGTCAATCAGCCGCATGGTCACGGCCCCTTCTGCTCGAGTGCGATGCCGACCACGAGCTCCCACGATTCATACGTCTGCGCCCCGGCAACCGGGAAGGTCTTGCCATTCGGCGCCACGACCACGCTGAACGGGGCACCGGGCACGCCGGCCGCGTTGGCCTCGGCTACATCTTCGGCGACTCGTTGGGCATGGCGGCCGCTCTTTAGGCACTGCTCGAACGGGTTGCGGTCAAGGCCGACATGGGTGGCGATGCGCGGCAGTTCAGCGGGGTCGAGCCGGTCGTTGCTCGGCGTGATCTCGAACAGGCGGTCGAGATAGGCCCAGAAACTGTCGTGGCCGCCCAACTCCGCCGCGCATTCCGTGGCCTCGGCCTCCTTGCGGGCCCTGGGATGGATGGCATCGATCGGCCGGTGGCGATACACCCACGCGACCATGCCCTGATAGTCCTGCACGAGCCGCTGCAAGGTGGGATGCTGGCGCTTGCACAACGGGCACTCCGTATCGCTGAACTCGACGATCTTGACCGGCGCCTGCGGGTCGCCGCGGACATGGTCACGGTCCGTCACCGGCCGGATCACACCAGCCCGTTCGGCAGCCCCGGCCGCGCCAGCCGCCAGCGCGCCGGCCACGAGCAACGTGGCGATGACCCGGAGAATCACGGCAGTAGTCGAGTTGTTGTTCATATCGGGCCACCTCCCTCGGGGTTCGAGCGCAGGTGTGGCGCGCAACAACCAGACGAAAGATTCTCCTCTTCTTAACCGAATTTTCTGCGTCGTGGAAACCGACGCATTGATATTGCGCAAGAACGCTGCGGCTTGCTTGTACCAGCTAGAAGCATCTCTCGCGTGACGATGCGGCGTTGCTGCCATTTTTCTGCCACTTACTCCGCTCGTAACTAGTGCCTGATGGGGCTCTGCCTCAAAGAATTCTCGAGTGGGCTGTCTCGTTCGCGACACCCAAAGGTACTAATACCTAGGACTGATTCCGCAAGATCCACTTGGTGATGACAATAGTTGGGTAACCGGAGCGATTCGGTAACACCACAACGCCATCGGGAGGTGGACTATGCGACCCATATTCAGGTTACTGGTTGGCTTACTGTTGACGTTACCGCTTGCGCCGCTGCACGCCGCCGTGCAAGGCAAAGACGTTACGTACAGCGCGGGCGGTACAGTGCTAAAGGGTTATCTTGCCTACGACGACGCGGTTCAGGGCAAGCGCCCGGGCGTGCTCGTCATTCACGAGTGGTGGGGCCAGGACGGTTATGCGCGCGATCGCGCGCGAGCCTTGGCGAAGCTTGGCTACGCCGCGTTCGCAGCGGATATGTATGGCAATGGCATGACCGTTGACCATCCGGACAAGGCCCGTGCCGCCATGAAGGAACTGTTGGGCGATGCGAAAGTATTGAGGACCCGATTCGACGCAGGGCTCGCCGTTCTCAAAAAGCACAAGACAACAGATGCCCGACACGTCGCCGCGGTTGGATACAGCATGGGCGGAAGGACGGTGTTGGAAATGGCGAGGGACGGTGTCGAAATTGCCGGCGTCGTGGACTTCTATGGCGGCCTCAACACCGACAACCCGGCCAAACCGGGAATGGTGAAGAGCAGGATTCTGGTACTCATCGGCGCCGATGATCCGGTTGTTCCGCCTGCCATGATCGATGCCTTCAAGAAAGAAATGGACGCAGCCAAGGCGAATTACAGGATCGTGAGCAATCCGGGCGCCAAGCATTGCTTCACGAACCCGAGCTCGGATGATTTGGCAGCGAAGTTCAAGCTGCCTTTTGCATATAGCGCCGAGGCTGATCGGAAATCCTGGGCCGAACTGCAGACTTTCTTGACGCGCGTTTTCAGGTAGCCGCAGTGCCATGACAGGTGCCCGGGCTGCACGGAAGTGGGAGCTTGCCCGGGTGCCGTGACACCGGCCTTACCGCAGCTAGGGCCAAGGAGGAAACCCGCATCTCATTGGTGGTGCCGCGGTTGTGGAAGACCAACCAGCACGACCGAAGAAAATAGAGATCCGCTCAGCGCAGTGCTCGCGGTGGGAGGAACGATCCTGGGGTCGCCGACTGGAACATTACGAGACACCGGTTCTCACTGCCGAGCAAAACGATGTCGACGCGGCCATCGCCGTCGAGGTCGCCGGCGGCCACTCGACTGACCGAGATAGGCGTCGCGAACACGTCGGAGAGCACAAATCCCCCGACGCCATTGTTGATGAGCAAGTTGGCGCGTGAGTCCCAGTCTGAGCCGACCGGGAAGTATCCCACCACCGCGGCGTCGGGGGCGCCATCCTGGTTGAAGTCCACGAGCACGGCATCGTCGAGTCCATGAATACCGGCAAGCGAGGTGTAGATGGGCGCGTCAAATAGGCGCGCGGTTGCGGTCTGCGGTACTACGAGAAGTTGCGCCGTGTAGTCTCTACTGAAGGGCGTTTCAAAAGCGAACAGGTCGCGCCGGCCATCGACATTAGCATCTGCGATCGCCAACCGTCCGGCATTCAGGCCCGTCTGCGGCGCAAGCAGGCCTGACATGGTGAAGCCGCCACCCGAATTCTGGTACGCCACAACCAATGCCGTGGTCGGCGGGTAGACGCCAGGCGGGTTCGTGTAGACCCAGGCGAGCATGTCGGCGAGCCCGTCACCATCAACGTCTCCGGCAACGAGGTTTGTTGTGGTGTCGGGCATGGCGACGTCCACTTGTGGACCAAAGCTGCCACGGTTCAGCGGGTCCTGGTAGCGAAGGACGACCCGGCCCGAGCCATACGCGCTGTCGGTTGCTGCCACGTCCGGTGCGCCATCACTATTGAGGTCCGCAATCACGGCGTCGTAGCTATGCGCGCCGGTGATCAGGGGCTGTGGCGCGAGGAACTGGCCGGGATTCGCCCCGTCCTGCAGCATGAGCAAGGTTGTGTTTGTGTCGACATCAGTGATCACGAGGTCCGGCCTGCCGTCGCCGTCGATGTCGTCAGCCACGACCCGCCAAGGATACCGGCCCACTACATAGGGCACAGGCGCGGCGAAGACGCCGGGCGTGCTCGTCTGCCGGTACACGAGCAGATGCCCTTCCTTCTGTTCATAGCTGGTCGTTAACATGGCCAGTGTCAACACGTCGGGGCGGGTGTCACCGTCGATATCTGCCACCAGCACATCGGTCTCCACCCAAACCGGTCCGAGGTCATAGCTGCCACCTGAGCCGACGATACTCAACACACCAAAGATGACGACGGCCAGTGCTATCAGAGATCGACGTGAGACGGGAGCCGTTGGGTGTGTCAGCGACATTTCTCACCTCCTTTCGGCAAGCACCGATAACGTGATGAATCCGCGTTTACCGCACCACAACAATTTGTAACAACGACTGGCGTGGGAACACATTGATGTTGAGCAATCTGCGAGCGCAGCAGAAAGCGGCGACAACGCCAAGCGCTTCAAGCACCTGGTACTGCAAGAGGGGAATGTGCTCGTCGCGAAGTGCCCGGAAGAGCCGGGTATGGCGCGAGATTGTGAATCTGGGCCAGTGCCCTTGCGACGGGTAGGCCAGCCCCTCGCACCCGATCGCAATCCCAGGGGCAGCCGATAGAATGCCTTACGACGCCATGGGTTATCAGATATTGCGCAATATCAATGTGCCGCAGGCCGGGTTTGCTCTAGCCTGACAGAGTTAAGTAAAGGAGCGAGGCGGGCGTTCGGGGAGAGCCGCCATGCCCCGCGAGGAATGCTGTTCGCCTTTGGCCGGCCGCGAGGGCCGGGGGAGGCAAGATGGATTCGGCGGGCACGAGTGAGACATGGGGGCACGCAGGCAAGCGGCAGGTGCTAGTGGCTGCGCTGCTTGCGCTCAGCCTCGGGCTCGCCGTCTACGTGCTCGATCGTCCCCCGGGCAGTGCCTATTTCCTTCCCCCGGTCTTGTCCCTTGCCGGGACTCACCTGTGGTTTGGTGCACTCGGCGCCCAGCTGCCTGAGTTCGTCCATGTCTATGTCTTCAGTCTGTTCACGGCGCTGATCCTGGGCAGCTCGCGGCGCGCACTACTCACGAGCTGCCTTACCTGGTGGGCAATCGACAGTTTCTTTGAGATCGGCCAGCACCCGCTCATCAGCCCTCACATCGCCGCCGCCGTGCCGGCGTGGTTTGCCGGCATCCCGTTCCTTGAGAACACCGCGCCGTATTTCGCCCGCGGCACCTTTGATCCGGGCGATCTCGTCGCGATCGCCATCGGCGCCCTGATGGCGTATCTCACCGTCGGCGTCATACGCCGAAAGGAGTTGAGCCATGTCCACATTTTCTAAGCCGAATCGTGGTTCCTACCGAGTGGTGGCCATGGCGGCTGTTGTCATGTTCGGCCTGTTCAGCATCGTTGGCACTGGCGGAGGAGACGATGAGGAAGGCGAGCCACCGCCGGCGATACCTGACCTCTCAGGCATCTGGGCTGGCACTTGGCAGGGCAGCGATCCGAGCGTCGGTGGCCTCGGGCCGGTGAGCGGGACTTGGGAGGCCGAGATTCACCAGGATCCGTCATCGGCGTACGGGCCGGCCATGCTATTGGGCGACGTCGATTGTATGGACGGCCAGATGCAGACCGACCCCAGCAGCAGCGGTGCCAACGAGTTGACCGGCACGGTCACGCGCGCACCTTGCGCGACGGTCAGCTGGACCTTGACTGCCCTCAACGTTCCGGACGGGACAGCCGCAGGTAGCTGGACCAACCCGCTGACCACAGGCGGCGGCACCTTGAGTGGCACGCGTATTGCGCAGCTTGGAGGGCCGCGCATCTCTTTTGCGTCGCCGCCGGCCGGTGGGCCGGGAACCGTCGTGACGCTCAGCGGACAATTGTTCTCCGACTTGACTAGCTTGCGGTTTAACGGCATCGATCAGCCGCTGCGGCAGATCGAGGAGGTGAGCCGCATCGTCGCGCGAGTTCCATTCGGCGCTGGCACGGGCCCCGTGGAGGTTATCGCGCAGGCCGGCACGGCTCGCAGTCCCCGCTACTTCAGTACGAATGTCACGTCTCCCGCGCCGGTACCCGGAGCGTCGGCTGTCGTCGGCACGACACCTGCCGCAGTGACCGTGAGTCCCGACGGACGCAAAGTCTACGTCGCAGATCGCAACAGCCCGCCAATCGGACGTGTGAGCATCCTACGCGCGGCCAATGTCTCTGTCGGCGCCCTCACGTTTACTGCGGTCACGGGCGGCAGCCCGCGCAGTGTGGTGGCGAGTCCCGATGGAAGGCGTATTTATGTCGCGACGGCTGGCCAAGGGGTGCTCGTGATGGATGCCGCGCTCGCCCAGCTCTTGGACACGATCGTGCTCCCGATCGATGACCAGGGCCGCGATAACCCCAACGGGCTCGCGATCAGCCCGGACGGCGCACGGCTGCTCGTTTCTTCGGGTACGGTCGGCGGTAGCGTGAGCGTCATTCGCATTCAGGACAAGGCGACCGTCGCCAGCCTGCCGATGGAGTCAGGCGTCGCGCCCATGGGTGTTGCGTTCAGTGCGGATGGCGAGCTCGCCTATGTTGCGGCGGCCGACATCGGCGGCTCCACCGGAAATAGCCTCATCATTTTCAATCCGGCCACAGGCGGTGTGCTCGACAGCAAGGCGGTTGGCGCTTTGCCGACCGCCGTCGCGGTGAGTCCGGATGGCGCACGCGTCTTCGTCTCCAATCAGGCCGACAACTCGGTGACCGTGTACAACATTGCAGCCAACACCGTGTCGAACCAGGCTGTTGGGGCCGGTCCGACGGGAATTGTGCACACCCCCGATGGAACGCGCGTACTTGTCGCTTACCGGGATGCTCTGAGCGTGGGCGTGCTCGACGCGAGCAGCGGAGCGCAGCTGACTAGCGTCACCGTAGGCGCGATGCCGATCGGCATTGCCATCAATCCGCAGGGCACCACTGCTTACGTAGCTAATGCAGGCAACCAGACGGTATCCGAGGTGGGAGGCACGCGTACCTTGACGGTCACGCTGACGGGCACCGGCATCGGCTCCGTGCGCTCTAGTCCTAGCGGCATCGATTGTGGCACCTCCTGCCAGGCGCAGTTTGTAGCCGGCCAAACCGTCACGCTCAACGCCTATTCGGGGAGCGGCTCGTACTTTTCCAGCTGGAGCGGCGATTGCGGTACTTCTTCGGCGACGACCGTTCAGGTGACGATGAATGCGAGTAAGAACTGCTCGGCCCGGTTCACTGCAAGCAGCCCACCATCATCGGGATGTTTCATCGCGACCGCGGCATATGGCAGCCCACTCGCGCCCGAGGTCCAGACGCTGCGGGACTTCCGCGATCGCCGCCTCATGACCAACGCGCCGGGGCGTGCGTTCGTGCGGCTGTACTACCGGTATTCGCCGCCTCTTGCTGAGATTATTCGCGGGCACGACAGCGCGCGGGCGCTGGTGCGCGGGCTACTGTGGCCGGTCGTGTGGTCGATTGCACATCCGATATTTGCCTGGACGATCCTCCTTTTGACGCCAGTGCTAGCGGTCAGCGTGGCGGTTAGGCGAAGGCGCAAGGAGTTGAGCCATGTCCATAATCTTTGAGGCGGACGGAAGTCCGTGTACGGCTGCTACCACTTTGCTACCAGCGGAGTGAACTCAAGGCAATTTGGGCTGATCTACGACGAGAGAATAAATTCATAAGAGGCTGACTGGATTAGGGCTCTTCTCAATTGTTCTTGGCTTGGGAAACCTGAAAATTCGTGCGCGTGGGCTCTCTTCCAACCCGAGCCGCTATTTTCTTTCCCCTCCAAGGATGACCCGCTAGACTGCCATCCGGGCAGTGAAATTGCCCGAGTGGCGGAATTGGTAGACGCAACGGACTTAAAATCCGTTGGGGGGCAACCCCCGTGCCGGTTCGAGTCCGGCCCCGGGCACCAGGATTATTAATTTTACTCAGTAAATATTGAGCCAATGATCGTATTTGAGCTTCAGTGCGACGCGGATCACCGTTTTGAAGGTTGGTTCACGAATTCGGAAGATTTTGAGCACCAAATGGTGTCGAACCAGTTGGCTTGTCCCGTTTGCGGGGCGACAAGGATACGAAAGGTTCCTACGCCGACGCACTTGTCATCGAGGGACGTGTCGGAACCCCCGAGCGCGTCGTCGGTGGAGATAAGCGCGGCGGAAACCGCCGTCAAGAAACTGGTTGAGTATGTGCGCGCGAATTACGAAGACGTGGGCGCCAAGTTCCCGGAAGAGGCGCGTCGCATTCACTACGGCGAGTCGGACCCCCGCAATATCCGCGGCGTGGCGACAGTGAAAGATGTCGGCGAGCTTCTGGAGGAGGGCATAGCAGTGGCCCCCGTTCCAGCTGTGGACAAGGAGAAGCTGAACTGAGCCGCTTAGTCTTCGCTTCAGTTCACCGCGTGAGATCGCGGATATTCTTGATGGGCAAGGTTCGGATCCGTTTCCCGGTAGCGCGGTAGATCGCGTTCGCAACGGCAGGGGCGAGAGGAGGGACGCCGGGTTCGCCAACGCCGCCAGGCGGTTCCTTGCTCGGCACAATGTGGACGTCCACGTGCGGCATCTCGTCCATGCGAATGATGGGAAAGTCGTGGAAGTTGCTTTGCTTCACCCGCCCACCGCTGATTGTAATCTGCCCCTTTAGTGTGGCGCTGAGCGCAAAAGCAACGGCGCTTTCCATCTGCGCAATCACGGTGTCCGGGTTGACCACCATGCCGCAGTCGATCACGCAAGTAACGCGTGGCACGCGAATCTGTCCATCATTGCTGATCTCGACATCAGCAACGTGGGCAACGCAAGTGTCGCGGCAGGAGTATACGGCGAGGCCTTGTGCGCGATTCGAAGGAGGTCGACGACCCCACTTGCTAATTGTGGCGACGCGCTCGACTACTCGGCGCAGTCGTGGCGCTTCGCCAAGTAGTCTGATGCGCAGGTCTACGGGATCAATCTTTCCGGCTGCGGCATTCTCATCGAGAAAGCATTCCGTTACGAATGCATGGTAGCTGTCCGCCACCGATCGCCACGGTCCGGTCGGTACAGGCGTCGGCACCTCACGAATTTCGCTACGAAGGTTGGGGATTGAATACGGCAAGTACTCCGAAGTTGATTTGTCGAGGTCCGGGCCGGCAGTCCGATGATGCCAGAAAAGAGGCATTCCCTTTTTGTCGAGGCCGCCGCGAAGCAGGTGCAGGGAAACAGGCCGATAGAAATCGTGCTGCACATCTTCTTCACGCGACCACGTGAACCGTACAGGGCGACCCACGCGCTTGGCGATCTGGACCACCTCGGCCACATAATCCTGCTTCAGGCGACGGCCGAAACCTCCGCCGAGCAGCGTCGTATGTACCGTCACGTCACCGGCATCGTGACCGGTGAACTTTCCGGAGGCCTCATCCCAGACACGTTTCGCTGCACCCAGGACGTAGCGCATCGCAACCTTTTCGGCATTCGTGGGCGCTTGGGTGGGGGCCCAGATTTCACAGCGACGATTCCTGAAGACCGCGGTACATCCCATCGGCTCCATCGTTGCGTGCGCCTGAAATGGCAGCTCGTATTCCACTTCGAGGGTGTGCGCAGCTGCCGCGCTTGCCAAGTCGACGTTTCCCACCGAGCGCGCGACGGTGCCTGCGTTTCGCACGGCTTGACGGAGTCCCGCCCCGATCGACTCGGAGGTGACATCGTTCCGCATCGGGTTGGCGGGAAAGCGAACCGCGCGCGCACCCTGAAGGGCGGCCCAGGAATTGTCTGCGACCACCGCGACACCGGAGTCAATTGGGAATACCTGGAGTACACCCTTGACCGATTTGGCGGCACCGGCATCGAAATCGCTGGTGGACGATCGAAACACAGGCGGATGCGCGATTGACGCGTACACCATGTCCGGGAGCACGATGTCGGTGCCGTATCTGGCGGTTCCGTTGACTTTCTCCTGCGAATCCAGCCGCCGCGCCGGTCGGCCAAGCAGTCGAAACTCCGCAGGGCTTTTCAGATTCACGACCGCCGGCAATTGCATGGTGGCGGCAAGTTTGGTGAGTTGGGCGTAGCTGCGTTTGCGGCGCGAGGAATCGTGAATGACTGTGGCATTCACGGTGCGACATGTCGCGGGATCAACTGCCCAGTCCTTGGCGGCTGCGGCGACGAGCATCGCGCGGGCGGCCGCGCCAGCCTCGCGAAGTGGCCTCCAGGCGTCGCGGACGCTAGAGCTGCCGGCGGTATGCTGTGGTCCGTAAACCGGGTCGGTGGTCGCGTGTTCGACGCGCATGCTAGACAAGGGGACGTCCAGTTCCTCAGCGATCAGCATGGGTAGGGCCGTGAATACCCCTTGGCCCATCTCGGCCTCGGCGACCCGAACGTGGACAAGCCCGTCCGTGGTAACTTGCAGCCAAATGTTGGGCCGGAAGGAGCCCGGCGTTTTAGGCCACTCACCACGATCGGGTTGGGAGCCGGGGGAAGGGAGCATTATGCCGAGCGTCAGCCCGGCAGAGGCCGCGCCTGCGGCTTTCAGGAAAGAGCGGCGAGAAATCGGCACAGGCAGGTCTTCCGTAAGCCTCGATCCGACATGGATAGCCCTGGTAGCAACTTCAGACGGATTTCAGTGCATGCGGTTCCTCTACGGTAGGGCGGGTCGGGCTTGGTGAGAATGGGAGGGGTTGGTCAAACCACGGGCCCTGGATGGAAAAAAAAGAGATTTAACATAATACACATTATACGCATATGTCTCTATTACTCAGTTTCGAAGCAAAACCATCGCCCCGGGGGCCTCGATTCGGGGCCCGCGCCCCCTTGCGCATCTCGCGTCATCAGAAGTTAATCTTGCCGACCTGTCCCCAAATCGCCAATCCAGCACACATGTCACTTGAGGATCCAGACAAGAGCGCCACCTCTGTTGAAGTTGACGCGCTTGCGGCGAGCGAGTTCTCACTCGCGGAAGGTCTTGTATACCTCAATCATGCTGCTGTCGCGCCCTGGCCCCAGCGCACGGCCCATGCCGTTGCGGCATTCGCGCGCGAGAACGCCGACGTCGGTGCGCGTCATTACCCGCGATGGCTACAAAAGGAGCAGGAGCTGCGGTCCCAGGCCGCAAAGCTTCTCAATGCTTCTGGCGAAGACATTGCGTTCATCAAGAACACATCGGAAGGTCTGAGCATCGTCGCATACGGATTTCCGTGGCGCTCCGGCGACAACGTCGTGGTGCCGCGCGATGAATTTCCATCGAATCGCATTGTGTGGCAATCGTTGGCCGCGCGGGGCGTTGAAACGCGCGAGGTCGATTTGTCCGGGGCGCAGGACCCGGAGGCGGTCTTGGTTGCTGGGATGGATCGTCGGACACGATTGCTGGCGGTTAGCAGTGTGCAATTCGCTACGGGTCTACGAATGGATCTGGCGAGACTGGGCGAGATGTGCCGGGCGCGAGACGTGGCGTTCTGCGTCGACGCCATTCAGGGGCTCGGCGCGTTGCCACACGACGTGACAGCCATGAACATAGATTTTCTGGCCGCGGACGCACACAAATGGCTTCTTGGTCCGGAAGGTATCGCCCTCTTCTACTGTCGCCCGCAGTGGCGTGACCAACTTGCCATGTATGAATTCGGTTGGCACATGGTAGAGGACATCTCGGATTTTGAGCGACGCGACTGGGTGCCAGCGAAGAGTGCGCGCCGCTTTGAGCCCGGGAGCCCAAACATGATCGGCATCCACGCGCTCAGTGCGAGTCTTTCGTTGCTGACCCAGATCGACATGCAAATCATCGAAAGACGAGTGCTTGAGCGTAGTCAGCATTTGTTTGATCGCTTGGATGCTCTGCCCCTTATCGAGCTGATAACACCGACGGCACGCGGGCGTTATGGCGGTATCGTCACGTTCCGTGCCCCGCAGGTTGATGCGGGCGCCTTATTCGCCGCGCTGCAGGCGCGCGATGTAGTTTGTGCACAACGCGCCGGGGGCATCCGTTTCTCGCCGCACTTCTACACGCCGCTTTCTGCGTTGGACGAGGCGGTCGATCGTACGAGAGATGCCATCCGGGCGGTTCAGGCGAAGACGGCGACGCGCTAGGCGCGCGCTAGGTGATAGTGGCGCTCCGCACTGCTTCATCATTGATTCTCGTGCTCGACCAGTTGTTTGGTTAGCTTACCGTGTACGCGTGCTGCGGCGATCGCTTTGTAATGGCAAAATATTTCCGCACCAATACCTCGCTGAATATGACGCCTGCGTATACTTGTTATTTGTGATGGTCAGGCCGTGACTACCGTAGCGAATAGTGTCGCGGGCGGAAACCGAAGGTAAACCAAGTTCTGGCAGGGAAGCAATGATTGGCGATGGTGATGTAAACAACAGTCCTCCGACTCACGTCTATGCGCTGTTCCGGGAGATGGAACGCACAAGCGTATGGTTGGGCATGAGACCCGCGGCGCTGTGGGTGCGGATTGCGCCGGAGGTTCCACCTAATCTGCGAGTCGATGAAAAGCATCTCCGCCCTTTTCTGATGCGGCTTGCGGCAGTTGCTGCCGTTGCGTCTTCGGCCCATGGAGTATGTGTCGACGTACAGGTGCGCCCTGATCCGGGATACGGCGCCGGAAAGATTCGCCTGCGTTTTGAAATCCGCTATGCGGACTCTCTTCCAAGCGGATGGCGGGAATTGGGGGCTGTCGCGGGCATCAGCATGTTGCCAGAAGGCCCCATGCCGTGGATCGAGATTCATGCTGGGGTGGTTACGGCGGAGGATACCGCACACGTCGAGACCGGTCGCGTAGTCACGGTCGGAATCGAAAACGAAACGTACGCTGACTATGCCTCGCTATTTCAGGATCGCGGCATCCAG
>Ga0209742_10001160_pt1 | contig 12537 bp, 10 predicted proteins | sample DeeMarSeWOR38_10_FD_187462 | JGI IMG/M metagenome (GOLD analysis project Ga0209742, IMG submission 187462) | Marine sediment microbial communities from White Oak River estuary, North Carolina - WOR-3-8_10 (SPAdes) (version 2) | ecosystem: Environmental > Aquatic > Marine > Intertidal zone >... | reverse complement strand
CAGACGGGGGAGACCGCGATACCCGAATAAAGCTCCCAACGCCATGCCGATCACTGTCCATATACCACGATCTCCAGTAAATAGATCGATCAATCCACCAATCATTAAGCCGATGATGAATCCTACTGCGATGTTATTCCTCGTTTCACGAGGGGAGTTACGCTCGTGAACATCTTTATTCATGCTAGGACCCTCCTTAGTTAAAAATATTGCCCATTATTGTAAAGGAAACTTTACATATTGTCAAGGTATCATTACATATCGAATGTGACTCACCAGGATCAAAGCCAACTTTCCCCTGCAGAAACTCTTTAGAATAAACATTCAACTGGTGCACACCATAAATAGGAATTCACTATTCTCCTGATCATCAACCAGGGTCAATAATATTTCATTCAAATGTCTTAGGAGATAATTTTGATCGGTTCAGATCAAAGGCCAGACCAGATCGCTAAGATAAAAATACCAGATCGGCTCCCGATACGAAGATCACGTGCACCATTAAGGCCATGGGATCGCCGCTGGATCGCTGTAGCCGTGTTTATCCACTGTGTAAAGTTTGCCACCCGAATCCCCACTGCAGCTCTGATCGTCAGCGAAATCGTACCTTAGATCATCTGTGTGCACGGCGATACCCACTAAACTGCCATTCTGGCAAACGATCGCTTCGATCAGGTAGCCGCGGTAATCATCCTCCGTCATCCAGACCTCCTCCCAGGTAACAATCACAACATCTTCATCGCGGCTGGCCTGGACGTTACCTGGAGGCCCATAAAATGTTGAATATGGCAACCTGGATTGAACGACCGCCACCGTGCGGAGATCTCCCTCTACCTCAACTACCGAAGCTGCCACCCAACAATGACGGTCCAGGTTCTCAGGTTGAATCCAAAGCCAGGACCCGGAGGAATTCCGGCCGTTCACTTCGGCATGATCCCCTTCATAAAGGCCATGCGAATAAAGGTATACCGTACTCGGCCCATAACGACAATTGGCCTGCATAAGGACGGTTGCGTCCGGAAAATCGAAGGTCGGTGTTGGGGTGATGGTGGGGGTCAGAGAAATCGTGGGAGACAAGGTGATCGAGGGGGTAGGGGTCTGGGTTGCTGTGGGCGTCATGCTGGGGAGCGGTGTAGCAGAAGGTGTTAAAGATGGAGTGGATGTTCGGGTCGCGGTCCAGGAGGCAGTCGGAGTGGGGGAAGCAGGGACCCCAGAAAAAATCTCACCACCACAACCTGCCAAGATGATCGAGCTGAGTATCAGAAATCCAAGTAAGGATAAGAGCCTAAACCGAAATTTGAAAATCATTGTTTGCTCAAATTGAACACGCCATCCCAGAAGTCTCTTCCAAAGAAAGGATGACATGATTTTGTAACCAAGTGACCGATTATACCTTGTTCGCAGTATCGAATAAATCGTACAAAGTTCCTAAAAATCTTGCCAGCTGTATTTCACCATGATTGACTTCGGCGAGATTATCTGTGGTTTAATATAGATATCCCACATACATCATCCGATTGGATTTACCGTGGAATTAAATGTGAAATAAATGAACTATCCGAACTGTGAGACCCTGGATTTAATTATGGGAGGTACTGCTCATGTCTGATGCAGTGGAAATTCGAGAACATCCCACAGCACAAGAAATATATATGTTCGCCGGCTGGCGCCAATGGGCTGATGCCGGCTCGACCTCATCGGGATTACCCCAATATCTGATCGAACAAACTGGTGCTAAGAAAATTGGATCGATCAGCCCGGATGGTTTTTACCTCTTTCAAATCCCAGGAACGCATGACCTGGTGAGACCGATCGTTAAATTTGAGGATGGTTATCCCGAATCGTTACAAACGCGAGAAAATGAGTTGTATTATGCTGAGCAGGATGAGCGAGGTATCCTCATTTTCCTGGGGGATGAACCTCAACTGGACATCGAACGCTATGTGCAGGCATTCCTACATATTGCAAAATCCTTCAGCGTGAAGCGCATTGTCAGCTTTGGCGGTGTTTATGGGGAACTGCCCTATAACAAGGATCGCTTAATTTCCAGCATCTACAGCCTGCCTAGATTGAAAGCGGAGCTGGAGGACATTGCGGTTAACTTATCCGATTATCATGGTGGGGCCAGCGTTGGCTCATATATCTGCCGCCGGGCCGGAGAACAGGAAATAGAATTTGTTTCCTTCTACGCCTTCGTCCCCGCTTACGATTTCTCAACTGTTTCCCAAATAGCCAACTCGATCCGCATCGAAAATGATTTCATGGCCTGGCTGGGGATTTTGCAGCGTGTCAACCACATGCTCCATCTTGATCTTGATTTGTCAGATCTGGAGCAAAAGAGTGTAAACCTGGTCGAGGTGTTTGATTCGAAAATTGAAGAACTGGAAGGCGAAGCCCCCCAACTCGGCGTGAGGGATTACATAAATCGCCTATCGGACGAATTCACCGAAACATCGTTTACACCCTTGGATGATGTCTGGGAGCAAGAACTGCGGCGTCTCTTTGGTCAATCAGATTCTGACCAGGATTGAACCAGGGAAAAAGATTCAAATCTCGACCAGACCATCAAAAACCGGTCCCAATCGCTAATATCAATTAACTGCTGATGCAAAATTTGTTCAAGCAGCATTAAACTTTAAGAATATTCGCGCAATAGATCCTCATTAACGAAATTTCGGGATAAGATTATTATCAATGCAGACCCGAAGGGTTTATTCTTTACGCTGATTGAACAAATGAAATCTGAATGGTCAGGTTGGAAACTTTTCAATCACCATATGAAAACCCTGCGGATCTTTTCCCGAACTAAGCTTATCTAAGGATTTCAATCATGAAACACATCGTAATTACCGGCAGTACCCGCGGGATTGGATTGGGATTAGCAGATGCGTTCCTCGAGCTGGGTTGCTCGGTCACCGTCAGCGGACGGGGAAAATCGGACGTTTATGAGGTCGTTGAAACTCTCAGCGCTGAGCATTCACCAGGCCAGGTCTTCGGCCTGGTGTGCGACGTTCGCCAGGTGGATCAACTGCAAGATCTATGGGATCAATCCAAAGCGAGATTCCAAAAAGTCGACATCTGGATCAACAACGCTGGATCGAGCGGACCGCAGATGACGACCTGGAAAATTCCGCCTGCAAAAATCAAAGAAGTGATCGATACAAATCTGCTCGGGGTGATAAATGGCTCGCTGATCGCACTGCAGGGGATGCTGGAACAAGGCTTCGGGGGGATCTACAACATGGAAGGCATGGGCAGCGATGGCAGGATGCACGAAGGCTTAACCATCTACGGAACATCCAAGTACGGGCTGCGTTATTTCACGGAAAGCCTGATCAAAGAAACACAGGGAAAGCCAATCGTGATCGGAGCCCTGCGCCCCGGGATGGTGACCACCGATATGATCACCGACCAGTATGAAGGAAGGTCAGAGGATTGGGAACGAGATAAGCGCATTTTCAATATCCTGGCCGATCGCATCGAAACTGTGGCGCCCTGGATGGCTCAGCAGATCCTAGACAATGACAAATCAGGCGTGCGCATCAGCTGGCTTTCCCGATGGAAGGTGATGGGACGCTTCCTGACCAGTCCATTCAATAAACGGGACCTGTTCACTGAATCCTGATAAATGTTAAAAAGGTTAAGTTACATTGAGGTGAGGGTTTGAAATTTTCCCAGGCCATCGTACGCCCACCGAGCACCAGTTTCCCGGAAGGCCTGACCCAGGCAAACCTTGGGGTGCCTGACCTGGAGCTCGCCATGCAGCAGCACGACGCCTATTGCGCGGCACTGGAGAAGTGTGGTCTCTCCTTAACCAGGTTGGAGCCCGACCCGAGATACCCCGACTCGACCTTTGTGGAAGATACAGCCGTACTCACTGCACGCAGCGCCATTCTCACCCATCCCGGCGCCGTGAGCCGGAGAGGCGAAGTATCCAGCGTGGAAGCAGCCCTGGCTCAGATCTACCCATCCCTGAAAACCATCAAGCCACCAGGGACGCTGGATGGTGGCGACGTGTGCCAGGTGGAGAACCATTTCTTCATCGGCATCTCCGAGCGGACCAATGGGACTGGCGCCAAGCAGCTGGCCGAATTCCTACAAGAAAATGGCTATACTGCGAGCCTCGTTGATATCCGCGACCTTGATAACACCCTGCATCTTAAAAGCGGTATGGCTTACCTCGGCCAAGATCGCCTGGTCGTAACTGAGGAGCTAGCGACCCAGGATGCATTCCAGGGATATGAGATCATTACGGTCGATCAGGAGGAGAGCTACGCCGCTAACTGCCTGCGGATCAATGATTTCGTATTGATCCCGGCCAGACATCCAAGAACAGAAGCAAAAATATCCAAATTGGGATATACCACCCTTACGCTGGAAATGTCAGAATTTGAGAAAATGGACGGGGGATTGAGCTGCCTGTCGCTGCGGTTTTGAACATGCCAGCGATTAAAGGTTTTGTTACGATCTATTCGTTGAAGGAAAAGGTCGATTCAGAGTAAAAACGGATGGCGTTAGCAGCCATACGCTCCATCAACCACTTTTTTAACCAGGCATCCTTGCGCTCCTGGGACCAATCCGCTTCCAACACACTCAGGGGGATGTTGATGTTGAGCGCTCGGTGGGGGATGATGTGCCGCGTGATGCCGGTGGGGATCTTCTCACCGCTTTGTGCGGTGGCGATGATATCTGCTGGGTTGAGGCGGGGGAAGACCACCAGGGCGCTGATATCCGGGTAGTAGGGCTCCTGGATCTCCCAGATATCGTTCGAGGCGCGGTAGATATTTGCCTTGCCTTTATATACGCTGACCAGAGCATTCAGCAGCCGCGTATCATGTTTGAGGTCACTGGACGTATTGCAGACCATACGCACGCCTTCAGCGCTGATGATATAAGCGGCCGCGTGATGCTCTCTCAACGCCTGGCGCGCTTCATCCAGGCCGCAGACTTCCAGTTTCAATCCCGTTACCTTGGTCAGTTCGTCTTCGAAACGCGCCAGATCCATCCCGGCCACCACGTGATACCAGGTGTCCAATTCGACGCCCGCATCCTCATAGCTGACCAGCTGGGCGATGATATGCGCAATACCCATGTCCACAAATGCTTCAGCCCGGTTTGCGCCATCCAGCACCACGTAACTATCACTATCCGGAATCATTGCCACTATGGGTGGATTCTTGAGTATACCCTCCTTGCGAATACGCCGGCTGAGCCGTTCTACTCGCCGCGGATCGCAATCCTCGTGGGGGATCAATTTTTCCGCCGGCAGCATGCGCAGATCCGGCAGGTCAGTGCTGTATCTCATAGACCATCCAATAGTTGAAAATTCATGGCTGGAATTTTACCAGAGCTCTGGAGTGAGACTTCTCTGCTGCGGAGAGCCTATCTGACCTGGAAGCAAAGTTAGAATTAATCTAAGAAAGAAATATTAGGTGAGTTTGGAAAAATACTTGCCCCTATCGTAAGTAAAAAGACTGCGACAGGAGAAGATTATAATTGAGAACCCAGATTTGATCAGCGCAGCAGAAAACGGGTCAGGAGGGGTTTGGTCGTCTCGGCCACCAGCGCGGGGATGAAGATCAGGGGCAGGATGTACTGCCACTGCGCCCAGCCCAAGGGGGTTGTATTAAAGATCGGCTGTAAGAAAGGCACGTAGACCACGATCAGCAGCAAGACCGAAGAAGATAATACCGCCAGGTTCATGTTGCGGTTGCTCAATGGCCCGATCTTGATCAGCGGGTAGCGCTCAGAACGGGCGGTGTAGGCGCGCAGGAGCTCGGAGAACGAGAGAGTCACAAAAGCCATTGTGCCAGGGATGAGTAGGTTATCCAGGAACAGCCACCTGCCGACCATGTAGGCGGTCAGGGTGACGAAGGTGATCGCCACGGTCTGGATGCCGATGCCGCCGATCATGAAGCGGTTGATGATCGGCTCAGAGGGGGGTCGCGGCGATTGGCGCATGATATCGGGATTGCCCTTTTCGGTGCCTAAGGCCAGGGCTGGAGCGCCATCCGTGATCAAGTTCAACCACAGTAGCTGGATCACGGTCAGCGGGGAGTTCTGGGTGATCATAATGCCAAGGAAAATGGTGGCGATCTCAGCCACGTTGCAGGAGAGCAGGTAGTAGACGAACTTGCGAATGTTGCTGTAGATGACGCGACCTTGCTCCACGGCTGAAACGATGCTGGCGTAGTTATCATCGGTCAGGACCATATCGGCGCTTTCTTTGGCCACATCGGTGCCGGTGATGCCCATCGCCACGCCGATATTGGCGCTTTTGATCGCCGGGGCATCATTGACGCCATCACCGGTCATCGCCACGACCTGTCCCCGGGCGCGCAACGCTTCAACGATGCGCAGTTTGTGTTGCGGGGAAACGCGGGCGTACACATCGGTGTACGCCACCTGGCGTTCCAGGCTGCCATTCTCCATCACGTCCATCTGGTCCCCGGTGAGCACCTGGTGACCGGGTTCCAGGAGGTTGATCGATTCAGCAATGGCGCGGGCAGTATTCGGGTAATCACCAGTGATCATCACCGTGCGTATACCAGCACCACGCGCCATCTCCAATGCTGGCAAAACCTCAGGACGCGGGGGATCGATCATGCCGATCAACCCGGCAAAGACCAGATCGTGCTCCACCTCCTGCAGATCCATAGTCTCAGGTTCAACCTTAACCAGTCGGTATGCCATGCCCAACACCCGTAAGGCTTCCTGGGTCATGCGATCGTTGGCAGCCAGGATGCGCATGCGCATGTTCTCATCCAGAGGGAAGATCGAATCATCGATGCCCTGGTAGTGGGTACAGTTTTTCAGGATCAGGTCGGGCGCACCTTTCTCAGTGATCACAAACCACTCCCGCTTTTGATCGTCATGAAAAGGTGAGAGATCGTCCGGTCTTGGATCCCGGACTGAGTGGCAGGTGATCATCCTTTTCAACGCCGAGTCGAAGGGGATCTCTTTCCGGCGTGGATAGGCTCCGATCAGATCTTCCGTCCAACAGCCCGCCTTGGCTGCCGCGACGAGCAGGGCACCCTCGGTCGGGTCTCCTGCAACGCGGTAAGACGGTCGCCCATTGTCCTGCTCGCGAACATCCAGATCAGCGTCGTTGTTCAAGGCTGCCACCCAGAGCGCGGTCGTGGCACCTGGGTAATCCTCGAGGTTGATCGTCTCGCCATCGATCTGAAAATCACCGACCGGGGCATAACCAATGCCTGTGATGCCAATCTGCTGACCATCCACCCACAGCTGGGTGGCTGTCATCTGGTTTTGGGTCAGCGTCCCGGTCTTATCCGAACAGATGATGGTCGCTGAGCCCAAAGTCTCTACCGAAGATAGACGCCGGATGAGAGAATGGCGGGTGATCATCTCGCGCATACCAAGCGCCAGGCTGATCGTTACCACTGCGGGTAAACCTTCCGGTACGGCGGCAATGGCTAAACTTACCGCGATCAGGAACATGTCCAGGGGATCGAAGCCGCGCATCCAGCCCACCAGGAACACAGCTGCGCAGATCACCAGCGCGGCCCAGCCCAGCGTTTTCCCAACCGCATCCAGGCGGCGCTGCAATGGCGTTGGTTCGTGCTCAACTCCTTGCAGCATCTTGGCGATCAAACCTATCTGGGTACGCATCCCGGTGCTGACTACAACCCCCTTTCCACGCCCATAGTTGACCATTGTGCCCATGAAGGTCGTATTTTTGCGATCGCCCAAGGGGATATCTGCTTCCAGACGGATGGCTGCATCTTTTTGCACCGGTACTGATTCGCCGGTTAGCGCCGCTTCTTCCACACGCAGGTTGACCGCTTCGATCAGGCGAATATCCGCGGGCACATAATTACCTGCTTCAAGCAGCACCAGATCTCCAGGCACAAGCATCTGGGCAGGCAGCACCTCCCGGGAACCGTCCCTGATCACATCGGCATCAGGGGCAGCTAACTTGCGTAGTGCGGCCAATTCTTGCTCGGCACGGCGCTCCTGGACCACACCCAGAGTGGCGTTCAAGATCACGATGGCGATGATCGCCGCCGATTCGACATAATCACCCAGGGCAGCTGAGATGATGGCGGCGATGATCAACAATATCACTACAAAGTTATTGAACTGCTCGCCCAGCATCTGCCAAAAGGTTGTACCCGGGGCTTCTTCGAGCTCATTCGGTCCATATCGCTGCAGGCGTCGTTCTGCTTCCTTGGAAGACAAACCTCTTTCGCTGAAAGTAGCCAGGCGCGATAAGACTTCATCCGCTTCCACGGCATGCCAGGAATCTCCGTTTACTTTTTCTGTGATCCTCTCAGGTATTGTCTGCTCCATCGATCAAACCGCCTGAATTTCTTCCCGTTTCATTCAAAGCCACCTTTGATATGTGAATTATTTCTCCATTGTACACTAATCTATGATCTGGACAAGGGAACAAAGTACTGCATAAAAACGATACACGAGAGCTATCTAAATACATCATTTGATGATTTTAATACTGCGACCGCCGCACGCGCAGATAACCAAACGAAATCAAGACGACACTTTGAAGCTTCTACCCGGCATGCTATAATCCCTCTCTGAGAATTTATACTAAAAAGGAGTAGAGGGTTAATGAAGAGCACTATAAATGTCCCCGCAGGGGGTGAGAAGATCAGCATCAAGGATGGGAAACTTCAGGTACCGGAGAATGCGATCATTCCGTTTGTCGAAGGGGACGGCACTGGACCGGATATCTGGCGGGCCTCAAAACGGGTTTTCGATGCCGCCGTGGCAAAAGCATATCAAGGAAAACGGGAGATCGCCTGGGTTGAAGTGTACGCAGGAGAAAAAGCGTTCAACAAATTCGGTTCTTGGTTGCCTGAGGAGACTATCGAGACCTTCCGCGAATACCTGGTGGGTATCAAGGGTCCCTTGACCACTCCAGTAGGCGGTGGAATCCGCTCGCTCAATGTCGCCCTGCGCAAAGCGCTTGACCTGTATGTTTGTCTGCGACCAGTACGCTACTATCCTGGAGTCCCCTCGCCGGTCAAGCACCCGGAATATGTCGATATGGTTGTATTCCGGGAGAACACAGAAGATATCTACACCGGTATTGAGTTCGAACACGGCTCAGCAGACGATGAGAAATTCAAAACCATATTGAAAGCGAATTTCCCTGATGAATTCAACAAAATCCGCTTCCCCGATACTTCTGGATTCGGCGTGAAACCGGTATCCCAGGAGGGCAGCTACCGACTCGTTCGCGCCGCGATCCGCTATGCGCTCGATAATAATCGCCGCAGCGTGACCCTGGTCCATAAGGGCAACATCATGAAATATACGGAGGGCTCCTTCCGCAATTGGGGCTACGAACTGGCGGAGAATGAGTTTGGCGATCAGGTCTACACCTGGAGCCAGTGGGACCGTACGGTTGAGACCGAAGGAGAAGATGTCGCTAACCAGGAGCAGGAGCAAGCCCTAAAAGCAGGCAAGCTACTGATCAAAGATGCCATCGCCGATATCGTCTTCCAGCAGACCATCACCAGGGCGCGTGAATTCGATGTGATCGCCACGATGAACCTGAACGGAGATTATCTCTCCGATGCACTAGCTGCCCAGGTGGGCGGGATCGGCATTGCCCCGGGTGGAAATATCAACTACACCAGCGGGCATGCCATTTTCGAAGCCACCCACGGCACTGCGCCCAAATACGCCGATAAGGATGTGGTCAATCCCGGTTCCGTGATCCTTTCCGGGGAGATGATGTTCAGATATATGGGCTGGGGTGAAGCGGCCGATCTGATCGTCAAAGGCATGGAGGGGGCCATCGCAGCCAAGACGGTCACTTATGATTTTCACCGCCTGATGGAGGATGCCAAGAAGCTAAAGACCTCAGAATTCGGGGAGGCGGTCATCCAGCACATGGATGATTGATTTACCTGTTAAATTAGTAATTCGATCCAAATTAGAATCCTCGGAGACTAGCACTATGACAGACAAAGGAGAAACCTCAACCAAGCAGGAAGAAACCACAGCAGCGACCACACCATACATCGATCTTCCAACCAGGTGGGATCGCTGGGAACCGGTTGCTGAAGTCATCGCCACCATCGTCCTGGCGCTCGCCACGATCGCTACAGCCTGGAGCGGCTACCAGGCCGCCCGTTGGGGAGGCGTGCAATCGACCAGCTATAGCCAGGCAGGCGCTCTACGCACCGAATCTACGCGGTCCTCAACTCAAGCTGGACAAATCGGTCAAGTAGACATTGGCTTGTTCGCCAACTGGATCAACGCTTTCGCGACGGATAACCAGGAACTGGCAACATTCTACCAGGAGCGCTTCCGGGACGATTTCAAAATCGCTTTTGAAGCCTGGCTGGCGACCAACCCAAGAAACAATCCCGAGGCGCCTGACACGCCATTCAGCATGCCGGAATACCGGATCAGCCAGGCTGAAGATGCCGCCAGATTGGAAACAGAAGCGGAGGAGATGTTCGCCGCAGGATCAGAGGCCAATCAAACCAGCGACGACTATATCCTAAATACAGTTATCCTGGCCTCAGTGCTCTTCTTAGGCGGTCTCGTCTCGCGGTTCAGATCCATGACCGCGCGTTGGGTGATCATTATTTTCGCTCTGGCGATCCTGGCATACGGTTTGATTAATATCATCACTTACCCGATTCAATAAGAAACGCAGGCATTGATATCGTGTTGTGATGGTGTCATTCAATATTTAGGTCGTAGCCACCCAAATTCACCTTAAATGAGTTTGATCTTATCCAGATTAGACCTCCGAGGTGCTCAAAATTCTCGCAGGCTAAATATTTCAAAAGATGATTTTAACCACAAAAGATCTTGCTGTCGATCCAGAGCATGACGCAAGAGGATCCTTGATGCTGGGATACGTCAAATCCTATACAATAATGAAATGCCAGTTTACGATTATCTTTTAAACTTTGAATATATTTGGTATGATTAAGCAAAATCATACCAGTACAACGCGGAGGTAGGGATGGAATCTCTAAAATTAAACATCTCGGGGATGGCTCGCTATCGGGGGCGCGAGGGTCAGCTCAGTTTTATTCTGCACCGCCTGGCCGGGTTGGGTACGCTTCTTTTCCTGGCCATCCATATTGTAGACACCGCCACAGTTTACTTCTTCCCCTCCCTTTACGATCACGCCATCGACATTTACCGCAGCACGCCTTTTATGATAGGCGAGATCATCCTCGTGTTCTGCATAATCTACCACGGGGTAAATGGCGTCCGCATCGCGATCTTCGACCTGTTTGCTCCAGATCGGTGGAATATAGAAACCCAGCGTATAACTGCTCAATGGAGCTTAGCGCTCGCCGTAATCCTATGGCTCCCGGCAGCTTATTTAATGGGTCGCAGCCTGTTGGTCCACAATTTTGGACTGTAGCAAGGAAGGAGAGATAGATGACGACACAAACCGAACAGATGCGAACCAACCAGGTGTCTCCCCAAGGGGGTTATGAAAGCTGGGCCTGGAAGTGGATGCGCTACAGCGCGCTGCTGCTTATTCCCCTGGCCTGGGGTCATGTCCTGATCCAGGATGTCCTGGTGGGGGTGCACAGCATCGATTTAGATTATGTGGCCATGCGCTGGGCTTCGCTCGGCTGGCGGGTATATGATTTTCTGCTGCTATCATTTGCTTTTGCACACGGCGTCAATGGATTACGTCAAGTGCTAAATGATTACATTCGCCAGGACCGAACGCGCAGGAGAGTCAGCTGGCTCTTATTTTTATTGTGGATCGTGATCTCGCTGATTGGAGCCGCGGCGATCGTCGGCGGGGTGCGCGTGCCCTAAATTTTCCCCCACAGATTTGAGCAGCGCAGTAACGTTATGCTCAATCAATGAACAAGAGCATTATCCAGGCGAAGGCTCAATAATCCTGATCAGATTTCCTAAGTAATTGCCAAGTACTGTCTGCCCAATAGCTTCAACTTTTGAGTACTTGATCAGAAATCTTTCGTAGTTCAAACACAGGTCGAGTTTTGGCATCCTCAACGAAGGCGCTGAGAGGAGATTTTACGCGTGCATCACAGGTTTTTGTAATCCAATTTTCGATTCCGCCGCCTAGCTAATTCACTGGAGTACCTGAGACCCAATGTATCTGCATGCTCACCTGCCCATAGAGTAAGGCGGGTCTCACCCACCGGCGGCGAGGTTGTATAGAGCAGGTTCTGCATCAAACCAGCGATTTCTTCCCGCGTCAGGAAAACATCACCGACGAATTTTCCCAGCAGGGAGCCAACCAGGTAGCCAAGTTCGGGGGGAACAGAGATGATCGCTCTACGCACCCCGATGATATCCGCAATTTCCCCCACCAGTTCCCGGAAAGTGAAGGTCTCCGGTCCAATTGCATCGATGATCACCTTGTCTTCCCCGCGCCCCTCCTGGACAGCAATTTTCGCCAGGTCACCCACGTAAATCGGCTGCAAGCGATAGTTCCCATCACCGAAAACACCAAATATTGGCATCCGGCGCAGAACCCAGGCGATGTTGTTGATCAGGATGTCTTCTTCTCCAAACAACACGGTTGGCCTGAGG
>Ga0209742_10001157_pt1 | contig 12574 bp, 10 predicted proteins | sample DeeMarSeWOR38_10_FD_187462 | JGI IMG/M metagenome (GOLD analysis project Ga0209742, IMG submission 187462) | Marine sediment microbial communities from White Oak River estuary, North Carolina - WOR-3-8_10 (SPAdes) (version 2) | ecosystem: Environmental > Aquatic > Marine > Intertidal zone >... | reverse complement strand
AATAACATTAGCATAGGAAGCAACCATGGAAGAAAAAATTGGAAATATCATTGCGCAATGCTTTGTCAACATCCCCTTCAAGGAATTTGACAAATACCAGGCTCTTATTTCTCAATACCAGATCAATCCTGAGATCGGCCTTGACGATGATGCTCTTTATATCTTCACAAAACAGGATTTTCAGGACAAAGCCAGTTTTTTGAAAGACCATGGTCTAAGCTGTACTCTGCATGGACCATTTCATGATATGCTGCCAGGCGCCAGGGATAAAAATATCCTTCAGGCCGTAAGAAACAAATTGGGGCTCTGCTTTGATCTCATAGAAATATTCAAACCCCGTACTGTAGTGTGTCATCTGGGCTACCTGGATTGGGTCCACAGTTATCATCTTGAAGAATGGCTTGAAACTTCCCTTGATACCTGGCGGGAACTGCTCACAGTAGCTGAATCATTCTCCACGCCTATCATGTTTGAAAACACATACGAAACCAGCCCCAGGATTCATAAAACTATCCTGGAGTCCCTCGATTCACCTGCAGCCCGATTCTGCCTCGATGTTGGTCATCTCCAGGCTTTTGCCCATACACCCTGGGACGACTGGTTGACATCCCTTGGACAATGGCTTGGGCAATTACACCTGCACGACAATCATGGTTTTCAAGATGAGCATTTGCCTGTGGGAAAGGGAGACTTTGATTTTCAAGGACTTTTTTCCTACCTGAAATCAAATAATTTCAAACCTATTATTACCTTGGAACCCCGCTCTGAAAGTGATTTATGGGAAAGCTTGAATGCACTTGACAGATTCGCTTTATTCGACCATAAATTACTCTGAGAATCAGAGATTAACTCATCTCATGTCAGCCTCGTGGTTTTCTTTGAACCTCTTGCTATTCCTGTGATTCTCCCCATGGAATCCCTGAAAATTTTTTAAAGAAAATTATGCATTGAAAATATTGTTCTTCTTTAGACCAAACCATAAAATGTTTATAAAACTGCTATGACGAAAAGACCTGACGCTGAATATGCCCATCTTCATGTTCACACCCAGTACAGCCTCCTCGATGGTGCCATCCGCATCGACGATCTCCTGAAAAAATGTAAGGAATTCTCTATGGGTGCTGTCTCAATTACCGATCATGGGGCCATGCATGGTGCCCTTGAATTTTATACAAAAGCAAAAAAAGCAGGCATAAAGCCGATTATCGGCTGTGAATTTTATATTGCCCCCACGGACAGGAAAAAACACACCGGAGCAAAAAGTTCCAGCGATGCTGCCTTTCATATTGTCCTTCTTGCTATGGACATCTCAGGCTATAAAAACCTAATGAAACTTGCTTCCATTGCCCAGCTTGAAGGCTTCTACTATAAGCCTCGCATCGACAAGGAAACACTGATTGCGCACAACGAAGGTCTAATAGCCATGACAGCATGTCTTCATGGCGGTATTCCCCATTTACTTCTTAACGGCAATATGGCAGGCGCCCGCAAGGAAGCAAAGGCTCTGCAGAAAATTTTCGGAGACCGGCTTTACTTTGAGCTGCAGGATAACGGCATAAAAGAACAAAAAAAAGTTAACAAGGGCTTACAAAAACTCTCCAAAGAATTTTCAATTCCTCTCGTTGCTACCAATGATTGCCATTATCTGAACCGTGATGAGGCCTTTGCCCATGAAGTGCTTCTCTGTATTCAGACAGGCAGAACAATAAACGACAAGAACCGGTTCAAATTTGCAACAAATGAGCTTTATTTCAAGTCACCTGATGAGATGCAGGAACGGTTCAGTGATTTTCCGGAAGCACTCGAAGCAACCACAGCAATCGCCGATCGTTGTAACCTGGAACTTGAATTCGGCCAGCATCATTTCCCCAATTTCCCAGTACCAGATGGTGAAACCATTGATTCCCACTTTGAAAGATTAGCCCGTGAAGGTCTAAAACACCGCCTGGCAGCAATTCACGAAAAAGGGAAATTGACCCCTGAATTGGAAAAAATATACCATGAACGGTTAGAGATGGAGATCGATGTCATTAAGGCCATGGAATTTCCAGGCTATTTTCTTATTGTGGCCGATTTCATTAACTGGGCTAAAAATAAAAAAATACCGGTCGGTCCAGGTAGAGGTTCCGGAGCCGGAAGCCTGGTTGCCTATTGTTTACGGATCACTGAAATTGATCCCATGCCGTATGGTTTGATATTTGAGCGTTTCCTAAATATTGAACGTAAAAGTCTGCCTGATTTTGACATCGACTTCTGCCAGGAACGCAGGGGGGAAGTTTTCCACTACGTCCAGGACAAATACGGCGGTTCCGAACATGTTGCCCAGATAATAACCTTTGGGTCAATGAAGGCCCGTGCTGTTATCAGGGATGTTGGCCGGGCCCTTGACATGCCTTTTGGTGACGTGGATCGCATTGCCAAGCTTATCCCTGATCAGCTGAAAATAACCATTAAGGAAGCGATCGAACAGGAACCCCGGCTCCGGGATTTGGAAAAAAGAGATGAAAAGGTTGCCTCCCTGCTTTCCGTCGCCCAGGTCCTCGAAGGGTTGTCCAGACACATGTCAACCCATGCTGCCGGCGTCGTGATATCACCTGAACCGATGGTCGAATACCTGCCGCTCTGCAAAGGGCCAAAGGGTGAAATCCTAACCCAGTACGACATGAAGTACACCGAGAAGACCGGTCTTATCAAGTTTGACTTCCTCGGATTGAAAACCCTTACCGTTATTGACCGGGCAGTCAAGCTTATAGAAGCGGACCTTGATAATCCTCTCGATATCAATGCTATCCCTCTTGATGATCCCAAAACCTATGATCTGCTTTGCAAGGGAGATGCTCTGGGTGTGTTTCAGCTCGAAAGTTCCGGCATGCGGGCACTTTTAACCAACATGAAACCAGAAATTTTTTCCGATCTCATAGCTTTGGTTGCCCTGTATCGTCCGGGCCCCATGGAAAGCGGCATGGTTGGCAATTTTGTTGATACCAAGCACGGCAAAAAACCCGCCAATTATCCGTTGCCCCAGCTCAAGACGGTGCTTGAGGAAACCTATGGTGTTATTGTCTACCAGGAGCAGGTCATGAAAATTGCCAATATCCTGGCAAATTATTCACTCGGTGATGCTGATATCCTGCGGCGTGCCATGGGAAAGAAAATTCCCGAAGTCATGGCCAATGAAAAAGTAAAATTCATGGCGGGCGCAGAAAAAAATAACATCCCGAAGGACAAAGCCGAATATATATTTGATCTCATGGCAAAATTTGCCGGTTATGGCTTTAATAAGTCGCATAGTGCAGCGTATGCCCTGATCGCCTATCAGACAGCTTACCTCAAGGCTCATTACCCGGCCCAGTTCATGGCTGCACTCCTTTCCTGCGACATGAACAATACCGATAAGGTTGTTACCTATATTAATGAATGCCGTGATAATGAAATCGAGGTCTTGCCGCCTGATATTAATGAAAGTGACCACGACTTCACTGTCGTTGATGACCGCATCCGGTTTGGACTGGCTGCCGTAAAAAATGTCGGCGAGGCAGCGCTTGACTCAATCATCGAAGAACGTCTGGCTGATGGACCATATAAGTCTTTGGAGGATTTCTGCTGCAGAGTTGACCTTCGCAGGGTGAACCGGAGGGTACTTGAAAGTCTGATTAAGGCCGGAGCCTTTGATTCTCTGGGTTTGAAACGGTCCCAACTCTTTGCCATTCTTGATCAGGCATTGGAGCAGGGTCAGGCTGCCCAGCGTGATAAGCTGAGCGGCCAGATCTCACTTTTTGCTGTCATGGGCGAAGAAGAAGAACAGCAGCATACAAAAATTGAAATCCCGTCTATTCCAGACTGGACAGACCAGGAAAAACTCACTTTTGAGAAAGAAACCGTTGGCTTTTATCTGACCGGTCACCCTCTGGATGATTTCCGGGAAGATATCCTTACTGTGACAAATACGAATCTCAGTGAAAAGAAACAGTGGCTTGAAGGGCAAAACCTGCGGGTCGGCGGCTTGATCCGCGATATAAAGAACAGAAAAACCAAAAAGGGCGACCCCATGGCTGTCATTATCATGGAGGATATTGCCGGAACCGTTGAAGTTGTCATTTTTCCCGATCTTTATGCCAAGTGCGCCTCTATCCTTCAGAACGATACGCCAATTGTCATTCAAGGTTTGGTCAAAAAAGATGAACGGGGGGATAATATTATTGCCAATGACGCAGATACGCTTGAGACGGCTCGCGAGAAATATACGGCCTCTGCCCGCATCATGTTGCGATCAGACCATGTTAACCGCCAGAACCTTGAAGCACTGAAAAAGGTTTTTTATCGCCACCATGGTCCCTGCCCTGTTTCCCTGACACTTCACTTTACAGGACGGGGGGAGGTTGATCTTGAAATACCTCAGGATTTCACCATTAAACCCTGTAAAGAATTCACTGCTGAAGTAAACCGGACCATGGGAGATCAGGTAATCACTTATGAGCAGCAACCGGTTAATGTGCCGCAGCAGAAAAAAAGAAACGGTGCCTGGAAACAACGGGAAGCAGTGACTTGATAAAAATATTATAGTTTACTGTCTGAATGCCACTACCTTATTATATATCCAGCCCATGAGAGCACCGCAGATAGTACCCAGGGCGAAACCATAGGCCGCGCCGATAAGACTCCCTAAAAAAGTCACCTTATAGCCGATAAAGTACTGGCTCAGCAGTATCAGATGAGGCCCTACCCTGGGGCCGCCCTTGATGACCAGCCAATTTGTCGCCACAAAGATTCCCAGGCCAAAAATAACACCAAGTGCTAGGCCTACAACTTTAGCATTCAGCAGCAATACACCGCTGAATAATTTCTCTTCGGGGGGCGTCGGTGAATCTTTCATCTCTGTTTTGACCATCCTTTCACCTGCAGTAAGAGTTTGGCTTAAAAATTATCAAAAAAATCCTTCAATGAGAGCAGTTCAGCCTTCCGTTTAATTCTATATATATAAATTGCCATAAACAGATTGCGCAGGTAAGCAAAAAGCCAGCCAAAAAGAAAACCCCAGAAAAAAGAATAGCCAAAAGCAATGAAAGCTCCTTTCACAGTCACGGCATAGCCAATAAAATATTGTGCCAGGAGTCTGAGATGCGAGTTTTGGATATCACCACCTCGACTTATTATCCAGATCGTGGCGCTGAAAACAAGGAGGCCGCAAACTGAACCAAAAGCTACGGCAAAGGCGAATTTGTCCATCCTGGCAAATGCCCGGATCAAAACATTTTCAGGAATTGCCGGGATTTCTTTTACAGGCCTCCTTTCTTCCAGATAACTTTTCTCCTCATTCACTGCCCAGAGGTCATGGACCTCTCCACAACAGTTTTTTGCTGCCAGAATGCCAGTCTGCATAGAATGATCCATGTTATTATAACGATGCATACCGCTGCGGCCAATAGTCTGCAAATTATTAAAATTGTTGAGATATTTTCTAATGTTCAACAAATTCTTTTTATACGTTGAATCATAAACCGGATAGGCATGGGGCTGCCGCACCACATAACTGTCAATGACCTGAGAGGCTGGACTAAACCCCATTTCTTCCATTTCCAGCGCCGCCATTTCAACCAGTTCATTATCAGCCATTTTCCATGTCCGATCATTTTGATTACAAAAATATTCCATGCCGATACTGGTCTTATTTTGATCCGGAACCATAAACCTGCTCCAATTCTTGAAGTTCTGGATACGTCCTACCTGTACTGCAGGACTGTGAACATACAACCATTGATCCGGAAAAAGTGCAGCTTTGTCAATTACAAGAACAACAATAATGAAAGCACGGTATGCAAGCTGCTCGGCGCTCTTCAAAATTTCAGCAGGCGGCAGTGGCTTTAAAAGCTTTACCAAGCGGGAAATGGGCATGCTGGAAATAAAGTTTTCAGCGCTGATCTCTTTTAGGTTTGTACCATTACGGTACTCGACTGTTGTTATTTTGCTGTTATCATGCAGGACTGAAGACACCTCACAGTTAAGCATGACCTCGCCACCGCCTGCGACAATGTAATCTGTAAAACGTTGCCACATCATGCCGGGCCCGAATTTCGGATAATAAAACTGCTCAATCAGGCTTTTGGCCTGCTGTCCACCGAACAGGGCATTGGACACAGCAACCAATAGCGACAGACCTTTAATCCTCTGTGCAGCCCAGTCAGCCCTGATCTCTTTACATGGAATGCCCCAGACCTTTTCCGTATATGTCTTAAAGAATGTCAGGTAAAGTCTTTCCCCAAAACGGTTGATAACCCATTCTTCAAAGTTGTTTTCCTCTGGCTGAGGAGCCAAACGGGACCGACAGTAGCTTATGAGAATCAAAAAGCTCTCTACAGGGCCTAGATTGAATAAAGCATTGGCAGGTCGGAGCGGGTAGTTGAAAAATTTTCTTTGATAATAGATACGCGAAAGGCGGCTAACCTGGAGGAAATCGGGCCCGAGCATTTCCTGCCACAACTTATTAATATCGTCATTTTTTGAAAAAAAACGATGACCGCCAATGTCAAAATGAAAATCCTTGTATGATTCTGTGCGGGAAATACCCCCTACAATACTGCTTCGTTCTAAAATTACAGGTTTTATTCCTCGGTTTATAAACTCATAGCCGGCAGCAAGCCCGGCAGGCCCTGCTCCGATAATAACTACCGGATTCTTATTCATGGCGACTAAATAATCTAACCGAAATTCAAACCACAATCAGGACAGGTAGTCCCAGTAGTTGGAAATCTATGGCCACAGGCAGGGCAGCAGGCCTCGCCTGCCTCCGGGTTAAAAACTATGTCAGCATCTGGAGGTTCATGGTAAGTTAAACCGGTGGTCCTTTTATGTTCCTCTTCGATAATGTTAAAAGCCTCCATGCCATCCTCTCTTTTAACAAGGAGGTTATAAACGGAAGGGCAGCAGGATTGCCCGCAGGTCTTCTCATCTCCCACCAGAAGTGTACCTATATTCTCTCCATCCAGCAGAGCGGCAAGATGACGCATCTCAGTTAATGGCCCCCGGCGCAAGGCGACGAGATCGTCATCCGGACTTAATTCAGCGGTTCTCTTTTCAAGCTTTTTTCTGCGTTCCTCTTCCATGGCAATTTTCTGAGCGCCTGTAAGCAAATTAACTCCGCAGACAGCACATTTCTCAATTTCTGCCCGGTATTCATCATTGCATTGGGGACAGTATTTCAAATCCAAATCTACCATTTTTTCCTCCGATATCCTTAAAACTTCACGAGTAGACCGTCTATTACATTACAAAATGAAACGGCTTAAATCCTCATCCCCGGCTATGTCTGACAGTTGTTCCCTGACATAATCGGCTGTTACGGTAAAGGTTTTCTCAGCCATTCCAGGTGCCTGAAAAGATATATCTTCCAGGACTCTTTCCAGGACAGTATGTAACCTTCTGGCTCCAATATCTTCAGTTTTCTGGTTCACCTCTGCTGCCAGGTGAGCCATTTCCAAAATCCCATCTTCAGTAAAAACAAGAGAGATGCCTTCTGTTTTCAGCAATGCCACGTACTGTTTCAACAATGCATTTTGCGGTTCTGTCAATATCCGGAAAAATTCCTCTTTGCCCAGTGCTTTCAGTTCCACCCTTATGGGAAAACGACCCTGAAGTTCCGGAACCAGGTCAGAGGGTTTGCAAAGGTGAAAAGCCCCGCTGGCAATAAACAGGATATGGTCGGTTTTAACCATGCCGTATTTAGTTGTGACTGTCGCTCCTTCAACTATAGGCAGCAAATCACGCTGAACACCTTCCCGTGAAACCTCAGGGCCATGACCGCTTCCCTGCCGGGAGGCAATCTTATCTATTTCATCGAGAAAAATAATGCCTGATTGTTCGGTTTTCACAAGAGCCTTGCGGGTGACCTCATCCATATCGATAAGATCTTCTACTGCTTCATTTTTTAATATATTAAAGGCTTCAGCCACTTTCATCTTGCGCATCTTTCCCTTTTTGGGAAAGATCTTGCCAAAGGCATCCCGCAGGTTTGATTCCATATCGTCCATGCCGGAATTGGAAAAAACCTCGATCATGGGCATTGGCTGGGTTTGAGTCACTTCCATTTCTACTTCTTTCTCAGCAAGTCTTCCATCCCTTAACATTTGCCTGAAACGGTCACGGGTTGATTCACTTTCGTTGCCCCTGTTGGTTTCCGGTAATGCAAGATTGCCAGTTGTCTGAATGCCCGGTTTATTGCCCGAAGCAGGCATTGAAGGCAGGAGCAGATCAAGCAGCCTTTCTTCCGCCATTTCATGCGCTTTTTGTTCAACCTTTAAGCGTTCCTCCTTCTTTGCCATATTGACCGCCAGCTGGACAAGATCGCGTATCATTGATTCAACATCCCGGCCAACATAACCGATCTCTGTAAACTTTGATGCTTCAACCTTGAGAAATGGAGACTGCGCCAGATTGGCAAGTCTTCTGGCGATCTCGGTTTTACCCACCCCTGTGGGACCTATCATGATAATATTTTTTGGTGCTATCTCATCACGCAGCGGGGGTTTTATCTGCTGCCTGCGCCAACGGTTTCGCAAGGCAATTGCCACCGACTTCTTGGCTTCATCCTGTCCTATAATATATTTATCGAGCTCTTTAACGGTATCTTTGGGAGTTAGGGATTGCAAATTATTCATTTATTCAAACCTGTTATAATACTTTTTTGCTAAACAAAAAAAATCATCTGGAGTAACTCGAAGCAGCTATCAGCCAAGCGACAGTGTCTCAACCACAATATTTTCATTGGTATAAACACAGATGGAAGCTGCTATCGCCATAGCCTCACGGCAGATATCCTCCGCGCTCAGATCACTGTGTTTAACAAGGGCCTTGGCCGCAGCCTGGGCAAATGGCCCGCCGGAACCAATTGCAAGAATACCGTCATCCGATTCAATGACATCACCGGAACCGGAAAGAAGCAAGGAGGAATTTTCATCGACTGCTATAAGAAAGGCTTCCAAACGCCGCAGTATTTTATCGGTACGCCAGTCTTTTGCAAGTTCAACAGCTGCGCGTAAAAGATTCCCCTTGTACTGCTCCAGTTTCTGCTCCAGCTTATCAAAAAGAGTAAAGGCATCGGCTGTCCCACCGGCAAAACCTGTAATAACCTTGTCGTTATAAAGACGTCTGACTTTACGGGCCGCATGTTTTACCACTGTATTGCCCATCGTAACCTGCCCGTCACCAGCAACTACCACTTCATTTTTGTGCCTTACTGCAATAATTGTCGTAGAACGTGTTGCCATCTTAACCACCATTTTTTCACTTTGTAGGCCTTGCCCAAAAACACCCGGTTGACAGGGATTGCACCAATATTTTTTTATCCTGTCCTGCCCTGTTGACTCCTGAAAAACTTATTATTATCTCCTCATACCCAGCATATGGCGAAAACACACTGAAGTTTGATCTCAGTCCCGTCTGGCTTTGGGGTGGGCCTTGTCATAGACCCGCATCAAATGAACCATGTCAAGGTGAGTATATTTCTGGGTTGTTGATAAACTGGCATGCCCCAGTAGTTCCTGCACCGAACGCATATCAGCTCCCATCTCAAGAAGATGCGTGGCAAAGGAATGACGCAGGACATGAGGCGTTACCTGTTTATCCAGCCCGGCTTTTCGACCGTACTCCGCTATCAGTCTTTCAACACTTCGCGCCGTTAGTCTGGTGCCGCGGTTGTTTAAAAACAAGCATTCCTTATCGATTTTTTTCCCTTGCTGCAAACGCTTTCTTAAAAGCTCTTCCCGCTCGACAAAATACGACCGCAGTGATTTAACGGCCTCGGCACCAAAAGGAATCATGCGCTCCCGATTGCCTTTGCCTCTCACCTTAACCATTCCAGTCTCAAAATCAAGACTTGCCAAGTTGCAGGCAACGAGCTCCGAAACCCGCATTCCTGTCGAGTATAATAGCTCCAGGATAGCCCTGTCGCGCGCTCCAAAAGTCTCGTCCGTCCCGGGAGATTCCAACAGAGCAAAAACCTCATCTACCGACAAAAAAACTGGTATATGCTGTTCCTGTTTCGGCATGGAGATAGATCCCATGGGATTCTGCAGGATGATACTTTCCTGTTCAAGAAACTTAAAAAACGATCTTAGAGATGAGAGCTTTCGTGCCACTGAAGAACTTTTGTTCTTGATATTCAAGCTGTAGACATAACTTCGGATAGTGGAGGTATCAAGAGAGCCAACATCAATTTCCCTGCCGGCTTCATCCGCAAACTGAATAAGATCCCTACGGTAATTGCTGACAGTGTGATGAGAATAACCTTTCTCATCGGTCAACAAGGTGATAAAACGTTCAATATATTCAATCAGCATTCCCAATAATATACGCCGGTGTATTTTGCAAAGCGCAATCTCCAATACCACTAAGTCAGCCACAGCCCGTAAATCTTTCTCAGCCCGGCTACTGTATGATTTTCAGTAAGCATACCATGCAAGACCGCATTCATAACACAGTCATGATTTTTTTGTAAAGTCGTTGATGATAAACACTTAATGATTTATTATTGTCGGTCTCGTAAAAAACACTCGCCGATCAGGTATAACTGGTGGAATCCATTTATTTCATTAGGCCCTGTTAATGACAACGAGACTTTTGGGGTAGCATCATTGAGGTCAGTTTTTTAAATGTGCCTCTTCCGGCAAGTAATTATTGGACCTTTCGGTTTTTTCTTTCCTTCTGACGAAATGTTCTTTCTGTTCCTTTCATTATTTGTCGGAAAAGAGTATCAGATTAGATCATAAGTCCCGATGTTAGACCTGATAAATTCAAGGAAAAGACGTTATTAAAATAATTTTTAGCAGGCAGGAGAATCATGAAGAAGAAATCTTTTGAGGAGGCCTTGGCCAAATTGGAACAGATTACCAAAGAACTAGAGGAAGGTGATTTGTCGCTGGAGGAATCCCTCAAATATTTTGATGAGGGAGTAAAGCTTGCTGAATACTGTAATAGCAAATTAAACGATGCGCAGAAAAAAGTTGAGATTCTTCTGAAAAAAGATGGCGGCGTGGAACCGACTGTATTCGATGGTTTGGATGATGAGAACGTCTAACCCTGTTAATTCATGCTCTAATGGATATCAAAGAATATATTAATACAAAGCGAACCCAGGTTGATACTGCCCTGGAAAAATATTTGCCTGCAGAAAAAGGCTCTCTGGCTGAACATATTCAAGCCATGCGCTACAGTATTTTTGCGGGCGGTAAACGTGTAAGACCTATACTCTGCCTCGCAGCAGCAGAGTCTGTAAAGAATTTCGACGATAATTTTCCTGAAGGTGTAATGCTGGCTGCCTGCGCCCTGGAATGCATCCATACCTATTCACTCATTCATGATGACCTGCCTGCCATGGATAATGATGATCTGCGGAGGGGTAAGCCGACAAGCCATAAAGTATTCGGTGAAGCCAGTGCCATACTTGCTGGTGACAGCCTTCTTACCTATGCATTTGACCTGTTAAGCAGAGATGAGCTCAAAACGATTTCCGACCATGACCGTCTAACAATAATTTCTCTAATCAGCAAGGCTGTGGGTCCGGAAGGCATGGTCGGCGGGCAATTCCTTGATTTGACCTATGAGGGCCGGGAAGTGCATTATGATATTCTGCGTGAGATCCACAGCCGCAAAACAGGTGCCCTTATTACGGCATCTGTCCAAACAGGGGCTGTACTTGGCAATAGCACTCCTGGACAGTTTGAGGCCCTGACCAGATACGGCATACAAATCGGCCTTGCGTTCCAGATCGTTGATGATCTGCTAAATGTAGAAGGCACTGAAGAACAACTCGGGAAAGCGGCCGGCTCCGATGCAGCCAGAAACAAAGTCACCTACCCTGCCCTGTTCGGTGTCGACAAAACAAGAGAAAATGCAAAGGAAGCTGTGCAGAAAGCATTAGCAGCACTTGAAGGATTTGACGAGCGTGCTTCAATGTTAAGGGGTTTGGCACAATATATAATCTCCCGTAAGAGATAAAACAAACCATTCAGGTTGACTGATGAATCAGGCCTGTTGTATCTCTTGCATTACTGTATTATGAATAAAGTCCTATGAAACAGAATATATTGCAAACAATTAATTCACCTGAAGATGTCCGCAATCTTTCAATAGCTGAACTTGATCAGCTGGCTGCCGACATTCGCGAGGAAATAGTAAAAACAGTCTCTAAGACCGGTGGACATCTTGCACCCAGCCTGGGGGTAGTGGAATTGACCCTGGCTCTGCACCATGTTTTTAATACACCGTCTGATAAATTGATCTGGGACGTCGGTCATCAAGCTTATGCCCACAAACTTATAACCGGCCGCAGGGATCAGTTTCACACCTTGCGCCAGTACAAAGGAATAAGCGGTTTTCCAAAAAGATCGGAAAGTCCCTACGATGCCTTTGATACCGGACATAGTTCCACTTCAGTTTCCGCCGGCCTCGGTATCGCCATCGCAAAACACTTGAAAAAATGCACCGATCGTATCATAGCTGTCATAGGCGATGGTTCCATGACAGGCGGCATGGCATTTGAGGCCCTTAACCAGGCCGGTCACCTGGATAAAAACCTCATAGT
>Ga0209742_10001151_pt1 | contig 12620 bp, 17 predicted proteins | sample DeeMarSeWOR38_10_FD_187462 | JGI IMG/M metagenome (GOLD analysis project Ga0209742, IMG submission 187462) | Marine sediment microbial communities from White Oak River estuary, North Carolina - WOR-3-8_10 (SPAdes) (version 2) | ecosystem: Environmental > Aquatic > Marine > Intertidal zone >... | reverse complement strand
GACACTATCCAACTCTTTGCAAATGCGGCTGACCTTGCTCTTGTCAATACCGGTCAAGCCCAGCGCTTGTAAGAGGTCATCAACCTTGCGCGTGCTGACTCCTTGGATGTACGCTTGCTGGACAACAGCCAACAACGCTTTTTCCGATCGACGGCGCGGGTTGAGCAGACTGGGAAAGTAGGTGCCATGGCGTACTTTTGGTATGCGCAACGGGATTTCACCCACGCGCGTCTCCCAGATCCGGTCCCGGTAACCATTGCGATGCGTTTGTCGGTTGTCGCCCCGCTCGTAGTGCCCGGCACCAATCTGTTCGCTGACTTCCAGTTCCATGATTCGCTGACTGAGCATGCGGATGCCTTCGCGCAGAAAGTCAACATCATTTTCCAGGCCATGCTTGCGCAGCAACTCGAGGAGTGCCATACTAATTTCGGTCATTGTGTGCTCCTTTTTGTGAATTGGTCTTTACTTCTAGGAAACACACAATGACCTTTTTTGTCAATGTTCTGAATTTACACCACTATTTAGGACATTATCATTGATGCCAGAGGAATTGTGATTAGGTTTCATACCTAAATAGCGGCTTCATTAACTATGGATTCTTATCCAAAATTGGATCCAAACCTACAACTTCTGAATTGAGGATCTGTGGGGAAATTGGTCCTAGTAACCTGTCCATGTTGAAGCATTTGGTACTTCTATAGAATAGGAAAAGATGTTCAAATAGGTGGTAAAAAGCCGATTTACAACGAACCTGCCGATCAGACCCCACGATTCCTTGAAAAAAACAGCCCAAGGAGATTCGAACTCCCTTTTCAGAATAATAATCAAAATTCTGAGCCAAATCCCTCCATCTCTTCCAAGTTCGTAGCAATAACAAACAAAAAACCGCCCGACAATGCTGTCAAGCGGTCCTTTTTACCTGAATGCCCCCAAGGGGATTCGAACCCCTGTTTTAGGCTTGAAAGGCCTACGTCCTAGTCCCCTAGACGATGGGGGCATTTATAGCGGGGGGATTCTATCATCCTGCCCCTATGGGGTCAAGCGCGGGAAACTACTCTTCGAATGGCGGCCGAGCGGCCGGTTATGGATCAGAAATCGAGAGAAAAATCACCTTAACGGTGCGATTCACTTACTAATGTCGTTGCCGTAGGCATGGCCTTCAATCGCTCGACCGGAATAGGTTTGCCCGAGACCTTACTCAATCCATAAGTGCCCTGGTCGATGCGCTTAAGAGCATCATCGATCTCTTCCAATTGCTCGGTTAGACGATTGCGTTCAGACAAGATCTCTTCTTTAGTCAATACTTGCCAGGCGCTGTCCCCCAGGTCGTTGGCTTCATTGTAAGATTCGTTGCGAGCCAGGCGCCGGTCTAATGTCTCTTTACGCGCCAGTAGCTCGGTTCGTTCTTCCTCAAGATGTTGGCGAAATTCTTCAAGTTGTGGCTTCGTTAACATGAAGTTCTCCGTTATTCGATCAATTCGACATTATCTACGACGCCGACGATCACTGCTCGTACCGGGGCCGGGTCCCGCCGAAGAACTTGGCGAGCGCCATTACCTTCGTCGATAACCATGACCCTATCACCCACGCCAGCCTGAACCACGTCGACGGCAATATCATAGTGACCATCGGGTTCACCATCCAGGTTTAGCCGGTCGACCACCAATAGCTTGCGGCCGTAAAAAGCCTCATCTTTTATTGTAGCAACTACTGTTCCAACTACTAGGCCTATATACATAATGTATATCAAAATCAAAAAGATGTCGAGAGCCTGATGATATGCGAGATCACTTAGAGTTTCTGTAGCTACTATTATTGGGCTTCGTTGCTCTCTAACGTAACATCATCAACAATGCCGACGATAGCATGATCCACAGGTACGAAGACCTCTGGTAATGCCTGGGCCGCTTCCCGGCTGCCGACGATGAATACCAGATGACCCGGCCCAGCCTGAGCTGTCCCGTCGGCCGCCACCACCGGTTCGCCGATAACTTCCCTTTCTTTGGTCAAGGGTTGGACCACCAGGAACTTAATCCCTTCTAACCCTTCGTATTTCGTGGTCGCTACGACCGTGCCAATGACCCGAGCGAATTGCATCTTCACCTAAGCTTGTTGCCAATCGAAATGGACGCCAAAGCGGCCGTAAGTGGCGACATTTTCCTTCATTTCGTCATGCAGTTGCGGGATGATGACCTGGCGCACCAATTGTTCCTGCACCCTGCCTACAGCAATCTCGACGGCCGCTTCCACATCGGCGACTAAGCCAGCAAAGAGCACGATGCCCTTTCCGCCTAGTCCATCGGCCAATCTTAATTGCCAGAGAGTCACCTCGGCTCCCTTCAACCCGGCATCGGCCGCGTGAATGGCTGAAGCGACGGTGTGAGTCTCCACCACACCCAAGGCGTCACTGACCTCGAGTACCCGGCCGCCGCCGATCCCGGTCACAACACCTGGATGGACGTTAGGCAGAAACACCATATCCAGCAGGGCGCTTTGGCCGACTTCTTGCCCGGCGATGATCGCCTCTTCCACAGGCGCGACATCGCCGGTAATCATCACCAGATAGTTACCCGGCTGGACCGTGCCACTTTGAATCGTCTCCACCGGCGCCCGTTTAACCATCGCGTCACCAGCTTGAATGCCGATGGCAATGCTATTAAATTCAAGTAAGGCTAGTGCCGGTTGTTCCACGAAGTTGTTTGATCCTTATACTATACGGAATGAGTCCACCAGCGTGCAGCGGCGCAGCCGGCTGAAACTGATGGGGCCGGTCAGCCCTTCGCCGGTTGGACTAGCTATCGTGAAGGAGCAAAATCCCTCCCCACCATAACCCAAACCGGCCAGACAGGGCCCGTTTTTGACGAAGATGCTGCAATCCATCTCCCGAGCCATGCGGCTGAGATTATCCAGGTTTTTAGAGTGCATAACGGCCGTATGGCGGAATCCATGTTCGGCCGCGATGGCTAAGTCGATCCCTTCGTCGGCATTAGCCACCCTAACCACCGGCATAATGGGCATCATTTGCTCCGACCAGACGACTGGATGATCCCTATCTACTTCTACCACGATCTGGCGTACTTCGGGACCAGCTTGGACCCCAATCTCCTTTAATAAAACATGGGCGCTTTTACCAATGAAATCTTTATTCATATCGGCTGGTTTGCCTGGTCCTCGGCTCTTGACTGTTACAGCCTTCCACAAACGATCTAACTGGTAGCGGTTTATCTTAACCGCGCCGTTATGGGTCATGGCCTCCATGAGCCGATCGCAAATGGCATCCACCGCAAACGTTTCTTTTTCGGTGGTGCAGACGATGTTATTGTCAAAGGACCCTCCGATGACGATGTCCCGGCCGGCTTGTTCGATATCGGCCGTTTCATCCACGACAACCGGTGGGTTCCCCGGGCCGGCGCAGACAGCGCGCTTGCCGCTTTTCATGGCTGCTCGCACCACGGCAATACCACCGGTGACTACCAGTAAACGAATGCCTTCGTGATGCATCAAGGCCGTAGCCGATTCCAGGGTTGGCTCCGCCGTACAGGCCAGTAAATTAGCTGGACCGCCGGCTTTCTGGATGGCCTGATTCAGCACCTGAATGGTACGGTTTGAGCAGCGTTTAGCGCTTGGGTGGGCGTTGAAGACGGCCGCGTTACCGGCCGCAACCATGGCGATGGCATTGCAAATGATGGTGCTGGTAGGATTTGTGCTCGGCGTCAACGAACCGATAACGCCGTAGGGTGCGTATTCCGTTACCGTCAAACCGCCATCCCCGCTCCAGGCGCCAGTTTCCAAGACCTCCGGGCCCTGGGTTTTGTCGGCATTGAGGATGTTTTTGAGGGTCTTGTCCTCAACCCGGCCCATGCCCGTCTCTTCGACGGCGATTTCGGCCAACACCAGGGCATGTTCCCGTCCAGCCTGCCGCATATGAGCTACCATGTCTTTGCGAATGGTCAAAGGCAGGTCATGGAGTTGTTTGAAGGCGTTCGTTGCTGCCGTCACAGCCCCGTCCAGCGTCGGAAAAACACCGTCATCACCTATAGCCGGAACCTCAGGTGGCAAGGTGTAAGCTATTTCGGCTGCCGGTTGTTTTATTTTTTTCACGGGCGCGATGGGCTGGGATGTCGGCTCGCCGATTTCCCTCATCACCCGGTCGATAATCGTCTGAATCTGGGTATCGTCTATCATAGCTTCACCCGTTTACTGATTTCGAGGACGTTCTCGACAAAGATCAGCAGTTGTTTTCTTTTCTTTCTATTTGTGCCCGTCATAACTCTCAGGAACTGGCTTCAAGAGGATGGGAACCTTCCAGCCAATCGTCAGCCGTTGGTGCCATCTCTTCCACCTTGACGTACTTAACCTCGCCGTCAACTTCCCAGGTATCGACAATGGCCATGATGACCGCATCGTTCGGCCGTTGATGGGTGAACTTGGTTTGGCGGGCCGAGCTTCCAGTGGCATAAAGCACCACTTCGCCCAGGCCCGCACCAACCGCATCGGAGGCAACCACGTAACCATCGGTGTCTTGGTTGTCGATGGTTAACCGGCGTACGACCAGAAACCTGAGCCCTTCTAACGATGGTTCCTTGCGAGTTGAGACAAGCGTACCGACGACTCTACCTAATAACATCTTACGTATTACAATTTTCGACCTTGGGTGCCGTGATTAACAATCAAACATTTAAAATTCCAGGTTTGATCGGAATCCGATTCCCAAAATCGTCGTTCACTCGGCCGGCTGCCGGCCGAGAGGTAGAGTGCGGTCCACATTCGCGTGCGGGCGCGGGATGACGTGGACGGAAACCACTTCGCCGACACGTTCAGCACCGCGAGTACCGGCTTCGACAGCCGCTTTGACGGCGGCCACGTCCCCCCGGACGATGGCGGTCACAAAGCCACCCCCTGTCTTCTCGTAGCTAACGAGTTCCACGCGGGCCGCTTTGACCATGGCGTCGGAAGCCTCGACCATGGCGGCAAAGCTACGGCACTCGATCATTCCCAATGCTTCAGTTGTCATATTGCTCTCCTTACTCTGACCGTGTGTCAGGTAATTCCCGGCCGGTGACGCTTTCTACTGCATCGACCGCTGCCTGATACCCAGCCATGATATCTCGTTCTTCGCCACCCAGATAAACCCGGCCGAAGCTGCCAAAAGCGCGCACCTCCAAAATGTTCAGATCGGCCTTTTTTTCAGCTTCATTGGCCGCCAGGGCGGCGTAGGCGGCCGGTTGCACTTCCATCACATATAAAGTCTGCTCGGCCAAAATCATGTGGCCGTGTCGCATTCGATTAATTAGCTGAACCTGGTGTGGATCCATATTGCGAATGATTTGACTCGACACCACCTGGGGTTTTAATCGGTCTTCGATCTTCAATCCCAAAGCATCCAGGATGGCTGCTCCGGCCGCGCGAACCTCGGCCTGGCTCTCGGAGTGAACTTCCAGCAAGCCATACAAACGTTCGACGATTTGCATGCCCGGCCTGACGGCCGTGGATTTTAAGGCAATATCGGTGATCCGGTTGATCTCGATTCCCGGGGAGATCTCGATCCACAATGAGGCGTCATTCGGCAGAGGAAGGAAACCCCGGGCTACCGTGCCTAGAAAGGCCGAATGCTGGGATTGGAGACTGTCTAAAAAAACGTAACTTCGAAGCTCGACGGACACAATTCTGTGCTCCTTATGATTGGATGGCTTGTTTCGTTATTCGTACGCCGGCACTGGCACCGATGCGCGTTGCTCCAGCGGCGATCATGGCCTGGGCATCAGCGTAACTGCCTACACCACCGGCCGCTTTGATGCCCATTGAGGGTCCGACCACGCGACGCATTAAGGTGACATCGGCAGAGGTCGCACCTCCTGGGCCAAAGCCGGTCGAAGTTTTTACATAATCTGCCCCAGCCGCCTTCGACAACTGGCAGGCCACGACTTTCTCTTCGTCGGTCAACAGGGCGGCCTCGATAATGACTTTTACGATGGCATTACCAGCATGGGCAGCACGAACGACAGAGGCGATATCTTCATAAACTACCTGGTAATCTTCAGATTTTAGGGCACCGATATTGATGACCATGTCAATTTCACGGGCGCCATCCCGAATAGCCTGTTGGGTTTCAAAGGCTTTTACTGTAGCTGGCGTTGCTCCCAATGGAAAGCCCACGACCGTACAGACGGGGACCTCCGATCCCTTTAAGAGTTGGGCGGCTAATTTGACGTGGGCCGGATTGACACAAACCGAGGCAAAGTGATAAGTTCGAGCCTCATAACAAAGCTGGGCGATCTGATCCTGGCTGGCGTCGGCTTTCAACAAGGTATGGTCGATCAAACGAGCGATGTCGCTATTATGCGGTTTGGTGCCCAGGGTAGCCGATAAACGGGTCGCGCCTGCTTGCACCACCTGATCTATTTGCCGGGTGCAGTGTTCGGCACAAGAACCGTCCGTACAATTGCAACTGGATACTTCCGATTCCGGTTGGTTCAGTCGCAAAAGGACTTCACGGGTGACCTCTTCGATCACCCGTTCGACGGTTGTTTGGTCGTATCGTTTCATAACCAATAAATTCGGGTAATTTGAGTATGTAGCCCGGGTTTTTACCCGCTCCGGCTTGTAATGCCGGGATACAAAAATCAGCTAAGGCTGCTAATCCCTACTATCTGCTGTCTTCATATAACGTTGGCCAATGGCGTCGATTTTATCGACCCGGCGGGCGTGGCGGCCGCCACCGAATTCGGTTGACAGCCAGGTTCGAACGATTTGTCCGGCCAGGTTGGGACCGGTCAACCCGGCGCCCAGGGTTAATACATTGGCATTATTGTGCTCGCGACTGTTGACAGCCGTTGCCTGATCATAACACATGGCCGCCCGAATGCCCGGTACCTTGTTGGCTGCCATGCAACTTCCGATCCCCGCTCCATCGATGATGATGCCGCGCCAGGCCCGGCCATCAGCCACCAAACGGGCGACGGCGTAAGCGAAATCAGGATAATCCACCGAATCGGTGCTGTCGGTGCCACAATCGATGACCCCGTAACCTGATTCGACCACAATGGCCTTTATTTTTTCCTTAAGTTCATAGCCACCATGATCTGCGCCTAGGGCCACGATCTTTTGATTAAAACCAAGTTGGGGGTTGACGGCTGGTGATGGTATTACAGTTGATCGCACCGGACTTGTCTTAATTGCCGACCGGCCTCGAATCCTTTCCTCCTCTACTAGGTTAATGCCTCGTTCAAGGGCCACTTGTCTGGCCAGTGGCGTCACCAATGCACCGGCCGGGACGTCATAGGATGAACCTGGCCGAACCTGGCGAATCATTTCCTCATTGATGACTGGCCGGTTCGGAACGTTACCCATCGATCGAGTCACAACTCGCCTGACCAGGTCACTGATCTCATCCTCATTGTAACTCATGGCAAATTGGCGATCTCAGCTTAAATTATGGGGATAATGGGAAACCAGGCCCCAATTTTCTGGTCCCCAGTAGATGATCCAGGCTTTACCGACGATATCCTCGCGTGGCAGATAAGCCCAGTTGTGAGAATCGCTGGAATTATTACGATTGTCGCCCAAGACAAAATATTGGCCTTCGGGAACATCCCACGACCCAGTATAGGCAGGTTCGGCATTGATATATGGTTCCTCAAGGGGGACGCCATTCACCGTCACGTGGCCATCAGCAACCTCGACATGATCACCTGGCAATCCGATGACACGCTTAATAAAATCGCGACTGCGATCGTTCGGAAAATGGAGCACGATGACATCACCGCGATCCGGTTCATCCAAATAATAGCTGAGTTTATCGATGATAACATACTCCCCTTCTTCTAGTGTGGGCAGCATGCTATAACCTTCGATGCGAAAACGGCCGGTGGCCGTATTGACCATCCAGAAAATGAACAAGGTCAGGAGAAGCGTTTCGACGATCTCGCGGATCAAAACTTCCCTGGGTTGTCTTTGAACCTGTGGTTCTTTGGCCTGGGCCTTAGCAGTTGTTACCTGCACTTGTGGCCCTTGCTGTTCCATGAATGCCTCCGATGACTCCAAAGAGTGATTCGAATTATAGTCAAGGGAGATAACTCCGGCAAAGGAGGGGGGTTACAAATAATCAAATTTTTTGATTGCTTTTAACAATCCGCTCTCTAGAGTTAGCCGGAGGTTTTTTCCGTCTAGTTTTATGCACTAAGCGTTTTTTCTACGCTTTACTCATCACACGTTCCAAGCTATAATGTCGTCGCCATGGGCCGTTAGCTCAGTCCGGCAGAGCAGGTGACTTTTAATCACTTGGTCGCAGGTTCGAATCCTGCACGGCCCACCTTATATGTACAAGTAAAAGACACCGCTACCAGCATATGTGGCGGTGTCATCTTTGTTTAATGGCTTAACAGCAGCAGTTTCTCCCCCATGCGTTCCGCTGGCCCAATAGTGCATTTTATGAGATGATTCAAAGTAGGAATCGTGAGGTGTGTAGCCACCGGAGCTTTTCAGAACCCGCAGAGGGTTTGCTTCCAGTGAATGGTGTCAATACTTCCGTATAGGTGCAGGAATGGTTATCGATCAATGCATGAAACTGGAGGTCGTTACCGTACCCTCCACAGCAACTGTAGCTGAAGCCGTTTCCCTCTTCAACGATTACCACGTCGGAATGTTGCCGGTGCTCAACGGGGAAGGTCGCCTGGTCGGCATCCTGAACCTGCGTGACGTTTTGGACCTGATCATGCCCGCCTTCGTCAACCTGATCGACGACTTTGACTACGTGGGCGACTTCGGGGCGCTCGAGGGTAAGCAACCTTCGAAAAAGCTGCTCGATCAACCAGTCACGGCCGTCATGGGACCACCTGTCTCTGTTCCTGCTTCCAGCGGCCTGCTACGGGCGTTCGCCTACCTGCACAAATACGAGCTCCTCGACCTGCCCATTGTAGACGATCAGGACCGCCTAGTTGGCCTTGTCTCTCGCGTCGACGTTGGTCGCGCCCTGTTGGCTGGTTGGCATTTGAACCTATAGGGGAATCGTTCATGACAGAGGCCATGCTGGTTTCCAGCATTATATTCCTCATTACCCTGGCCGTCATTTTCACTGAAAAGATCCAGCGGTCCATTGTGGCTATATTTGGAGCTGTTATCATGGTTGGTGCTGGTATAGTCCTTGGTTTCTATGGAGAAGAAGAGGCCATCGAAGCCATCGACTTTCATACATTGGGGTTGTTGCTGGGGATGATGACGCTAGTCGCCCTACTAGAGCCCACCGGCTTCTTCCAATACCTGGCAACTAGCGCCGGCCGCTGGTCACGAGGCAACCCTTTCACTCTCTTGATTCTTCTAGGGACCGTCACAACCGTTCTCTCGCTGTTTTTAGACAATGTCACAACCGTCGTACTAATCGCGCCCGTGGGGATCTTGATAAGCGAGATCCTGGGCATCAACCCCATACCATTGCTGATGGCCATGGCCTTGCTCTCGGATACGGGTGGTGCAGGAACGCTGATCGGCGATCCGCCAAACATCCTCATCGGGTCGGCTGCCGGTTTAACGTTCAACGATTTCCTGGCCAATGCGCTGCCAATAGTGATTGTAACCTGGCTGGTGGTGCTGGGACTGCTGCTCTACCTGTTCCGGAAGGACCTGCGCGAAAATGTGATCGACGCCGAGGCTGTGGACAAGCTCGACCCGTCCCTCGCTTTTGACGATCCCGTCACGGCAAGGAAAGTGCTCATCGTCCTAGGCGCGACCATCCTGCTTTTTTTCCTCCAGGATCGACTTGGTCTTAGCTCATCTTTCATCGCTCTCGCCGCGGCGGCCGTCGCCCTCATGTGGGTGCGACCTGACATGCACAAACTCTTCGAGCGCATTGAGTGGAGTGTAATCATCTTCTTCATGGCACTGTTCGTGGCAGTTGGCGGCCTGGAGTCGGCCGGTGTACTGGACGCCATCGCCAAAGCCATTGCTGGCGGGGCCGATCTGCATCCGATCTTGTTGGGCGTCATCATGATCTGGGTGGTAGCAATCCTGTCGGCCATTGTGGACAACATTCCCATCACCATAGCCCTGATTCCCGTAATCCTGAGCCTGGGCTCGTCGGGAGTCAATACGACGCCATTGTGGTGGGCGATCGTATTTGGCGCCGGTTTTGGCGGCAATGGAACCATCATCGGATCCACCGCCAATATCGTGGTCGTCTCCGTTTCAGAAAGAACGCGCAATCCGATAACGGCCGCTACCTGGAGCCGGCGCGGCCTGCCTGTCATGGTCACCGCCTGCGCCGTAGCCAGCGTCCTGTTCGTCTTGATGTACCCACTCCTCAGCAGCTGAGATGGCGGTGAAATCCTCTCATCGGGTCCGGCTTACCGCGACTTGTTTTCTTCCTTTCAGCAGTCTAACTACAAATTTAGGGCTCTTTAGGAAGCTAACAGAAGTTTGAGGATGGTGATGGATCAGTCAACGGACCGGCAGCGTACCTTAACCTGGAGTGACGCGATGATGGTAGCACAGAAGTCCCTTCAGTTGTCTTGACTCGATTTTGTGCAAGGGAGTGTCTCAGGCCAGATTCCTCCGGCGCCAGTCAGTGCACTGGTCAATATGAGACTGCATGAAATGGAAGAAGGCGTACCGGTTTTTCTGCTAGAGCTTGGCGATTCGCTTTACCATACAATTGGCTAGATTCATGGGGATTTGCAGCCGTCGCCTGTGATTCAGTGGCTAGCTGCGCTGGTTGGTAAGGGCCAGGCCAATACCACAGTGGAGATGAAAATCAACTATGTCCGTTGTACTACTACCAAGATGGACCCTGATCGCTCCATTGGCAATAGGATACATGGCGGCCGCAGTATAGGCGCCGCTGAGCCGCGGTTGGAGGACAAGGCCGGTAAGCTATCTGCCTATGCGATGGAGACTAGCCCGATCCTTCAGAATGATGGAGACAACCAGGAGATTGGAGTGGGGCCTGGATGAGGCAACCTACCGGGAGTTATCGTTCATGGATGGAATCGAGCGTTGGAGTTGGGTGAACCCCTTGGATTACGGCCTACCGGACGATCTTGAAGCCACCTCAGCTTCCTTGACCTAGGATCGCCGACACATCATATTTCGAAGCATGGTAGATCGTGGGAAGATAATTCACGAGTGACTATGTTTTGAGGGCGAAGGTGGGGCAGTGTTATGGCGCCTGTACGTAACAGCCTCTCTATAAAATCGCAGCTTATTATGCAAAAGTAAACTTAACAGCATCAAAGCTACTACACCGATGGTTTGCATGACTTTCTTTGTGAAATCCTCAATAGCTGCTTCTTACCGCCTGATCGTTATTCGTTTCGCACAATCAGAGTAGCGCACGAAGCCTTTCGCAACACTTTTTCTGAGACACTGCCCATCAACCAGAGTCCCACCCCACTTCGGCCGTGGCTCGACATGACAATTAGATCAACCTCATTCTTATTGGCCATATCGACAAGCGTGGCAGCTTCGGGACCAGAAGCTGTTTCAACACTTATTGATAGAGAATCCCTTGCTTGGACTGCCTGAATATCTAGCAAATAAGCCATCGCTTCTTCATTGAGCTTTTCTTCAATCTCGTCAAAGAAGTCATGGCTGCTAATGGGATCTTGGTCAGAGAATAGGGGCGGCGACACCCGTAACAGCATGATATCCAACTCCCAAACGGATGCCAGGGCCACGGCAGGTTTTAGAGCGAGTTCCGATAGAGGCGATCCATCCAGGGGAACCATAACTCTTTTTTTGGGTAGCGACTCAGTGGTTCCAAGAGGCCGAATCATCAATGTATCGCAGGGAGCTCGGCGCAGGATTTTAATGGCCACATTTCCGTAAACCCAACGGCTAAGAGCGCTTTGTCCATGACTCGACATAACGATCAAGTTAATATCTTCCTTTTTTGCGTAATCGATAATCGATATTGCTGCCGACCCACTAGTTGTTGAAGTTATGATGTCAATTTTGGATTTAGTAAAGCGTCTTCGTAATGACCGCAAATACAAATTGGCCATTTGTTCACGCGCATTAATAATTCTTTGGTTCAAATACGGATCGAGGTTTAACGTCAGACCAGTTACAACCTGTAGACAGTGGACTTCAGCCTCCATAAAACTAGCAATTTCCACTGCGGGTGTCATTGCCATCTCGGCCAGTTCGGAACCATCGAGAGGGACAAGAATGCGATGATATTTGAACGAAGGTTCTGTTATCTCTTCCATAACACCTCCACAAATTTCGATTCCTCAACCCTCCATATGAAGCTGCTCCTTTGCTCTTCCCCTTTTTGCTAGATCTACAGCTTTTGAGGTATGGTCTTTACCGACATCAATTATAGCATAACACAAAACCAGTCGGGTTAAGCTACAGGACAATCTATTTGCAGCTTGGGCAAGTCGAAAACTATTGATGCGCTAGAAGATCCAAGGAATAAATCGCCAGATGTGCCGACCATCATTTCTCGATTGATCTTGGTGGCGCAATCAATCGATCGTTCGCTGCCGGCAAGCCATTCGCTGAACAGTGTCGATTTGCCGAAGCCGGCCGGGGCAGAGACGAGGGTGAGATTGTGGCCTTGTTGTAAACCCTGGTGTTGAGCAAGTGTCTTGAAATAGAGTTGGCGAACGGACTCGAACCACCAA
>Ga0209742_10001150_pt1 | contig 12624 bp, 9 predicted proteins | sample DeeMarSeWOR38_10_FD_187462 | JGI IMG/M metagenome (GOLD analysis project Ga0209742, IMG submission 187462) | Marine sediment microbial communities from White Oak River estuary, North Carolina - WOR-3-8_10 (SPAdes) (version 2) | ecosystem: Environmental > Aquatic > Marine > Intertidal zone >... | reverse complement strand
GCGCCATCCGCTCCACGTCGTTCAGCACCCTGCCCGACCTGTGTATCGGCGAATAGTCGGTCGGAGTCACATCCCAACGGTAATAGCCGGTCGCCGATCGGTTTGGCATGATCCAGGCGGGGCACCCTGTGCCGAGCGAAACCTCCCGGACCGATTCCTGCATGAGCAGGCAGCGGTCAGCCGGTGTCGCGTTATCGTTGCCTCCCCAGCTCATGCATACGGGGATGGCCCAATCCTCGCCGGCAGCCGCTCCGCTCCCCAATGGCAGATACCGGCTCTGCTGCAGGACCACTTTCGCCTGGGCACCGGAACAGTCGACGGTGGCCGTAACCATCGGTACGCCCGGCTGAAAGAGGAAGGTCCGGATTACTTCGGCGAGACCGCCGTCATCACCGGCAGCCTCCTCCAGCGACTCGACCAGGTCGAATACATCCGCGTTCCCGTGGGCGAAACGCTGCAGGTAATTCCTCAACCCCTGCCTGAATGCCTCCTTTCCGATATAGTTCTCTACCATCGTAAGGATCGCGGCACCCTTCACGTAGGTCACGTTGTCGAAGGCGGCGAACATGCCCGCCGCGTCGTCGACAGGCTGCCTCACGCTTCGAATTGAAGTCAGGCTGTCTTCGTCCATGGTCCGAAAGACGGACTCCAACCGGCGACGTTCGTAGTGCAGCTCCGGACGCCAGTCGCGCATGACTTTTTCTGTCACCCAGTCGGCGAAGGCCTCGTTGAGCCACAGGTCGTCCCACCATGCCATGGTGACCAGGTTGCCGAGCCACTGATGCGCCAGCTCGTGGGCATGGCTGGCACCGAAGCTCTCCTGCTGCCGAATGGACGGGTTGTCGCCCATCAACAGGAGATATTCGCTGTAAACGATCAGCCCGGGATTTTCCATGGCGCCGGCGTACTCCGGGACTGCCACCAGATCCAGCTTTTCGTATGGATAAGACAGCTCGAAATAGGCCTCCAGCGCCTCGACCATGACGGCCGTGTTGGCCAATGCATATTCCAGGCCGGCACCCTTCCCTTTTGCGGAGACCCCCCGAACCTGTAGAGCCTCTTCGCGCCAGGCGTTCGGGGGTATCAAAGGCCCCTCCACCACATCCAGGGGCCCCACGGCCACTGCCACAAGATACGAGGGCAGCGGCCGGGTAGTGGCGAAGCGGACGCGTTTGAACCCATCTTCCATGATCTCCTGTGCCAGCGCGGGCGCGTTGGACAGCGTCACGTGCTCCTGAAGCGTAACGATCTCTATGTCGTAGGGAATCTTGAAAGACGGCTCGTCGAAACCGGGAAATGCGCGCCGCGACTGGATGGGTTGGAAGTCAGAAAAGACGTAGGCTTCGCCTTCGTATTCGGTCCTGAAAAGACCGGTCACATCGTCTGCAAATCGCCCCGAGTAAGCGATTTCAAGACGTGCTTCGCCGGGCTCCACCCGACCCGGCAAGTCGATCCGGGAGATGCCATCCGGATGCAGCTGTTCGTATTGCGCCGGTATACGCTCATCCCCCGGAAGCACGAGCTCCACCGAGGCCACATCGAGATCCTGGCCGTGAATCCAGATGCGGTCCAGGGGTTCCCTGATCGAGATCGAGATGTCCGCACGCCCCTGAAACGTCGAGGCATCGGGAACGATCTCCAGAGAAAGACGGTAAGCGACGGGAACGACGTCCCGGGGCAGGCGGCCTTCGGGCACCGGCCCGGCTTCCTTCTCGGCCCGGTCCGAGGGAGCGATGCCCGCATTCGGGGCGTCCGTGCAGCCGGGGACTGCGGCAATCCAAACACACAGTGCGAAGATCCGGAAACCCTTCTTCACTCGCCGCGCCCTTTGCTCCGAGTTGACACGTCGGCACGACATCGCCACCGCCGCTCCCCAGCGGCGGCTGGCGGGCGGGCGACGTCGGTATTACACTGCCGATCCTGTTCTCCCCTCCAGGAACCCGAAGGCCCGCGGGGAGTCGTAAAGGATACCTCCAAATGCAGATAGAACCGCAGATAAGCATGCTGCGATCGGTTTTCGTGATTCTTTTCGCTGCCGTGCTGACCGCCGGCTGTGATCGTTCGCCGCCATCGACCACCGAGGCAGGATCACAACCCGCATCGCCGGCTGTAACGGCCGGTTTCGACGCCTCACCGGAGAAGAATGCTTCTGGCGGAATCGACTGGCACACGGGCAATGTGGAATCTGCCTTCGCCCTGGCTCGCGAACAGGACAAACCGCTCTTCCTGTACTGGGGTGCGGCATGGTGCCCGCCCTGCCACCAGATCAAGGACCAGATATTCAGTCGCCCCGAGTTCATAGCCAAATCCAAACTGTTCGTGCCGGTTTACCTGGATGGAGACACGGAGCGCGCGCAGAAATACGGCGAACAGTTCGGCGTCAGAGGTTATCCCACCATGATCGTCTTCAGCCCGGACGGTCGCGAACTCACCCGGATTCCGGGGGGACTTGATATCGGCCAGTACGCCGACGTCCTGGACCTGACGCTGGAAGGCGTTCGACCCGTATCGGATATCGTCCTCGCCGTGATGAACGGAGAGGAGGTCAGCGCGGATGATTACCGGCTGCTCGGTTTCTACTCCTGGTCCCAGGACAACGAGAGGGCGCTGGCCGGTGTCGCGCCCGCCGATGCGTTCCGCAAGATGTGGCAAAGCTGCCCGCCGGGCCTGGAAGCCGCCTCCGCGCGGCTTTACGCGGAGTACCTCCGTGCGTCCATCGAGGCGGACAAGGACGCGGAGAATCCTTTCTCCATGAGCGATGCCCAGAAGTCGGCCGCTATCGAGCGAGTAAAGGCAATCCTGGCGGACGAGGCGCTGTCGAATGCCAGCTTGCCCCTGATCATCTCCTACTCCGACGACGTCGTGAGTGGACTGACGGACCCGGGCAGCGCCGAGCGCGAATCGCTCGTGGCCGCATGGAACGAGCGACTGGATGCCATCGCCGACAATGCGGCCACCTCCGTGGCCGATCGGCTCTGGACTCACTACGTCAAGCTGAATTTCGCAACCCTAGACTCTGAAGACAAGGTACCGGAGTCCATGGCCACCGAGGCCCGCGCGGAAGTCGACCGGGCGAACCAGGAGGCCAACTCCCAATATCAGCGTCAGTCCTTCATGAACGCGGCCTGGTATGTGCTCACCATTTCGGATCAGTCGGACTATGCGAGGGAGCTGCTGCTGCAGGAGCTGGAGAAATCGAAGCAGCCGTATTACTTCATGCCCAGTCTGGCGAAACTCGCCGAGGAAGACGGTGACACGAAAGAAGCGCTCGGCTGGCTGAAACGGGGCTACGACACCGCCGAGGGTCCCGCGACCCGGTTCCAGTGGGGGTATTACTACGTCGACGGCCTGATCCGGATGACACCGGACGACGGAGACACGATTACCGCCGCTACCGAGCAGCTGCTGTCGGAGCTGGAAGGGCACCCGGACGCGATCTACAACCGCACGGGGCGAATCATGAAACGTCTGGGGACCAAGCTGGCGGAATGGAACGTGGACGGGATGCACGACGAGCAGGTCAGCACCATCCAGTTACGGCTTGAGGCCCTGTGCGCCGAGATTCCGGAAGGCGACGAGGCTGTCCAGACCTGCCGCGTATTCATGGAAGAAGCCTGAGCAGTCACTCCAGCCAGATATCGCTCAGGAAGAGGCTGAAAGGATCATCCGGCCTGCTGGTAGAAAGGCTCAGTTGTGTTACCTGGTTCAGATCCAGATTCCGGCCCGCAGGTGCCTTCATCATATCCTCGAGCGTGATGGATAACGGGTTCAGCCCGGGATGTATGGTGACAGTCCTGTTGAAGGCATCCCGGTAGTCCGGTTTGCTGTGGACATCCTCGATCCTGAACGTCAGTGGCACCGGCTTGTCCAGAAGAGAGAACACCTCCATCCTTAGAGTGTCATAGCCACTCCAGACAGGATACGGCTCCCGAACCGTGATCCCCGGCCATCGCTCCTGAGGGAAGCGTATCTCTGCCACGACCTCTCCTGCCTTACCCGGCCAACCCTCCGGCGCGACGACGTTGAATACGTTGGCACGCGGTGATAACAGGAAAGGCTGCTGCCAGCGACTGTCAAAATCGACCACGATGGGGAAGGCTGCCGCTCTCAATCCGTAAATCCAGCCCAGTTCGAAGAGTGACCAGAAAGAGACAAAGAGGGCGAACAGGGCTGCACCCACCAGCAATCCTCGCGGTGCCCGCGTCTCGGAACTCCACAGGCCGGTATCGAACGCCGATCGGACCGCAAGAAAACAGATGGCGCCGATGAGGTTGTGGACCGCATCCTGGACCTCGGCCTGACGACCCACCATGCCGATCTGCATCACTTCGGACACGAGGCTGATGCACGCCACGGATACGAACGCGACCAGATAATGAGAGAAGGGGCGCACCGCGAGACGCGGGAGCAACGCTCGCGATGCTTCCAGCGCCAGCAGGGCGACGAGGCCAAACAGCGGGATGTGACCGAGATTGTATACCTCGTGCAGGAGCATGGTGGACCGGGGCGGTCGCCCGGTGGCCAGTATCCAGAGCAGCACGACGATGCCGGTCAGGGCCGGGATGGCGCGGCTCCAGGCCACTTGCGGGATATCTCTGCTCATCCGGGGATCCGGCCCGCCCGTGCGCGGGACCGGCTTGCTGACGGTTGCCGGCTGCGCGACGTCGCGTTCTCTTGCCCATCCGACACTTCGATGATTTCCGCCCGGGCCGCCTGGCCGTCGCACAGGGCCGACTCGAGTTGTTGGCAAGCTTCTGCAAGGCATGCCTCGATCTGCCACGGTGGTCGGCAGATTGCCATGCCCGCTCCGTTGAGTCTTGCCGGGTTGTCGTCGGGAGTGACACAGAATTCGAAAGCGATCACGGACTCGCCAAGATTGGCCAGACGACGCCGCAAAGCGGCGGCGTCCCGACGCTCTTTTATTGGATACCAGATCGCGAAAATGCCGGTCCGCCAGCGGGCCAGGCCCAACTTGAGCGCCTCCAGGACGCGGTCGGCCTCATCGGCAGACTCGTACGGCGGATCGATCATCACGAGACCGCGTCGAATCGGGGGAGGCAGTATCGCCGGGAGAGCGGAGTACCCGTCGCCTGCCCTGACAGAGAACCTCCGATCCGATCGGAATGCCGATTTGAGGGCCGCCGATTCTCCGGGATCCAGCTCACACAGAATCGCACGGTCTTCCGGCCGTAGGATCGCCGCTGCTATGCCCGGAGACCCCGGATAGATCCTCAGCGCCCCGGCCCGGTTGATCTCCCTCAGGACGTCCAGGTAATCGGCGACGGGTCCATGCGCTTTTGCTGCATGCGCCAGGCGGAACACGCCGGCCCGGGCCTCCCCCGAACGACGTGCGGCTTCTCCCTCCAGGTCGTAAAAACCTCGGCCCGCGTGCGTCTCCACATAGCACATGGGTTTGGGCTTCGCCGTCAGCCGACGCAGCAGGCAAACGAGGACCACGTGCTTGACGACATCGGCGAAATTGCCAGCGTGGAAAGCGTGCCGGTAATTCATTCGTATCGGTCGTATTTAGCCGAGTTACCCCGGACTCGCTCAGCCGGATATTTGTGTTCGTTGTTTTCGATCTTGGCGGAAACGGCCGCCGGCAGGTCCACCTTCAGCTTATCTGCCATTCGCACGAGGTAGATCAGGACATCGGCCATTTCCTGCTCGATGCGACGCCGCGTCTCCGGATCCGGATGGGCGCTTTCCTCCGGATCGAGCCACTGGAACTCCTCCACCAGTTCGGCCGCCTCGACGATCAATGCCATGGCGAGATTCTTGGGCGCATGGAACTGATCCCAGTCGCGTTGATCGGCAAACCGGCGCAGTCTTTTGGCAAGATCGTCGAAATAGTCTTCGCCCATGGTTGAGGATTATGGACCGGCCAGAGAAAAAAGGGGCGCCAGAAGGCGCCCCTTGCAGATTGTGACCAGGCTCGACAGCGAATTCGTCGGGCGGTCTACCGCGGGGTTCTCAGGATCATTCGCGTGGAAACCCCGGCATGGTCAGACGGCCAGAGACCGCCCGGCGTTCTGTCGGCGGGCTGGTTCCCGGTGACCTCCGCATCGACTCCGCGGACATACGGTCCGCCGTAATGATCGGGCGCGGGCTTGATCCAGACCTGGTCAATGCGCTCGTAAAGCTGGGACTGGGCGTTATCCAGCAGCTCGGCCTGGCAGCAGGTCAGTCCTTCATCCCAGCGGTCGTTTTCACGGTACAGCCATGTATCGAGCAGCGGACCAATTTCAACCGACCCCAGCATACCGCCGGTAAACAACGCGTAAGGTGTCGGGCAAAGCCCCCCGGGTATCAGGCAGGTCTCGAACGGGCCATCCGCTGGGTTCGAATTGAAGTCGCCCACCATCACGACCGCGTCCGTCGATCCAAAAACGGGCGGGGCCTCCGGCCCGACCGGATCGCAGATACCGGGCGCCGGAATTCTCGCCGGCCCAACCAGTTCCGCCGCCTGGAGGAACTGGATGGTCCGGAAAGCTGCCTCGTTATCCGAGCCGTCAGCGGTGATTTCAAGGTGTGTGTTCACGAAACGATAGTCGCGGCCATTCACCTGGATATCGGCGACGGTGTATCCGCGGAGAATCTTGGTGAAAGTCGGCAGTAACGGGTTGTCGACCGGCACCCCGGCACAGAAATTCTGGCCATAGGCGGATTGGACAGTGACATCGGTTCGCACCAGCGTCGCGTCCCGATCGATGATGGTCACCAGAAGCGTCACATCGCCGAGACCGGGAATAAACGAAGGAACGGGCAACCCGGAGAGATTGATGTTCTCGACCGCGGCAGCCGTCGAGTAGTTGTCGCCGTTTGCGTTGAGTTCCCCGAGCAGGATATCCAGATAGTCATCGTCGACGAGACACAGGCCCGGTACCTCGATAACACATACCTCGATGTCGTAGACCTCCTGCAGGCCGATCGCATGTGGCATTTCGGTCAGCATCTCGGCCGCCAGCGCCACCGCACGTTCTCGGTAATTGGTATCGATGATCTGCTGAATCACCTGTTGTGCGGCTGCGGGGAAGTCCTGGGGCGGCACCTGTAGCGGAAGGAAAATGTCGCCGCCCACATATAGGTTTCGGGTCATCGCCTTAACCTGTCCCGCACGAAATGACCGGCTTCCGTTATCAGCAAGCCCGGTCGAGGCAGTGAAACTGAGACACAACAGCATGACGGCGCAGAGCAGTCGGTTCTTGTTTTTCATGTTGATTCCCCCACTTGAGGCACGATTTCCCGGTGGACAGGAGTATAGCCGCCCGCCTTCTTATTCTCGCGTTGCCGGAATATGTAAAACCCAAGCCAGACGCGCACTTACGGTGGCGCTCTGCCATCGCCAGACAAGCCGTCCCTGGCCGTCTGCGCGGACCAGCACCAGGAAACCGATCAATCCCGGGGACCAGCGCTCCCTGCCGTCAAACTGTCCGGCCAGAAGGCCGGCAGGTCCTCTCTTCGGATCGCGATCAGGGTTCAGACATCACTTTAAAAAACCATAGTACTTAAAAAACTAATAGTGCATGATAGGCTCGGTCACCCCCCGGAGCCCGGCATGCCAGGCCGTAGTTATCAACAGTCCTGTTCTCTGGCCCGTGCGCTCGACACGGTCGGAGAGCGCTGGACGCTGCTTGTCGTCAGGGAATTGCTCATCGGGCCACTCCGTTATGGCGAAATACAGGACCGCCTGCCGGGTATCGGCACCAACCTGCTGGCGGACCGACTCAAACACATGGAAAAACTTGGCCTCGCCGAGAAACTGCCGGGCAACGGCGGTCACCTGTGGGGGCTCACCGCGGCGGGCATGGGGCTTGAGCCTGCCCTGATGGCGCTGATTCGCTGGGGCATGAAAACCCGGCTGCCCTCGCGTCCCGGCGAAATCAGCCGGACGGAATGGGACCTGATTGCGATGAAGGCCCTGTTCGTTCCGGGACAGGCCGATGGCCTGGAGGGCACTTTCCAGCTTGTGCTCAATGCATTTCCGGCCGTCCTCACGATCCGGTCCAGCGGCCTGGAGATCACCCGCGGGTGGGCGGAAACCCCCGGGGCCACCATTCACATGGACTCATCGACAGGCTGGCGGCTGGCCACCGGTTCCCTGGGCCGTCCGGAGGCCGTTGCCACCGGACGCCTGAAAATCAGCGGCAACAGGGGGGCTGCGGAACGGCTGCTGGATTGCTTCAGACTGACCTGAGCCTGACGACTATTTCGGCTCCAGGTGCTCGAACTTCTCTTCCATGGGCCGACTGAACAGGGACACGCCTTCCGGCATGAGCGCCTGTTCCCAGCTGCCATACATCGGGTTGGGAATCATGAACCAGGATTGGCCCCATCGATCGTCCTGCTGGGCGGCCAGCGCACTGCGCTGTTTGTCGTCCACGTTTTTCGGCAGGTGGATGAAATCCGCCAGATCGTCACCCACGATCTGCAGCACGCGATAGCGCTGGGCGATGAAATCTCTTCGGCTGGTCTTGTCCCGGCCCCACTCCGGATCTTCCAGCCGGGTCAGCACGACGTCCACCTCCGTCGCGACCGGACAGCCGACAGCGACAAGATTCCGGCGGGTATCGTCCTCGAGGTCGTGGTGACGGTTGGTCACGTAGAAGACCGTGATGCCCAGGTCCACCGCCGACCGGAGATAATCCACGGCGCCGGGCACCGCCGGCGCGGAGGATTCCCTGACCCAGGCCCGCCAGTTCTCGGTAGTGAATCCTTCTCGCGCCAGGATCATCCTGGCGGAATGACCCGAGTTATCCAGCACGGTGTCATCCACATCCACGATGATGGCCGGGGGCAGCACCCACCCCGCCGGCGCGCCCGGCACGGCGTTCCAGTCCGGGTCAGTCAGCCCGCTCTCCAGCCGATCCGCGGCCAGTCCATACACTTGCCGGGTCAACACGGCGTATTCCGCGCTGGTCTGGACCCAAAGCGTGCTGTGGAGCCGTTCATCCGGTGGCGGGGACAGGACGCAGCCCGCCAATACGGCAGTGGAAAGGAGCAGCGCTCGAATCCGGGTCACCATGAACGCACCGGCTGCTTGATCGTAGCGGGCACTGTATTGGCTCCTGACGGGCGGGTTCTCAGACGCGGGCGTCCGGCAACTGCCCGTTGCCGGAGCGCCGACGATAGTAACGTGTCCAGACAACAATGGCGGGAATTCCCACCGCCGCCGGCAACACCCAGGGAAGCACCGCCGCCCACCCTTGGGGGCTCAATTGGAATAACTGGCGAGCACCGAAGACGGCGAAAGCCGTGTGGAACGCGATACCGGCACCGATCATGCCGCTCAAGTGCTCACAGAGCCAGTCTGACCGGGAAACGGGCGGGTGACTGATATAGCGAAGAATGGAGCGCCCTGTCGCGAATCCCACCGGAGCCAGCGCGAGCAGAATGACAATATTCGGCGGGCGCAGCCAGATGGCGAAACCGACAAGAAAGGCACTGGACAGCATGGCGAGCCGAGCCAGCAGATGATTGGGTCCGGTGTTCATCGCCAACGGGTTGCCCTTGAATTGCATCAGGCCGTACGCGTGGCGAATGCTGATCCAGGTAACGAGTGCCAGGTAACCGAGAAACACCAGGAAGGCATATACGGAGGGCTGATCCAGCGGCGTATAGCCGGCGACCGCCAGGCGGACAACATGAAAGATCACCGCCAGGCCTGCCGAGGCCAGCACGACCTGGGCACAGCGTACAAACAGCCGACCAAAACGCACATGGGTCGGCCCGCCCTTCCGTGACAAAACGGGGATCCAGAACGCAGCCAGCCCGGCAAAGCCGAAGGTGACGTGAGTGTAGCGCAGCAGCGTCCCTATCCAGTCCATCGCCAGTGTTCCCGAGCGGTCTCCGGCATGCGGCCCTTGGTCGCGGTTACTTTACACGAGTCTGATCGATCACCAGCCAGGATAGGCCTGTCCACCGCCGCGCACTCTCCACCCGCCGCAGTGCCCTTGCACTCGCCGGCAGATCAATTTACTTTCCCGGGCCCTGTTCCTCGCGCGCGCCGAATGGCGCCGGCGCGATCGCCATCGGAATACGTGCGATGAAACCCTCGTTTCGGCTGTTGCCGGTTATCTGTGCGCTGTTGATCTCCTTGCTCGAGGTCGCGCACTCAGACATCGGACAGGTGACCACGACAGCCCTGCAGGAAGAAGCCCCGTCAGCATCCCGACGCCTTGTCAGTCAATGCGCGGCGGATCTGGCCGAGGCGGAAAACATTCTAATTGGCCTGGAGCAGCACGCCGGATCGGGCGGCGATGACATTCTCGAGCGTTACAACAAACTGCTCGTCCTGCTTCTGGACGGCGGCCAGCGCGCGGGACTGATGCAGCGAGTACATCCGGATCCGGCGATCAGGGAGGCGGCCGCAGACTGCCAGCGTCAATTCGCTGACCTGGAGACGCGAGCCCGGCTCGCCCGGCCCTTGTATGAAGCGATAGCAGACGTCGACGTGTCCAAAGCGGACCCCAAGACACAACGCTTCGTCGAGCTGACCCTGAGGGATTTCCGCCTGGCCGGCGTGGACAAGGACGACCGGACACGCGCGCGCATACGCGCTCTCGGGGACGAAATCGCGACCCTGGAACAGGCGTACATAAAGAACATCACCGACGACGTCAGAAGCATTACGGTCGATTCTCGCCTGGACCTGTCGGGCATGCCGGAGGACTGGATCGAGACGCGCCGCCCGGCAGAAGACGGCACTGTCAGGGTGACGACGGATTACCCCGACTACATGCCCTTCATGCGTTACGCCGAGCGTGATGATCTTCGCCGGGCGTTGTTCCTGGCATTCAACAACCGGGGTTACCCGGCCAACAGCGAGATCCTCCGAAAGCTCATCGAGAAGCGCCACGAGATCGCCCGTCTGCAGGGCTTCAACAGCTGGGCCGACCGGGCGGGTGCCGACAAGATGGTTGGCAACGCGGCCCGGGCCAGGAAATTCATCGATGCCGCCCTTGCGGCGTCCCGGCCGCGGGCCGAAGCCGATTATGGCCAGCTGTTGCAGCAACGCCGCGTCACCGAACCGGAAGCGCAGCAGGTCTATCCGTGGCAGGCTTCTTACCTGTTGAACAAACAGCGCGAAGAACTATTCAATGTCTCGAGTGAGCAACTGCGTCAGTACCTCGACTACCGGCGAGTCCGCGACGGCATCTTCGACCTGACGACGGATCTGTTCGGCATCCAGATCCGGAAACGTCAGGATGCCGATGTCTGGCACGAAAGCGTGGAGGCCTATGAATTCGTCGAGAACGGCCGAATACTCGGTCGTTTCTACCTGGACATGCACCCCAGGGATGGCAAGTACAAGCACGCCTCCCATGTCTACTATCGTGTCGGCCTCAAAGATCGCCTCATTCCGGAGTCTGTGCTGGTGTGTAACTTCCCGGGCGGCCAGGGCGAGACATCGAAGATGGAACATCGCCAGGTCGAAACCTTCCTCCATGAATTCGGGCATCTCGTCCACTACCACCTGAGGTATCAGCAACCGTGGGTAGGCATCAGTCAACCGGAGCGCGACTTCATCGAGGCGCCTTCAAAGATGCTCGAGGAATGGATCTACGATGCCGACACCCTGAGACGTTTCGCCATCAGCGATGACGGGGAGCCTATTCCCGCCGACCTGGTGGAAAGGACCCGGGCGGCGAGAGGGTTAGGAGAAGGTCTCCGCGTCTGGACGCAGCTGACCCTGGCCGATCTGTCCCTCAGCCTCCATGACCGGCCACCGGAAAGTTTCGAGCTGGACACCCTGTACGACGAAATCGGTCATCGCAACGCCATCATTCCCCACGTTGCAGAGAGCCGTAAGTACGCCAGCTTTGGCCACCTGGGTCAGGAAGCCTACTCGGCTTCTTATTACACTTACGTCTGGTCACAGGCCATCGCCACCGACATGCTGGCCCGTTTCGAGTCCGCTGGATTGCGGGACCGGGATACGGCCATGGCGTACCGGCGGATCGTGCTGGAAGCGGGAGGATCCCGCCCCGCGGCTGAATTCATCGCCGACTTCCTTGGCCGGCCCTTCAGCCTGGAGGCGTTCGAGCGGCGTCTCAGTCTTTCCCCCACCGACGAACAGTAAGGACGGGAACATGTCCATGAACAATCCAGCCAGCAATCTCGGCCTCGTGGCACTGTTGGTCCTCGCCGTCATTGGCTGCGGCCGCGATGACAACCCCGCCAGGGCCGGGACCGCAGCCGGGAACGCCGCGCAGGCCGAGGCGGAAAACAAGGAAGACGCAAAGGGCGAAGGGATAAGCGAGATCGCGCGGGATTATGCCCAGCGCTGCGAGAACGCGAAGGAATCGATGACGACGATGCTGGGCGCTTTAGAGGTCTCCGGCGACGCGCCCGGTGTCGACAGCGTGTTCGAACCATTCAACGAACTCACCCGTCAGATCGACAACAACATGTACGAGGCGCAACTGTTGTTTTATGTGCACCCGGACGACGATGTGCGACGGATCGCCGGCGAGTGCGATCAGGAGTTCCAGGGGATCAATACGGCGCTGTTCCTTTCGCGTCCCATTTACGAGGCCTTCGCGGCGGTGGATTTGACCGGGGAAGATGCCGAAACACGTTACTTCGCCGAGAAGCAACTGCTGCAATTCCGACTGAACGGAG
>Ga0209742_10001149_pt1 | contig 12628 bp, 11 predicted proteins | sample DeeMarSeWOR38_10_FD_187462 | JGI IMG/M metagenome (GOLD analysis project Ga0209742, IMG submission 187462) | Marine sediment microbial communities from White Oak River estuary, North Carolina - WOR-3-8_10 (SPAdes) (version 2) | ecosystem: Environmental > Aquatic > Marine > Intertidal zone >... | reverse complement strand
AGTTAACCAGCCGCCTGAATCATTAGTTATGGAATTAATAGTCAACGGGTTCAGGCCGAGATTGGATACTTCAACCTGCAAGACGTTTGTTGATACTGAAAACGCCAGTCCGTCTGGCGCCACGTTAATAGTTGGCTCAGAAGGCGGTCCCTGGTCGATCGCCGAATTACTGGCGATGGCTACCGCTTTGGCCGCATCGATCAAACCATATCCGTATAAATCATCCCGGCCCGCTATGCCGATATCCAGGGTCAATTCGCCACTTTGCAGCCATTGGTCAAACTGATCCGGTGTAAGATCAGGATTCACGGATTTCATTAATGCTGCCACACCCGCAACGTGGGGCGCAGCCATTGAGGTTCCCTGGTAGAAACCATATCCCATCTCGATAATACCCGACTGATTAGAACCCACAGTACTTAATATGCCATCTTTATAGGCATCACTATTCTCGTTAGCGTTCATGTCACCACCAGGCGCCGCCACATCTATAGTAACGCCGCGGTTGGAGTAATAAGCAAATTCTGCATTGAAATCCACCGCACTAACGGAGACCACGCCGTCATATGCGGCCGGGGCAAACAGTTCTGTGGACCCTTCGTTGCCTGCGGCTGCAACCACGATCACACCGGCATTGCGCGCCGCCACATAAGCCGGCGGCGCGACAGTGGTGGTGGTTGATGCACCTAAACTGAGATTAACTACATCAGCAGGTTGATCGGGTGTGGTGCCAGAATCATTGAGCAAACCCGCAGCATAAAGCAGCGCCTGCTGCACGTCATAGTCTGTGCAATAGAGCGTACCGCAGACGCGCAAGGGCATAATCTTGACGTTCCAGGCAACACTGGCGACGCCCGTTGTGTTATTTGTCTGAGCTGCCACGGTTCCCGCCACATGAGTACCATGAAAGCTGCTTGGTGTTACACCATCGGAGTCGCCGGGATCAGTTGGATCGTTGTCAATACCGTCCCCATCAGCCGAATTGTCGATACCACTAACAAAATCATAGCCAGAGACCAACGAAGCCTGTAAATCAGGATGATTCAAGATGCCGGAATCAATGACCGCCACCGTCACATCCTGACCGGCCGCTGTCATATCCCATGCCATTGGCAGATTCATTAGCGGATATTGCCACTGCAAAGGATAATATATATCGCCGGGCTCGCGCAGTGGTTGACGGATATAGTTCAGCGCTGCATATTCCACATCGGCGCGTTGACGCAATGCTTTGACGACTTCAATAGTATCCTGTTTAAGTTGTAAATCTGGATCTGCGTGTTGCGGCGCGACAACAATTCCCAGCACACCAAACGTTGTTACTCTGTTATTACCATTACCCAAACTCATTAACATTGATCGGCCCGGCGCACCCGCTTTAGCCGTTAGCCCTAATGTTGCCGCCATACTCTGACTGGTAGCGCTTGCTGTTGAAAAGAAATTATTCCTGAATTTAACGATGACTTCACCAGGCACAAAGTTTTCTTCAACCCTCATACCGCCCGAAGAAACTGCCACTGGCGCAAGATTGGCAGAGGGTAATCCTGTCGCAATAACATAGTTAGCAGCATTCTGCTCAGCCTGGACGCGTAGCAAGTAGTTACCAGTATTTTGGGGGGTAATGGTCAGATAATTTTGACTGCCCTGACTCGCAGTAAACACAACAGCATCCCCATTAGCATCTTCCAGTGCCACACAGAAGTTATTGATACGCGCATCAAAACCATTACAGGTTGAGGCAACGCCAGCTGTGCCAAGCTCATCGCCCGGGAAAAAGTAAAGCGGTTGCTGCGCCACCAGCGCGATCTGATAATAGTCGCGGACATCACTTGCGCCGTCACCTAAACGTCCAAAAGAAGCCGCATTGGCCACGCCAACAAAGCCACCCAAAGTAACCGGATTCTTAAGAGCTTGCGCGTCTGCAATTGAATCATTTGCTGCGTACGGTGCATGTGGATCATTAACATCGGAATCCACCTGCGTCTGACTGTTAACCGAAATGCTGCCGCTGATATTTACCGTATGTGTTGTGGTTTCCTGATCATCATGGACACTGCCAATCGTCGTCATCATTGCCAGCAGCAACAATAATGCAGAATACATATATCGAGCTTTTGAAATCTTAGCAGGCATAACACTTACTCAAGCTGGACGATTACAGTATTAGCAAAAACGGGCTATATCGTTAGAAATGGAAGCCGGGTGTCATTATTACACAAAATACCTGATTAATTGATGATTATTAGCCGGCTATAATAAAATATGATTTAGAATTATAAAATTATCTTGTCCATCTCAACTGGATGCGGGATGTAATTATTAATTTCGGTAGCCTACCGACAATAGCAAATAGTTAAACCACGCAAAATTGTAAACGTTGTCGTTATCCGCGCCACCCTCCAGTAATCGATAACTACCGCCCACGTACCATTGCCGGGAAATGTCATAGGTAAGCTTCAAACCCATATCGAAAGCACGCCCCTGAGTTGAGGCCAAACCATCCATATCAAATATAAAATACCATTTATTGTTAATCTTGTAATCGCCATACAAGTAGATCAAAGGTACTACACCCACATCCGTGTCATTGGCAAATTGTGTTCCTTGTGTTAACGCGATTTCTGCATCCCGTACCTTTAATGTACCACCGACATACCACTGCCAGCGGTCATCAACAAAAAACTTGTAGCGATACGTTAGCCGATAGGAATTGAACTTATATTTGGCTTCGGTGCTGGTTCCTGCGTTAAATGTCTTATCTACAAAAAACACGTCATAAGGAAGCACACCCGACTCGGTATACTCAAACGGCGCCAGCATTAACCTTAGCCCGTGCGGACCTTTGATGTGATAGAAGCCTTCGAACCGGATGGAGGGATAAGGGCCGCTGCCCGCAAGATCTTTTAAAGAAAACTCTGTCCCGGTGTTGCCGGGGATTCTGACATCATTGCGGTTTTGCCATGCAGCACCAGCGGCCAGTTCGAATTGCCATTGTTTTATTTCCTCCGACCAGGCAGGAAACACTATTAGAGCAAAGGCTATGACTAATATAAGCTGTTTTATATCGATTATCTTCATCATCATTCGTATTTATCCCGGCAGAATACTCGTGTAATGGGTGACAAAAAACTAAATCGCTGTCTAGCCAGCGCACAGACATAACATCTATAATATACTTTAGATTCTTGCGAAGTTTTGGACAACCACAACATGAAACTGTTTAAAAAACTTACAATTGCTGTTGTATTGTCACTATCTGTTGGCACAAATGCCCATGCTCTGGAATGGTATCTCGGTCTGGATGCATTCCAATGGGAATTTGAAGACGAAAATCTTCCTGACAAAATCGATGGCACCAGTGTAAGAGGGCGATTGGGATTTGTGGTTTCACAGAACGTCGTGGTGGAAACACAATTTGCCGCACCGGGCACGGAATCTGAGAGTGGGGGCAGCGTGGATTTTCAGAACATGTTTAATTTTCTCGTGCAGGGCGTCTACCCCATTGGCAAGGCAAATCTTTATGGCGTGCTGGGAATTTCCAGCGTGCGCACATCGCGTGAATATGCGGGCCGAACCTTTTCCGGCAGAGAGAACGGATTTTCCTATGGGGCAGGTGCCAATTATCGATTCACAAAACACCTGGCTATCAATGCGGATTACACGCAATACCTTGATAAAAGTAAAATGAAGCTAGGCGCATTTTCTGTGGGTCTTACTTATTACTTTTTCAGCAAGCAACCTGAACCATAGAAAATATCGTCAGCCATTGATCGCGGCGCACATCCACACTCCTGCAGACTGATATTTTCAATATATGTAGGAGCGCAGCTATGGGGGCGCGAATAAATATCGTGGTTTTTGCGATAGCTTTTATCGTGGTGCGCAGCCCCCCGCTCCTACCTGAATTGAAATTTTTGAAGGAGCGCACCCGTGGGGCGCGACTTTCTTTTAAATCATTGCAAAACCTGCACCAGCAGGTCGCGGCAATCTTGTACATGACACTTCAACACAAAAAAACCCGCTGGACTGTATATCCAGCGGGTTTTGTTCAAGCACTTACTAAACTGAAAACTTAGAAAGTCGCCAGTAATTCCAGACGCGCTGTAGTGCCATCGCCTTCACCTGCACCTCGTGGTTCGATATCTCCCGGTTGCTGATTACCATCATCGTTGAATCGAATCTCGGCATTAGCAAACAGATTCTTTGAGATACTATAAAGGCCTGCAACAGTTATTGAACTGGTATCGTCGGCCAAAAATGCGGAGTCATAACTGACAAAATCAAAACGTCCGGTAGCGGAAAACTTGTCGCTAATCTGATAATTGGCCATGACCATGAAACCGTTGTCGATTACCTCGTCGGCAAACAGGATTTCGCCACCCACTAGTAACTTACCGGTTTTCCAGGTAGCGTGAATGTCAACAATATTTTCCAGAGCCTGATCTTGGGTAATTAAACCCACGGTTATATCCAGGTTGTCCATCGCCTTGATCTCGCCCGCGACTTTTACAGAGTTTTTGTCACTAGCTGCTGGAATGTCATTTCGCAGGTCATTCAAATAACCGACCATCAGCTTCACTTTCTCTAGCTGGTAACTGAACTCCAGACCCGCCAGGTTGTTGCCATCTTCAACGGTGGTAGACTCCCAAATATCCCACAATTGACCATGGGTAATCTGGTACATGTCCGGCGCATCCTCACGTTCCCAGGTCAGGTTGTTGTTGAACACACCACCTTTCAGTGCCATCTTTTCGTCAATATTCCAATTCAAAAAGATCTGCTCTAAACGACCAGAATCACCGCCCGCACTACCGGGATTAATATCCGCATCAAAGCGCATGCTGATACCTTCTTTCAGATTAGCTTCCACATCCAGTTCGCCGGAGGTATCAAAGCGACCCTCTGCACCATACTTACCAAGGTCCGTTCCATCAGACAATGTCCATACCATGTCGACAAATCCGGATGGAGTGACATCCAGAGCAACGGCGGACTGTCCAAACGCTAGTGTGCTAAATGCTATTGAACTTGCTATCAGGGTCTTCTTCATAGATTCATTCCTCTTGTTATTCATCCTGTATTAATCTCGGAAAAATCGAATTTTGTATCTGGCGAGCATGATGCACCTACCGTCGGTCCTTTCCCTTTGCCCATGCGCCAATTTGACGCAGAATTGTATCGTACATAACCAAAAACGTCTGCAATTCCACAATAATTTTTCGAATTAATTCACAATTCCGGAAAATATGATCATCGGCAGAAAGCCTCGTAGTTCAGACTTAACTATAATTGACTAGAAAGTGTTCATTGGCCGACATTCAATTTGCCGTCTACACTTAGGCTAGTTAGAAATAAAACTAACAAGATATAACTAATTTAATTAATGTTTTCGATATTCAAAAATGGAACTCGCGCTATGAAAAAATTCAATAAACTTCTAGCTTCAACCACATTGATCGCTTCTTTATTATTTATGGCGTCTGCTTACGCTGACAATGGTTTTTATATTGGTGGTAGTGTTGGTAATGCCGACGTATCCGGAGGAACACTGTCAAGTGACTTCAAAGGTGATGACACAGGTTATAAGATTTTCGGCGGCTTTAAATTTACCATCTTTGCCATTGAAGGCGGCTACGTAAACTTTGGTAAGGCGGAAAGCGGCGGCGATAGCGTTGAAACAACCGCATTTGACCTGTTCGGACTCGTTAATATCGGACTTGGCCCTATCGATCTGTTCGGTAAACTGGGGGTATTTTCCTGGGATTCTGACCTGACCAATGGTACCAGCATTAATAAAGATGGTACTGACCCGGTATACGGCGTTGGCGGTGGATTGAGCCTCGGCCCCTTAAGCGTTCGCGCTGAATATGAATACTTTGATGTTGGCGGCGACGCGCTGGATGATATCCAGATGATATCACTTGGCGTTGTTTACTTTTTCTAAAACCTTCATCTGTGGTTGTAAGCTCACAGATTGAATCAATCTAACAGACAAAAAGGCGGGGTTGATTCCCGCCTTTTTAATTTGCATTGAAATTGAGCCTCGCGCCTGTACTATTTAACCGGCAACCGGTTCCCCGCGGTAAAAATATACTTTATACCCGTTCTTGGTATTATCGCCAAGGACATAGCAACCTTATCCTGTATCGGAGTGGATGTCATAGTGGCCATCGCCAGAATCTCCGCAACTCCTTCATTAGTTAACGTCACTTTAAAAATCGTGGTGCGATTATAGTATTGGGTATTGCGCCCGAAAACGACCATGTGGTCTCCGAAGTCGACTTCCGGCACCGGTGTGGCGGGAGAAAAAACAGACCAGACTTCTTTGAAGGTTGCCGCATCACCAATGTATCCCGCCGGCAAACGTTCCTGACCATCAGGCAACATATCCAGTTTCGCAACTGGAAAATCTCCGCTCCAGTTCTGGATGATTTCGACATCATCAATCACTTCTTTTTCAGTCTCTTTAATGATCTTGCCATCCGGTGTCGTTGACACACAAGCGGCAACAGTAAACAAAACAAGAAGTAATAAAATACGCAACATAATTTTCATACTAATAGAACCTCATATCGAAATTAAATACTCAGACACTGATTCGGAAACTCTGTTCAGTTCCGATACTGACTGGGTGACACACCATGCCAGCGCTTGAATGCTCGTGAAAAGTTTGCCGGGTCTGAAAATCCTAATAAGTAAGTGATCTCGTTGATAGACAGCCTTGAGTTTTCGATGTATTGCTCGGCCAGTTCCTGACGAGTCTGATTCAGCAACTCTTTAAAGCTGGTTCCCTCTTCTTTTAACTTACGTTGCATACTACGCACGCTGAGGTTAAGCAACGTAGCAATTTTTTCTTCGCTCACCGCACCGGAAGGTAACAACTCGGTAACTTTGGCTTTGGTTCTAATTCCTATCGACGCGCCATCCAGATGAGAAAGATACTCATCAATCAATTTATCATTGGCTCGCGCCAGATCAATATTGGAAGCTGGTAAATGTTTTTCCAAAACGGCACTTTTAAAATAAAGAGCATTTTCGGCAGCGGAAAATTCGATCGGCGCCCTGAAAAATGCATCCAGTCGATCCATACAAGTGGGTGAGGGTTCCGGGCGCATGGTCTGGATTTTTACCGGGTCCAGTTCCCTTCCATAATTCAATCGACACATATGAACTAAAACCGCTAATCCCGCATCCATAGAGGCATACGAAGCTCTATAAGATCCCGCCGTACTGGAAAATGCTACGCGTGTATTTGAATTTTCGGAAGTGATATCAATCGCAATGGCGTTGTTAACAATACGAATATACCTTTGCAGGCGTTCGAACGCTTCTTTTAAACTGGGGCTCGCCATCCAGGAAAATCCCAGAGCATGTAATGACGTGGGATGCCAGTGATTCACCACAACCAAACCGAAACAGGGATCCTGGCTTTTTTCCAGCGCGAGATCCCATAAACGTGTAACAGAAAGAAAATCAAAACGCGCATTCTGGTCGCTCAAATGGGCCGGGTCCATGCCCACTTCCCTGAACAATTTTCGGTAGTCCACACCGTAAGACTTAAGCGTTTCCGCAATCAATAACACCCAGGAAGAAATGGTAGAGATATGCATGGTTTCCCCTTGTTTCTACTACCTGTTTTCGCTACACATTTTGAGCACCAGTTAGCCGGTTAAAAAGTGTCCTCAGGGATAATGGGTTGGCGCGTTAGGACAACAAATTATAACACCCAAATTGTTGTTGAATAGTCAAAAAAGGCAAGTAAGGCAAAAACCAAAAGCACAGCGTCAAAGAGGAAAAAAATATGACTATCAAAAACGATTTGGCCTCAATCACTCAGAAGACACTTTGCCAACCGATCACTTACGTTGGCATCGGCCTGCATACGGGATGCAAGGTCGCCATGGATGTTAAGCCTGCTGAGCCAGATTCAGGTATTAACTTCTTTCGCAAAGATGTACCACCGGGAAAAGGGTTTATTGCCGCACGCTGGTATGATGTCGTGGAAACCCACATGTCTACCGTACTCGGTAACCAGTACGGCGTCACGATCAGCACCGTGGAACACCTGATGGCAGCATTGCATGGCTGCGGCGTGGATAACGCACTAATTGAGATCGACGGACCGGAAATTCCTATCATGGATGGCAGCAGTCATCCGTTTGTCTCCATGATTGAAAAGGTGGGTACCATCAACCAGCCTGCCCTGCGCAAAGCCATCTGGTTGCAGCGTCCGATTATTGTCAAAGACGGTGACAAGGAAGCCGCATTGATACCCAGCTCCACGCAGTCCATTACCGTGGATATTGATTTTCCCAGCTCCGCGGTCGGGCAGCAGACTTATACCGTGGAACTGATCAACGAAGCATTTCGCGCGGACATTTCCAGGGCACGTACTTTTGGCTTCGCGAAAGATATCGCGCGCCTGCAAAAACTCGGGCTTGCCAGAGGAGGTTCATTGCATAACGCCATCCTGGTGGACGGTGACCGCATCGTGAATGAAGAAGGCTTGCGCTACAAAGACGAGTTTGTGCGCCATAAAATTCTCGATGCACTGGGCGACTTGTCGCTAATCGGCTTGCCAATTTTTGCCAGCTACTACGGAAAGAAACCCGGTCACACCATTAACAATGCATTACTGCACAAATTATTCGAAGAACGGGATGCCTGGTCTTACATTACCATTGATGAATACAACACACTGGTAGGGCGCCGGGAAGAATGGGAACACGAAGAAAAAGATCACAATCCACAGGTTCAACGTAGCAATAGTGCTTAAGTAATCTATTGCGTGTCACAGCTTCGCTCCAACAAAAGACAATGAACCAACCCTGTTGGAGCTGGGCTGTGCACCGCGATGACTTGATTTGTGTCATTCTGAGCCGATGGCGAAACAATCTCAGGAGATCGCCACGGAGCTAAAGTGCCACGCGATGACGATTGAGAAAATCACGCCCCGCAGGAGCGAGACTGCATATTACTAAAATTTCTATGGGGCTAGATGCTAATGACTCAAACCAGGGGCCTATTGACACAAAAGACGTAAAACAACTGTTTCATTGCCGGTATTCTCGTTTGTGCTCACATACCTGGTAACCCCCGAGTTTCACTGGCACTTAAAGTCAGAAGTCTTGGCCATTTCCATTGATGACTGGGAAGGCGTTTATACGGATGGCACTTTAGGCCTTGAATACCGCTTCTGGAAAAATATCGACCTGGGCACCGGTTTCGGCAGCAATGCTTTGAAGGTTACTGAAAAATCCGGCGAATATAAGTTCTCCTTTGACAATCGCATTACCGCTTTATTGTTGTACGTGTCGGGCTATTGTTAGCAAAGCCTTGGCTCTAGAGAATTGGCGAAAACAGCCGCGAGATGCGCACCAGTAATTTGAATACCAAAGATCGTCTATCATAGTCATCAGTGGTCACTGGCTTACTGTAGGCAAAATCGGTTTCCAACATATCGCTTATAGCGTCGTTGCATTCCTGATCAGCAAATACCATGGTGATTTCGAAGTTCAAACGAAAGGAACGATTGTCAAAATTCGCGGTACCCACCACAGCAAGCTGATCATCCACCAACATCACTTTTTGATGCAAAAAGCCTTTTTTATAGCGATACAATTTAACACCAGCGTCGATGGTTTCGTGAAAATAGGAAAACCCGGCGAGATAAACCAGTTTATGGTCCGCTTTTTCCGGCAATAATATCCGTACATCCACTCCACGTAATGCCGCCAGCTGTAACGCACTTACTACTGACTCGTCAGGAACGAAATAAGGACTAACGATCCAGCACCTGTGCATCGCCGAATTGATCGCATGCACAAAGAACAAACTGCAGGTATCCAGTCGATCTGCGGGACCAGTAGCCAGAGTCAACACGCGGTGACCATCACCCGTTTGTGCATGGGGCAACCAGTTCAATGGAGGAATTTGTTGCGTCACCCAATACCAGTCTTCGACAAACACCAATTGAACGGCAAGCGCAGCGGGTCCGCTAATCTTCACATGAGTATCGCGCCACGGGCTTAAGTCAGGATCTTTACCGAGATATTCATCGCCAACATTGTGTCCGCCCACATAGGCTGTATGACCATCAATGACGACTATCTTACGGTGATTACGAAAATTGATTTGCATACGCCGGCTGAATTTGGTCATGCAACGGAATGTCACCGCCTTCGCCCCTGCCTGTTTTAGTGCTTCCAGATACGAAGCCGGCAAAGCCGCACTACCAATGGCATCACACAAAAAATAAACTTTCACACCCTCATTGAGTTTTTCCAGCAGCGCTGACTGCAGCCTTTTGCCCAGGTCGTCATTCTTGACAATATAAAACTGGATGATGATATAGCTTTGCGCCTCATTAATGCCCTGAAAAATTGCTTCGAATGTCCGCTCACCATCAACCAGCAATTTCGTCGTATTGCCTTTGAGAAACGGCATTTTCGCCAACGACTCAAACGCAGGAAACAGGTATTGATTCTCTCCGAAGTCAGCGCGATAGGCTGAGGTACTGGCCTGTAGCTCATTAAATACAGAATTGATATTTTCGTGACTGACTCGGCGTGCTTTAACATAGCCCAGGAATTTGCTGCGACCAAAGATAAAATAAAGGGGTAAGCTCAAAAGAGGAAAGGATATCAGGGCGATAGCCCAGGCTACTGCACCTTGCGATGTGCGAGAACGCATCACCGCGTCAATGGCAGAGCCGATGGCTACTATCTCCAGCCCCAAGTAGGCATAGCCCACCAACCCGAGGACCGCCTCCGTGGTCATTGCAGGATTTAGCTCCCAGTTAACTCAAACAGGCTTTGTCAGCAGCGAGTATGTTGAATAAAAAGTCTTTATCGTTGTCCCTATTTTTGTTTTGCTATCTGGCCCTCGGCATTGGCATCGGCCGTGGTGCTGGTGGCCTTCCGACTGGTGGCATTGGCCGTGGCGGGCCGGCAACAGGCGGCCGTGGTGGTGGCAGCGGACGGCTAACTGGTGGCTGCGGTATCGGCTGCACCGGCTTTGGCGGACGCACATCCGGTGGCGGCTTCGGTATCGGTTGTTCCGGTTTGGGTGGACGCACAACCGGTGGTGGTATGGGCTTGGGCGGTCGAACAGGTGGATACACTGGCGGTGGGTAAACCGGTGGTGGATACACTATGGGCGGCCGATAATATGGCGGATAATAACCTGGCCCCCAATACCAGGGATCGTAATAATCATAACGATAATACACCGAACCGCTGACATGGCCACCATTGGTAGTGGAACATCCGGTCAGGATTACCGGCAGCAACGTGATGGCAGCCATGAAATAAATTGAGTGACGCTTGACGACTTGTCTGTTCATAATGCCCCTCACTTCTCATCCGTACTGGGTTCATCCCATTTCACGATACCTAGCACGCCGCCCTGCGGATCACTGAATATCGCCAGGTTGCCATCCAGTAGATCTTCATTGGGCTCGACCATAACCATGCCCCCGGCATCGGTGACTTTTTTCAGCGTCTCGTTAACATCGGCGACTTTTATATAGGGTAACCAGCCGGAACGGTTGGCATCGTTTGGCAAGGGCACGATACCCGCACGAGGTTTACCATGGGAGGTTAAAAGCAGGCGATCGACGTTATCTTTGACTTCATCTTTGGTAATTTCGTAACCGGCGAGCTGCTGATAAAACTCTCCGGCTTTTTCCGGTTGATTCGCGAAGAGATCCATCCATAAGAAGTCACCAATTTCGGCAGCTTTATCGGGAGGATCACCGCTATCGGATTTCATGACACCAAACAAGGCACCTTCCGGATCGCGCAATAACGCATAAGTACCACGTTGCGCCAGCGTTATGGTTGGCGCATGTACAACGCCACCCCCTTGTTCCGCAGTTTTCATGGCTTTGGCGGGATCCGCCGTCGACATCAAAGCAATCCATAAAGCACCTACAGCGGTACCTTCTTTCGGTTTAACGGCAAACATACCGGCTACGTTATGGTCGCCATTTACAATCAATGTGTAATCGTCGTCAGCGTTGCCAATGGGGCGGAACTTCCAACCAAACACAGCAGTATAAAATGCTTTCTGTTTTTCGAACTCACTTGTCGCCAGATCAAACCAGATGAATTTGCCGGTTAACTGTGCATTAGTATTCTCTTTATTTAACGGAGGCAATACTGGCGCTGATATACTGAGTTGAGGCGTAAGAAGAACAGCGAATAACAATCCTGAAATAATATTCTTTGTTAATCGGTTATTTGTCATAAGCTATAAGCTCCATCGAAATTTTCATACCTCCGTCATCATGAGATGAAGGCGCATCACTATTATATATAGTAGATATCGCGCCCCATAGGTGCGCTCCTAAAAAACAAGCACATTGCCCTGGGGGAGCGGGACAGCGCATCGCGATCAAAGATAGAAGCTACGTTTTTCATTGCTTCGGAGGATAACCTGCCAGCATCTCACTGACCACCTCATCAACCATCGCTTTGGTTTTTTCGGGTGTCGGACTTCTGGATAACTGCCTTGAAGCGGCCCCCTGCCATACCAATGAATTCGTTTTGGCATCGTTCATATCAATCACCAATGTGCCCTCTTCTATATTTCGTCCTCCCACAGGCACTCCGACTGAAAGACCCAC
>Ga0209742_10001147_pt1 | contig 12645 bp, 7 predicted proteins | sample DeeMarSeWOR38_10_FD_187462 | JGI IMG/M metagenome (GOLD analysis project Ga0209742, IMG submission 187462) | Marine sediment microbial communities from White Oak River estuary, North Carolina - WOR-3-8_10 (SPAdes) (version 2) | ecosystem: Environmental > Aquatic > Marine > Intertidal zone >... | reverse complement strand
CTATGGACGAAGCGACATCATGGATTGAAACAGCTTGATCGAAACTACGTTGGGAACCGTCGGGGAGCGTAACAACAGGCATGGTGTATTCCTTTTCAGTGGTGATCCATACGAGAGACCACGTGATTAAACTTAATAGAACTCAGTTTATTTTAGATAAATTCAGAAGTAGTATCTTAGAATCAAGTATTTAGTTGTCAAATATAGCAGATCGTTATTTCCGACTCAACAGCCTTTACTTATGAAATCACTAACAAAGAGCTCTGAAAATTAATATCTCATTAATGGCATGTGATAATTGAAAATATTCAAACTTAAAAGACCGCTACCCAGGACCAGGAGGGTAGCGGCCTTTGTTTACTAACAACTAGTTACTATTAAACGGTTGGTCGATATTTAACAGCTACTGTACCATTGGCTGCATTCATATCAGTTTCCCATTTTATATTTCCATTACCTTGAATTTTTACATTGAAGATTATGGTATTTCCACTTAATGGAAGAGGCACTGATGCAGTTCCCGCGGCATCAGCTTGACATGCGTCATTGATTGCGGAGCCGTCTGCGTAGAATGTTACAGTAAGAAAACCATCAGTTGCATTAGTTCTTGTCCAGTTAATTAACCGAACCATGCCACTACAGTTATCAGCTTCAGTTCCAAAAGAGGTGATAGCTGGCAAATCCCCAGCTCCGGTAGGTAAGTCATTATTAACAGTCGCAAATTCATTTATTGCAATCTGTGATGTACGAATAGCTGAAACAGCATCATTAGCCTTTGCGCGAACCGCGTATGTTTGATACTGGGGAATGGCTATCGCCGCTAAAATACCAATAATCGCAATCACGATCATCAGTTCGATCAGGGTAAAACCTAAAGCTTTTTTGGTGAGTCTTTGCATCTTCATCGTGTACTCCTTTAATTCACTGAATTGACGACACAGTAAATAACTTAAGTGATTTACGTTTGCTTGTGATTGACAGCACGGAGTGTGGATGAAATTGATTTGCGCCTGGATCAGCGGCTTTTCTCTTAAGAGTTTGGAATTGCAGTCTATGAAAAGAAACCCTCATAGATAGAAAATAGCGCTCCTTATTACTTCAATCCCGAAGAACTATTTTTGTCCCATTCACCGTGTTTCCGTACTACAGCTCCCCCTGTCTCTCCCAATTGTTTGTTGTGCGTTTACTATACAATTATTTAGCCAGTAACGACACTAAATTTTTACAGACTGTCCGCTTATATTTTCTCCAGCTAAGCGCTCAAGCCCAAATCCTGTTTAACTAATAACGGCTCCTACGTACGAGTTGAAAATAACACATGATATTTGTCGTGACAATAAGGGGAGAAAAAGAAAAGAAACAGCTTGAATTGATTAACATTACCACGCCCGTCTTAGCCAGCATGACCAAAACCGGCACTAAAACGCAATGCTTTTTAAGGCATGTTAATGATGAATGATTGTTAAATGCTGAACCATGCTCAGCTCATAGCCTACCAGCAATACATAAACTGCGACGCTAAAGACCAGTAAATGATAACAACTGATGAGGTTAAACAGGCGATGATGTTTATGCCAGATAAAAAACACAATACTGAAACCGGTAATGAAAAACTTCGCTCCAAGAAAAGCGTACAAATTAAATTCCAGCAAATATGCCAGTACCGGATTTAGTTCTTCACTGCCATTGTGAATTAATAAGGTAGTGAAAAAAGCATCCAGTACGGATAACGTCATTAAAGCAACGGCCAGATAAAACAGTCTGGGCTCATGCGCATCCACATAAACTCCAATGGAACTGTCATCGTCACGCCGCAATTGTTTACGGCGGTTACGATAAAACGCGTGCAGCGCTGCTTTACGTTGGTTGGTTCTGCGCTCGACCCGAGAAGCGCGACGTTCAGCAAGCAGATCTCCCTGCTCTAACATCTCTTGATGATACATTGTTCCCTGTTCCCTCTTCCCAATTTTAGTTGTGTCGTTGTGTGTTTTTGTTGTTATTTATTTTTTTATTAGTTATCAATTGTAGTGCAATCGTGATTTTTGTTTTATATATCTTTCGGCATAACTTCACGTGTATGCCAGTAAAGATTGTGCCACCACAGTACAATTTTTCAAGAAAAATCACCTTCGCATATGCCTCGCTACTGATATTAATCGTAGTCTTTTTCCGTTTTTCGTAACAATCGTTTTAACCTCATACTTAAGTATCAGAGATAATACCAACTGCCCGACATTTCGTGATTACACGAATAAGCCAAACCTCAGACACAGAAGAAGAACCTGCCAGACCGTGCGGCAAGATAAAAGGATTCCAGTGGAGTCATTCAATTGCGGGGAAGAAGTGGTAGGCGCGATTGGATTCGAACCAACGACCCCCACCATGTCAAGGTGATGCTCTAACCAACTGAGCTACGCGCCTATTTCGTATTCCGAAAGGGTAAGCAAAGATACTCGATCCTTGGTCACAAATGCAAGCTTTTGGGGCTGTTTCTTACATTTGCTGACAGAATTACACCGTTTCCGCGCCAAATGCCGAGTGTCGAATGTGCTCAATTTGATCACGCAGCCTAGCCGCTTCTTCAAATTCCAGATTCTGGGCATGCTGGTACATCTCGTCTTCCAGCGCCTTGATTTTCTTCTCCAATTGTTTGGGGGTCATGGCTGCGTACTCAATGGTTTCTTCCGCGACTTTCGCGTAGCGCGCGGGCTGGCCTTTTTGCGCGGCATACGCCCCTTCCATGATATCGGCCACGGCTTTTTCGATGGTTTTTGGGGTAATGCCATGTTTCTTGTTATGCGCCACCTGCTTTTGTCGCCGCCGTTCGGTTTCCTGAATCGCCCGTTGCATGGACCCGGTAACCTTGTCTCCATAGAGGATCGCTTTACCATGCACGTTGCGCGCTGCCCTGCCGATGGTTTGTATCAAAGATCGTTCCGATCGCAGAAAGCCTTCCTTGTCGGCATCGAGTACCGCCACCAACGATACTTCGGGCATATCTAATCCCTCGCGCAACAGGTTGATACCCACCAGAACATCAAATTTACCCAGGCGCAAATCTCGAATAATTTCCACGCGCTCTACGGTTTCGATATCAGAATGCATGTAGCGCACACGGGCACCGTGTTCAGAAAGATAATCCGTTAGATCTTCCGCCATGCGTTTAGTCAGCGTTGTGACCAGTACCCGCTCCTTCACCGCGACGCGTTTATGAATCTCCGACAACAGATCATCCACCTGGGTACTGGCGGGCCGGACTTCTATGTCCGGATCCACCAGGCCCGTGGGACGAACCACTTGTTCGATAACATCACCGGCGTGTTCCGCTTCATAAGGCCCCGGCGTTGCGGAGACAAAAATACTTTGCGGTATGAGTTGCTCGAATTCTTCAAAGCGAAGCGGACGATTATCCAGGGCGGAAGGCAGCCGAAATCCGTACATCACCAGATTTTCCTTGCGTGATCGATCACCCTTGTACATAGCGCCCAACTGCGGAATGGTGACATGGGACTCGTCAATAATCATCAGCGCTTCCGGTGGTATATAGTCGATTAATGTTGGCGGGGGTTGTCCTGCTTTGCGGCCAGATAGATAGCGCGAATAGTTTTCGATTCCGGAGCAATAGCCCAATTCCAGCATCATCTCGATATCAAACCTCGTGCGCTCTTCCAGGCGTTGCGCTTCGAGTAATTTATGATTCTCTCGCAACTGTTGCAGCCGTTCCTTCAATTCTTCACGGATTAACTCAATGGCATCCAGTAAGGTTTGTCGCGGCGTTACGTAATGGGTTTTCGGAAAGATAGTGAGCCGTGGGACTTTTTTGATGACTTCCCCGGTCAATGGATCAAAATAGGACAGTGCATCGATTTCGTCGTCGAATAGTTCAACTCGTACGGCGTCGCGTTCAGATTCCGCCGGATAAATATCGATAACATCCCCGCGCACGCGATAGGTCCCGCGATGCAACTCCACATCGTTACGTTTGTATTGCAACTCCGCCAGGCGCCGCAACAGGCTGCGTTGATCGATAGTATCGCCGCGATCCAGGTGCAACACCATTTGCAGGTAGGATTGCGGGTCACCCAATCCGTAAATCGCAGAAACAGTCGCTACTATGATGGTATCCTTGCGTTCGAGAATGGCCTTGGTAGCCGACAGGCGCATTTGCTCGATATGCTCGTTGATTGAGGCGTCTTTTTCTATGTAAGTATCCGACGCCGGAACATAGGCTTCTGGCTGGTAATAATCGTAATAGGACACAAAATACTCGACGGCATTGCGCGGAAAGAAGGCTTTCATTTCTCCGTACAACTGCGCCGCCAAAGTCTTGTTGGGAGCAAGAATTATCGCTGGACGCTGTAGCTGCTGAATTACATTTGCAATAGTAAAGGTCTTGCCGGAGCCAGTAACCCCCAGCAAGGTTTGCATGGCCTCACCCGCCTGCAAGCCCTCCACCAGGCGACGAATGGCTTCTGGTTGATCGCCCGCAGGGGAAAATTTTGATTCCAGTTCGAATGCCTTGGTCATAGTAGAAACATCACGTCGTTTGTGGCTGATTTGATGAATTATATCGAGAAAAATTCACCAATTGTGGCCTTAAATTTTTCATTGGCAGGCTGATTGGTTACGGAATACAATTGTACTGCATCTGGAATTCGGGTTTGTACAACAATAAATACGGAATCAAGCAAGGATATTGAGTGAAAAAGTACTTGTCGCAACGCGTGCAACGCATTAAACCTTCCCCTACCCTGGCCATCACGGCCCGCGCCAAAGAGCTGAAAGCCGCTGGCAAAGACATCATTGGCCTGGGGGCCGGTGAACCGGATTTTGATACGCCTGAGCATATCAAACTGGCCGCTATTGATGCCATTAAACGTGGCTTTACCAAATATACGGCCGTTGACGGTATTCCCGAATTAAAGCAGGCGATCATCGACAAGTTCAAACGTGAAAATTCGCTCGACTATGAACCCAATCAAATCCTGGTTTCCTGCGGCGGTAAACACAGTTTTTATAACCTCGTTGAAGCCCTGATCAGCCCCGGCGATGAAGTGGTTATCCCTGCGCCCTACTGGGTGTCCTACCCCGACATGGTATTACTGGCCAATGGCGAACCGGTTATTATTAAAAGTGGCCTGAGTCAGAAATTTAAAATCACGCCACAACAACTGGAAGCCTCTATTACGCCCAACACGCGGCTGCTGGTCTTGAATAGTCCTTCTAATCCTACGGGCGCCATGTATACGGAAGAGGAACTCAAAGCCCTGGGTGAGGTTATTCGGCAACACCCGAATATGCTGATCATCACGGATGATATTTACGAACATATCCTGTTAACTGAGCAGCCGTTTGTGAATATCCTGAACGCTTGCCCGGATCTGTATGAGCGCTGTGTGGTGCTTAATGGCGTATCCAAGGCTTACTCCATGACCGGCTGGCGTATCGGTTATACCGCGGGACCGGAATGGCTGATCCAGGCGATGAAAAAAATTCAGTCCCAAAGTACTTCCAATCCAACCTCTATTTCCCAGGTGGCGGCGCAAGTGGCGCTAAGTAGCGACCAATCCTGCATTAAGGAGATGGTTAAAGCATTCCGAGAACGGCATGAGTTTGTTGTCTCCACGCTGAACGCGATCAACGGCATAACATGCTTGCCCTCGCAAGGTGCGTTTTACTCTTTCCCTAATTGCCAGGACGCGATTAAAGCAACGGATGGCGTCAAAGACGATGTTGAATTCGCGGAGTATCTGATTAATGAGATCGGTGTCGCCATGGTACCCGGTTCTGCCTTTGGGGCACCGGGATACATGCGCCTTTCCTTCGCAACGAGCATGGCAAACCTGGAAGAAGCTTTAAAGCGCCTGCAAAAATTATTGTCGTGAGGATTTTAGATAAATTTTCGGGCAAGCCACAGATAACGCCAAAATCGCCAGAAATTACCGGCATTTGTATTGACCCTTTGTGGGCTCGCAGGTAACATACCCTGCCCTGAGGTTCTGAGATATTCCCCAGTAGCTCAGTTGGTAGAGCAGGTGACTGTTAATCACCGGGTCCGTGGTTCGAGTCCGCGCTGGGGAGCCATTTTTCTCTTTATTAATCAATTAACAAGCTCGGCCCGCACTAATAATCTTCGTCCCTACCCCGCCGAAAAGCCAGCTTACACAGCCTACATAAAGCTATTGTGATGGATTTTAACGATTAACAACGAGCCTGGATGGACGATTTGTTAAAGAGTCTTCAACTTGAATCATTTGTCGATTGCCTTGTCAAATCAAGATGTTACTGTATACACTCTAGTTAAAGAAATTGCCTGATGTTGACGCTGTTTGTAATTTGGTGGCGCCAATACAAAAAATTCTACTCATGATGAAAGTTTATCGGCTTACCATTGCCCTGTTCTGGTCAGCGTGATCCTGTAACTACTGAGAACTATGAAGCGGTATTTAATCCTTTCGTTACTATTCACTCCTGTCATCCTTCCCTGCTGGGCAGGGGCGCTCGTGGGTGATCAAGATAACCCTAGCAGTGCTCGGCAACTGGCCCCATCAGAAATGATTGATGTCGATGATTATGAAAGTGAATACATCGCTGATTTTGAGCTGGCCGATACGCCGCCTGATCCTCGCCCTGAATTTGATATTAGTGGATTTCAGGAAGAAGAATACGTTCGAGGCCGCATGGCATTTTTATTTGGCCAATATGAAATGGCCTACCAAATATGGGAGCCCCTCGCCAATCACGGATATGCAAAAGCGCAAGCTACACTGGGTTGGATGTACCACACCGGGAAAGGTGTGAAAAAAGATCTATCAGTAGCGTACCAATGGTACGAAAAAGCCGCCCAGCAAAATCACCCGGTCGCACAAAATAATCTTGGCGTTTTTTATGAGCAAGGTTTATCCGTTGGCAAGAGTTCTAAAAAAGCGGCTAAATGGTATCGGGAAGCTGCTGAATGGGGTTACCCTTATGCACAATACAATCTGGGCACACTTTACCTCGAAGGACGCGGTGTAAAGAAAGACGAAAAAGAAGCGCAATTCTGGCTGCAAATTGCAGCCTTGCAAGGCGTCGAACAAGCAATACAAACCCTGCAAAAGATGTCTGTAGCTTTTCATGGTCCCAAATCCGGCGATACTGCCTCGACAACCGCGAGCCAGGGACCCGAATGGACCAAGGCTGGCAACGCAAATGAAAAAATAAAATCACCGCATAATACACCGCACGGAAGCAGCCGTTACAAGAATATTTACAATCGCATCAAGTCATCTGGCCCTACCGGTATACAGGGCCTGGATTATGGTCAACCACCATCTGCGACGACTTCGTCCGCCAGTAACAGCGAAACTCAATCACAATCTTCATCGACTATTACACCGGCGCCAGATAAACCAACGGGCAATGCTGTCACGAATACCCAAACTAAAAGCCAAACAACCAGTTCCAGTGCAAAATCCATAACCCCTGCTACGAACGACGAGACTAGCGTAAAGCCCGCATCTGATCAGCTATTGCCAGGCGAAAAGTTCGACCAATGGCTTGCGGAAGCCCAGGTCGCCCAAAAACGGCTGAAGGAACTTGAACAGGAAAAACGAACTAATAGCCATACGCTAAAAATTTACAATGATGAGTGGGTTAAGGAGCAAAACCCTAAAAACTTTACCTTGCAGTTAGCGCGCAGCGATGAACTGAATTGGTTGCTGGACATTGCGAAAAAACAACCCATGTTAAAAGATACCGCATATTACACATCGACGATTGATGGTAAGAAATGGTATTACTTGTTATACGGTAATTTTGATAACCAGCAATCCGCTTCCGCCGAAATAGACAAGCTACCAAAAGCGTTGAAGAAATGGTCACCCTGGGTAAGAAAATTTTCTGACGTACAATCAAAAATACAAACAGAATAGTTTGCGGGAAATCTCGACAGACAGTGCCCGCAGAGGTGATACGTATCCCCCGTATTAAATTTCTCCCCAGAGAAACACCTCTGACCTGGCTAAATAACTTTATTATTTTTATCGATCACTGTCAGGCCGGCGTGAACAAAAGCGCCAGTGAAACTTTAAAAAAAATTATTATTTGATCGCTTGTCCGCCTGCAGCATTTTGCGCATCAAGTTTAATTTTAATGTTATGACGATGCGCCTCTACCGTACGCACACTGATATTCAATTCATTGGCGATATCCTTGCTGCTCATGCCTTGATCCACAAGTGCCAGAATTGTACGTTGACGTTGGGTCAATCCCAATTTGTCAGCGTTGGTGCGATCGGATTTGGAAAAATCATCGTACATCATCTGCGATACGCATGAACTGTAGTAGGTTTCGCCGCCAATAACGGTTTTGATCGCATTAATCATTTCTTGTGAAGAAACGTCTTTCACGATGTAACCGTGTGCACCACAACGAATTACCCCCTGGATATATTCCTTATGCTCATGCATCGTCAGAATAATCACTTTCATATCCGGGTAGTCATTACGGATATGTCTGGCCGCATCCATACCATTCATCACCGGCATACTAATATCCATTAATACTACGTCAGGCTTTAATTCACCGGCCTTGATGATGGCATCACGGCCGTTGACCGCTTCACCCACTACTTCAAAGTCAGGGTGCTCTTCAAACCTGGCACGTATTCCATCACGGACTACAGCATGATCGTCAACCAGCAAGACTTTGTTAACTTTGTGTTCTCCCATTTTCACTTCATCTTCTACTTTTATATCGATTGCGTTCTCACTCATAGTACTACACCTTCTTTATTGCCTACTCTAACGTTATAGGAGCTTTTACCTCCACAAACGTACCCTTGCCTACATCAGAATGTATAAAGAATGACCCCTGAAGCAACTCAATGCGCTCCCGCATATTTCTTAACCCCATGCTCTGAGTGGACCTGGTTTTCCTCATGGCTTTCTGGAGATCGAACCCTTCTCCGTTGTCTTCTATACGTATTGTCACATTTGTATCCGTATGTGTCACGTCTATAACCACCTTGGTGGCGTTAGCATGTTTCTCGATATTATGAAGCGCCTCTTGCACAATTCTATACATAGCAGTCTCGACATCCGCTGGCAGGCGTTCAAAAATCTGTTCGTCAACGCCATTGACTTCCACATCTATCTGATTTCTATCGGAAAATTGTCGAGCCAAATTGGTGATCGCGGGAGCCAACCCTAAATCGTCTAAAACGCTAGGCCGTAACGCATGCGAAACACGGCGAACTTCGGATATCGCCTCCTCGAGAAAAATCACCGCTTTTTTAATATCCTTAAGTGCTTCCTCGGGCGAACCCCTAAATTTTTCGTCAAAATTCTCAATTTTATACTTAACGGATACCAGGAGCTGATTGATGCCATCATGGAGTTCTCGCGACACACGACGCCGTTCTTCCTCCTGCAAGCGGACTATTTTGTGTGAAAGCTTCTTTAACCGGTCCTGGGCAATCTTTCTTTCTACGATCTCAGACGTCAATTTTTCATTACGGGTTATTATTTCAGCTGTACGTTCTTCGATCCGATCAGCCATTTCATTAATGGCAGTCGCTAACGAGCCGATTTCGCCGCCAATGTTTTCTTCCAGTCGATGAGAGTAATTTCCGCGACGGATTTCTTCAGCTAGGGCTACGGTTCTTTGCAGTGGCAATGTGATGCTTCTGGCCAACAAATAAGCGACCAGCACCGCCATTACTGACACAATGATACCAATAGCAGTAAGCACATTACGCGTTTCGCTAATGGGCTGAATCACCTGGCGCATAGGGGTTACGTTGATAATATTCCAGTTGAGCGCTTTGTTTACACCAAACTCCCTCATGTCGGCAAAACCCGCCATCACCTCTTCACCATCGGCGTTCGTATAAACTACCGACCCTACCGCAATATCACCGAGCATTGCCGGCTGAATTCGCAGATCCGGGAAACTTTCAAACACAGGCAAGTTGTTATCAGTGGAAACAATAACGTTACCAAATTTATCGACGATGTAGGTGAGCGTATCGCCAATACTGCGTTCACTGAATTCGTCAACAATTTCCTGCACACCGTGCAGACTGATTTCAAAAAGTAAAACGCTAACCACTTTGGAATTTGTACCCAATACAGGTGTAATAATAATAATCTCTGGCCCCGACCCCAACAAATGTGCTTCTGTAAGATAGATATCACCGTTGCTGGATCTGGCCGCCTTACTGAACAGGTCTTTAACTCCTAGATGCAAATCCCACGCGATATACCCTTCTTCGCCTTCGTTGCTTGAGCTAATAAGAATATTACCTTTGCGATCTAATACATCGATGTCGTTAATATAGGAACTGCCTGAAGTCACGGCTTTCAAATAACCACGAATCAGATCAATATCATTTTGCTTAAACACATTCGCCTGAGAGATTAGCCGTGTATCTGCGACTCGCTGATCAAGAAAACGATTCACCTCACGCGCCATAATGAAAGACTGGCCTTCGAGATCATTACCAAGGAAATCCAGCAGAATTTCTGATGAGCGTTTAACACTGATCACCTGAAATAAAGCGAGTGGAACAACCGCAACCAGTAAAGCAAGAATGGTAATCCGAAATTTTAACGATAAAGAATGCATGAATGACGTTGTAAAAGTTGCTAGAAGATTATTTCAATTAAATTTATTAGCCTTTTTCGCTCATTGACATTGGTAAGATTTTTATAATCACTAATTTATTATTTTTTATGCTTTGCTTAAGCACTTTCTCCCGCTCAATGAGATAAAAATGCCTGACTAACATACTTATTTCTTAGTCATAAGTACCACACAAATAACACTAAATCTCATCGATGTCAGCAGTTTTAGTAAATTTCTCAACAGTTTATTCATTATTTTTGTCAAACTTGCAATCTATTCGCCAAAGAACACAGCTAACCCCTAAGTAATATAATCACAAACAAGCAGTTTACGTAGGTAGTTTAATAGTAATTTTTATCTCTACAAAAGGAAAACCGCCGTTAATACTTATAATTTATTATTACAACACTCACCCCACATATTTTAAGATCGAAAATCATACCAAAAAGATCACCGCCAAATTGTCCTTTAACCTGTTGTTATTACGAGTAATTAAAGATTTTCGACCTCACATTCAATCTATAATTACCAAGTTGGTTCAGTCGCCGCTAATTATTACATTTTTACTTAGTTAATCTGTTGTAATCATTTGCGTTTTTACGCCCCACAGTTAAAATCCTAAAAATATTCGTACGTAGGTAGTTGTACTTAGGTTCTTACGTGGTATATTTCGAATTCATAAATCGGGAAAACAATGCCGTTGTAGTTTTGAACCAATATAAATGCATCGATAACCCACTGATAATTAAAGAATAACCAGGGTTATCTGCCCGGCAAAGGCAGCAAAAAAATTAGGTTCTGGGTAGTGCGCAGTACAGCTATCAAGAGCCTGGTACATGGTCGATTGATGGAGTGTAAGCGGCCATGGATGGCAAAACTGCAAAGCCTGACGGATGGCAGCGCAGTTTTACACTTGTGAAGAAACCTGGCAGTTGCAGGGAACGACGCAAGTGGTTTGACCAGGGCGGTATGTGGAGGAATTCCATATACGGATGTTAGAAATAACTTTTGGGGGGAAATATGAATACGTACAGTATCTTTCGTACGTCACTTCTCACTGCCATAGGGCTACTGTTCTTGTCAGCCTGCGGAGGTGGTGGAGATGGTGGAGGTAATGGAACTCCGCCGCAAAACGGTGTTGCACCAACCGTCACAATCACAGCTCCTAGTGGTGATCCTAATTACACTGCGAGCACCGGTACCATTAACATAGCGGGTACCGCAACCGACGATGAAGGGGTTACGGAAGTAACCTGGTCAAACAGTGCAGGTGGCACTGGAACTGCAGTTGGAACTGACAACTGGAGCTACAGTGGACTGCAACTGGAAGTCGGAACCAACATTATCACTGTTACCGCGAGAGACTCGAGCAACAACACGTCGACAGATGTCATTACTGTCACCTACGACGTTGTTGATAACTCACCGCCTCAGATTTCAATCACTTCACCTGAAGATGACGGCACGTATACAGCTGGCACCAATGTAGTATCCATTTCCGGTGCGTCATCTGACAATATTGGGGTCACACGAATCAAGTATTCGAAAAACGGTGGGCCCGATGTCGAAACACCAACTCGCAATCCCTGGTATTTCAACAACATTACGCTGAACCCCGGTACTAACCGCATTGTGGTTACCGCCTATGACGCCGCGAATAACCAGTCATCAGCAACCATCACCGTAACCTACGAGGAAAACCAGGTAGCGGAATCTTGTATGAGCTGCCATAACGGTTCCAATGCCAATGACTATGCTGGAAATGGCTTAGTCAATCCTCATCCGTTTGCTGGCGCGCAAAATATTAATTGCACAGTTTGTCATGGAGGTAATGGAGAAGGCGCAGGTAAAGAAGGCAGTCACGTACCGCCTCCACCCGCGCTCGCTGAGCAGAACCTGGCGCTGGATCCGGTTGCCTACTTTAATCGGTTAACACTGGCGGGTATTGACAAATATCCCGACTATACAGTCGATGGTGTTACTTATTCTGCCATTGATTATTTGCAGTTTATTAATCCCGGCGACCTACGCGTCGTT
>Ga0209742_10001146_pt1 | contig 12646 bp, 11 predicted proteins | sample DeeMarSeWOR38_10_FD_187462 | JGI IMG/M metagenome (GOLD analysis project Ga0209742, IMG submission 187462) | Marine sediment microbial communities from White Oak River estuary, North Carolina - WOR-3-8_10 (SPAdes) (version 2) | ecosystem: Environmental > Aquatic > Marine > Intertidal zone >... | reverse complement strand
GTCATTTGGTGTACGGCAAGCCATTGGTGCCGTCCTGGTGATCAGTGCAGGTCTGGTAGAGGTGATTGGGAACAGAAGAGGTGCACCAGCGGATACGTAGTGGAAAACAGCGAGCCTTCTCTCAGAGAATTGAGAATGATACCCGCTGTAGCGGCGACGACAAGGAACATTGCGACTCCGAGGACCATAACAAAGGATACCAGACAGTCTTTGATGAGATCCATTGTCGCACCCTTCTCCGGTGTGGGGAAATGCCAGATGGTGTTGAGCAAGGTTTAAAGATTAAAGAACACCCCCGAAGCTGCCAAGAGAATGGCCATAAAGCTGATAATAGAGATGAAAAATGTACCCCCGGAGGTGGATTGTTCCATTGAAAGTACAGACTCTTCGACGAAAGCAGCCGCGTCGGGTCCTACAACATTATTAAGTATAGTAAACAAGCGGTTGGCCATGGCCAGCTCGTCGATAAACACACCGGCGACAGTCAGGGCAATGAAGGTGACCGGAGCGAGTGAGAACATAACAAAATAAGCCAAACTTGCGTCCAGCCGGACTGGTCAGTCGGTGATCCAGCTCTCATAGATTTCTTTAAAGAAGGTTTTGATCCTTGGCAAATTATTCATTCATGTTTACATTCAGATCGTAGGTGATGTTGGGTAATTCAATTCCGGCTTCACCAAGCGCAAGCTCAAGGGCTATATTAACCTTATCAAGCATTCTTTTTTCATCTCGATAGGTGTCAATCCACCAGCGCACACGCACCATCCGAGCAGAATCACCAAACTTGAGGTAATAAATATCCACCGGCTTATCAGGCAGCACACCTTCAACACTACGCACAGCCTGATCGATCACCTCCCGCATTTTCTCTACATCTGTGCCGTAGGCAACACCGATCTCCGTTTCCGCCCGGAATCGGGTATCAGGAAAAGTGTAATTGACCACCTGGCTTTTTCCAATACTTGAGTTAGGGATGATCACCTCCCGGTTATCCCCGGTTTTAATCCGTGTCGATCGAGTTCCTATCTCGATTACTCTGCCAATTTTATTCAATTCCTCTATTTGGATGGCATCTCCCACACGGAAAGGTTGGTCAATTAATATAAGATACCCACTAAGGATATCCGAAAGAATATCCTGCGCACCGAAGGAAATCACAAACCCGGCGATGATCAATATGACTGCTATGATGCTGATATCGAACCCAAAGTGGGTCAAAATAATGCTGAGGGCAACAATAAGCACTACGGACTGGGTTAAACGTTTGATTGTAATGATTACTGGAGACAGCTTTCGTTGATCATCGGAAGTCACCAACTGTATCTCATACCTGTTAACAACAAACTGGATGATATCGAACGCAATAATGGATGAAATTACGACAACCAATATAAAGAACAAATCATTTAAGTTGGTTCTGACTCCTTCACCAAGAAAATCCAACCTCAACACAGCAAAACGGATAAACAAGACCAGCAAAAGCCAATTAAGATATCTCGCAATGAGGCTCAAGACATCATCATCTAGCTCCAGACGAGTTCGATTGAAGATCCATCTGGGGAGTCTCATTAACACCCGGATAAAAATGAAATAACCAACCAAAATGACCAGTGCAGAAATCCCGAGGTTGATCCAATCTTCTATCGGTACGCCTAAGAAGGTGTATCCTGACAAGCCAGTTTGGGCAGTAAACTCTTTTATCTGGCGATCAATACGATCAGGGGTAGGAGTAGGCACCGGCGTACGGGCGGAGACGGCCGTGGCGACATCCTCAACAGATTCGATGCTTTCTCCTTCCGCAGGTGGTGCAAATTCTTCAGGTGCAACGGTACCGGTCACCTCCGGCGTCGCGGGTGTTTCAGGCGCAGCTGTCCCGCAGGCGACCACTAATGTGGAAAACATAATCCATATAACCAAGACTACTTTCCATGGACGAAATCCAGTGCGGCTTGAGTCATACTCATGCAAAATTGATATTTTAGTTTTCATGATTGGTCATAGAAAATATTGGTATTGATTTAAGAATAGTAATCCATATAGGATTCTCCTACCTTGGGTGATTGACATCTTTTGATGGGATTACTTCCCTTTCTCTATGGATTAGATCTTACTCTGCATTCCTACTCCGATCTTCTTTCCATCTCCTGATCGGCCATATATTTGACCACTTCTGCTCTGGCTAATGGATCAAGCTCGTCTAATTGAGCCAGAATATCGTCCCCGGTCTTTTTTATTCTCTTTTGACGTTCCATTAAGAAAAGCACGAACCCAACCACAACCAGGCCTACCCCCATTAGCCAGGAGAGGATATTCCTAGATCTTCTTATAGCTAGGTAAACTGACCCGATAAATCCTCCACTAATTAAAATCCATCCAACCTGCATTGTTTCCATATCTGTCCACTCTTTTGTTTTTCTCTCTTGAACGTTTTCCATCATTCGCACCTATCCTTTATTTTTGATTTCATCATTTAGCCGTGAAAAAGCAAAAGGACTATTTAAATTCCGAAAATCCGTGTATTTTCATCGATAACAATATATTTTGGTAAGGTTATCATTCGGGAACTAACACACGCATAGCACCTGGTATGATCTTTATCGAAATTGGCGTATTACCCCAGACCTCTCCATCACCCTGGATGGGTTGCGGTTGGTCTGTACTGATAGTGATTTCTTTGGCTTGCCAATGGTGATATAAGTCAGAAACTGTATCTTTTTTCTTTAGGCTGGCTGAGACAGAAGAGTAAGAAAGGTCGATATCACGCCAAATTAATATATCAAAATATCCATCACTAACATCCGCTTCGGGGATTAGAGAAACACCAGGCACGCCGATATTGCTTGAGTTGTCAACCCGGCAGCCGACGCCATTGACATCAAATTGTTCTCCATCCAAATTGAGCCTATATGCTACTTCCTGGGATGAATCCATAGCTTTGAAAGCTGCAATCGTATAAGCAGCCAGGCCATATTTATCTTTCAAGTCCCGGTCGGCCAAGATAACCTTCTCCGCGGGAAATCCGATTCCCACCCGCAGCATGAATTTGTGCTCACCAGCCTCGCCCATATCCACCTGGCGGACGACACTGGATTCGTTGCATGCTACTTTAGCTGCATCTTCTAGTTTTCTGGGGATGCCCAGCTCAACGGACATCAGGTTGGCTGTGCCGCCCGGCAGGATGGCTAAAGGTACATCAGTCCCCATAAGTCCCTGGGCTACCTCCATAACGCTGCCATCGCCCCCATAAGCTGCGACGACATCAACACCATCAGCGGCAGCTTTTTCGGCAAACTGGCGAGCATCGCCGCTTTGCTGAGTGACGGATACTTCCCAAGAAACCTCATATTCCCGGAAAACACGATTAATTGTATTGAGAATATACTGGTCACGACCAGAGGCCGGATTAATTACAACGTGAATTTTAATAGCCACACTCATTACTCCAAATTAATTCAAATTTCTTGATCCGCTTTTGCATGTAGTTGACAGAGGGGTCTGATTTGTCCCATTTCTCTTTTCCGAGCTCCGTGGCATACTTATTCGAAACTAAAAATGACCTCCCAGTCATTCTTCATGCTGATGACCGACCAGTCTTGTTCCTGGGCGGCGCTCAATACCTTTTCAGCGCCAGCAGTGTACTCAAACTCTCGAACCGCATCGTCGTGAAGGACCAAAAGGCGCAACGCGGGCAGGGAGGCTCCTCCTGCAAACGTTAGCATATGTAAGTCACCATTGGAGTTGCCGGCTGCCAGGATCGGACGGCGTCCAACCATGTTCCAGATTTGAACAGGTTTCCCAGGCCCATCGTCAACCACGTCCAACTCTGCCTTCTGCACAATCATGCCTCCGCCTGATCCTTCCAAATATTGATAAGCAACCCTGCTGCCAATGACTCGCTCGCGGGGGATACCATACAGGTCGTTTGCGAATCCCCGCATGAAATCGCGCCCACCACCGGAGACGATATAGTTACTGAATCCATTAGCCTGTAGAAATTCGAGAAGCTCGAGCATTGGTTGATAGATGCAATCTCTGTAGGCCAATCCTAATGTCGGATGTTGTTCGTTATCGATAAATGCTGCAGCATCGGCCTCAATTTGTTCGACCGCCTGTCCTTCTGCCAGGTTGAGAATCCCACCTAATAGAACTTTTAGATCGTCATCATCGCCTTGATAGTGCTTCGTAACCACACCACCGAGCCAGTCGAAATCCTTCTCCCAGGCGGCCTGCCATGGCTGCTTCGATCGCAACGACGCATCGCGCTCCGCCTGCACAGCGAGCTTGCGCAGCAAGAAGTCAAGCTGGATGTACATTGGTTTTTCGCACCACAAGGTGCCGTCGTTATCGAAGACCGCGATCCGTTCTTCTACAGGCACAAATGAGACTTGATTGGGGTCGATAACCGACCCCACAAAGTTGAGAACCCTTTCTTTCGTCTTCCCATCTTTCCAAGAAGGTAATTGATTAGACATTATGTTTCTGTTCTCCTTTCATTAAATATTGAACAATTAGCTTTTATCCAAGCCATTTTTGACTCTGATAATGCACCTAAATCCAATATGGGTTGTACCGGTATCGATCATTTGCGGGCGGCGAGCTGCTGGACGATAGCGCAGGCAGTAGTTTGGCGCACACAAATGAGAGCCGCCCTTGACTACCTTGCGCGGAATGCGAAACTGTGGCTGGGAAGGATCAAAACTACCATCAATTTTTCCACCACGTGGGTTGTGCGGAATACAGCATGGTTTATCAACGTCCTCCGTATGCTTCTGCGTCCACCAGTCATCGGTCCACTCCCAGGCGTTGCCGGCCATGTCGTAAAGTTCATAACCGTTGGCTGGGAAGGAACCCACCGGCGCGGTGCCCTCAAAACCATCTTTGAGTAAGTTCTGCCAGGGGAACTCGCCTTGCCAACTATTGGCCATCGCCTTGCCATCGGGAAAATGTTCATCTCCCCAAACGAAAGTGGCTCCATCAAGACCACCACGGGCAGCGAATTCCCATTCTGCCTCAGTCGGCAGTTCCTTGCCAGCCCATTTTGCATATGCCGCTGCATCCTCATAGGCGATGTGCACAACAGGATGAAGATCTCGTCCATGTATGTGACTATGAGGTCCTTCTGGATGCTGCCAATCTGCACCAGGTGTCCAGTTCCACCACAGGTCTATCCGGCGGAGATCAACGGGTCCTTCCGTTTTTTGGAAAGTCAGGGAGCCCGGCACGAGGGACTCGGGAGGTGCACCAGGGTAATCTTCGGGGTTGGGAGCTCGTTCGGCAACGGTCTTGTAGCCAGTCTGCTTTACGAAACGAGCAAACTGGGCATTCGTGACCTGGTATTTATCCATCCAGAATCCATCCACGCTCACCTTATGGATCGGGGCTTCTTCCGGATAAAAATCCTCAGACCCCATGCGGAAGGTGCCTCCCGGCACCCAGGCCATATCGGGATGGGGCGGCTCCCCGGATGGTTCTAAGGGATCGATCTTCTGGGCAGAGACGGAATTAATTTCATGACTCATAAGTTTCTCTAGGACCTTTGTAATGACTTATTGCTATTCACCTGCCTCCATCCGGGACTGGTAGGCTTCCACAGCCTGTTCCATATTAAAGAACAGGCGCTCATTGCCCAGGACCTCCCCGAGGGACGATCGTCGAATAATGTTCAAAGGCTCCGGATTCAAGGCAGTCAGCCAGAGTTGGATGCCCTGGCTGTTTAACTGTTCATCCAGCTCTTCAAGATTTTCCAAAGCTGTATATTCCAGGTCCGGAATGGCGCTGAAGTCGATGGCAATGACCTGCAGATCCATTCCCTCAATCATGGTCAAAAACTTTGCTGTGGCGTTGGGCGCGCTGGAAAAATTCATCCGGCCTTCCGTACGCACCATGAGCAAGCCGGGGAATGTTTCATCATCCGGATGATCAGTGGAGAGCGGCCGGAACACATCTGTGCCGGGCTTGCGACCCAGAGCATACACCGGCGGAAAGCTGGACTGGATAAACAGGGTCAGAATAGATATGAGCACCGCAATCAGGATTCCTTCTAAGGTGCCTAACAGCACGACGCCCAAAAATGCGATCACCGCCCAGATAAACTCGGTGTTGCGGATACGTCGTATCTGGCGGAAGCTCTCAATGCTGATCAAGCCGGCCGCAGCCACCATGACCATTGCGCCAAGCGTCGCCTGGGGCAGCAAGCCGATCACCGAGGCCAGGAATAACAGGGTCAGGATGACAGAAATGACGATAATAATGCTGGTCAGCTGGGTCTTGGCCCCCGCATTGCGGTTAACAGCGGTAATCGAAGTGCCGCCGCCGCCTGCATAGCCCTGAAAGAGACTGCTGCCGATGTTGGCGATGCCTAAGGCAACCAGTTCCTGGTTGGCATTGATGGGGGGCTCGCCTTTGCGCAAGAATGAACGTCCAGCTGCATTGGACTCGATAAATGACATTAACGCTATGCCCAGCGCGCCCGCCCAAAGCTGGGACACTAAGGATAGATCAGGCAGCTTCGGGGTGGGCAGTCCCGAAGGAATGTCCCCGACGATCGATACACCCAGCGCTTCTAAATTCAGCAGCGCTGAAGCCAGGATTCCTAGAAAAACGGCCATCAGGGCAGCCGGAATTTGAGGTCTAATGCGCGGCAGGAAGATCAGGATTGCCAGAGAGACCAGGGCTACGCCAAAAGTCACCCAGTGGATAGTGTCCAAAGATTGAATCAGTGCTACCAGGGTCTGTAAAAATGGGGCCTTATCGATAGAGACGCCTAACACCTTGGCAATTTGACCGACAAATATGACTACCCCAACACCAGCTTTAAACCCAGTCAGCACTGGCTTCGAGATCAAATTAGCCAGGATTCCGAGCCGCAATAACCCGGCGAGAATCAGGAATACACCCACCAACACTGCCAATGTTGCAGCAGCTGTCAGGTAGGCTGCAGAATCACCCTCCGGGACAACCGACGCAAGGGTAGCGGCGGTCAAGATTGAGATCGTTGAGGTGACGCTGACCATCAGCACCCGGGAGGTTCCCAGGATGGCGTAAACGACCATCAGGATCAATACGGTGTACAAACCCACCTCAACCGGCAAACCAGCAATGGTGGCGTATGCCATCGCCTGGGGTATAACCACTGCGGCAGTTGTCAGCCCGGCAACCAGGTCCTGGCGCAGCCACTTAGATGGATAACCAGGGAGCCACCCTAATATCGGCAGGTATTTCTTTATGCCCTGTGGTGTCTCAATTTGTCCTAAAGACATCGTTCACTCTCTTGATGTATCTAAGCTGATTTGGTCGTACCACCAGAGTTTTCGAAAAAAAGATCGCGCGCGATCCTCTTGTTTTGGAGCAACGCGACCCATAATTTCGGCGATGGATCGCTGACCATCAATGGCTTCAACCAGCTGTTTTTCTACTTGGTTGGCAGGTAAATATATATCTGTATAAGTATGGCTTTGATTGATCAGCACCCCAGATGCACCTGGAGGTAATTTTTCTTCTACGATGATTGTTCCCGACAATCGATGCGGTATGTTCGATAGCGATTGATCATTATCAAACTGGAACGACTGCGCGGGATAAGGATTTTCGTTATGAGTGATAATTGCACTATGGCGCAGCATGCTTCCTCGGAAAAGCTCCATGGCCGCGTACTGCTCCTTAATTGGAAGTTGGGCGAGCCGATCCGCATGCGGTGAACTCGCTATATCTCCACAAATAGGCAGATAAGGCGCCTGTCGCAGCCAGCGACCAAACATTAAGCCCGAACCTTCAATCAAATCAAATAATTGCGGAACAGTGTAAGCTCTATCCTGCGGGTTTAACAAAGCATCCGCCAAGGCAGCCTTGCGGCGGAAATCTGGCGATTCACCCAATAAAACTCCCAGGGGATGCGCCGGCGGCATGGCCATCAGGGTGGCTGCCAGCTCGGTAATTTCCTCTTCCGAATTGCCAATCCCCAGGCGGCGGCAGTACTCCTGGATCATATAGATGCCGGTACGGCCATAGGTCGCATAGACCATCAGGTGCATGGCACCATCGCGTTTGAGCACCCGGCGCAAAGCCCGCAGGCCGGTATCCGGATCTGGTAAGTGGTGCAGCACACCCGTGCAAAGGATCAGGTCGAATCGCTGTTCTAATTCTTCAACCCGCTCGACGGCCAGCTGCTCGAGCTCAAGGTTGCCCAAGTCATACTTTTCCTTCAGATTTTTCGTTTCCTGAAGGCTGGTGTCGCTTATATCAATGCCGATAACCTGCGCTTCGGGAAACCGCAGGGCATATTTGGCGGCCTGGGAGGTACCACAGCCAGCTACCAGGACATCCATATCTGTACGGTAAGGCTTGGCTGGCCAGAAGAGATGGTGATCGGCACGGCGTCGACCTTCATCTTTCCACTGCTGGCGATAGCCTTCCAGCCCATCGACAGGTGGCGGATAAGGGTGCTGATCGTAAAATTCACGTACCTGATCGGCAATGGTGAACTTCTCTCGGTCTTCAAGGTTCATTAATATTCGAGTTTAGAAAGATGGGCCTGATTCATTTGCAGAATCAGACCCATCTTAGATAGGGTTAAGCCACGATGCGTAATCCTGTCAATTTTCAGCAAAATCTAACCTGCACCACCGATGTTTTCGTTCATTTTCTCCACGATCTGTTCCACGGAGAAGCTGGCCGGTTTCATGCGCGGCGGGAATTCGTTAAAGGTTTCCATGAAGCGTGCCACGATGGCCTGTCCGGCATACAACAGGTAGACATGATCGATCATCCAATCGTAGTATGTGTTAGAAGTTATATTGGCTCGTTCGAATGGATCGGTGCGTAGGTTGAAGAAATAAGGCACACGCAAGGAGGTAAAGGGTTCCTGCCAGATCTTCAATGTTCCGGTCGCTCTTTGTTCGGCAAAGACCAATTTCCAATTATCGTAGCGGATGGCGGTTAACTCTCCGTCATCGGAGAAGTAGATGAAGCCCGGCCGCGGCGCTTCTTCACCTTCAACGGTGAGATAGGGCAGGAAGTTGTAGCCGTCGATATGCACCTTGAACGTCTTGTCACCGGCCTTGTGACCCTTCTTGAGCTTTTCCACGATGTCCGACTCACCAGCCGCCGCCAGAAAGGTGGGCAGCCAGTCCTGGTGGGCGATGATTTCGTTGGAGACAAAACCCGCCGGGATCTTTCCCGGCCAGCGGACCATGGCTGGCACGCGGAAGGCACCTTCCCAGTTGGAGTTCTTCTCATTGCGGAAAGGCGTCATGGCCGCATCGGGCCAGGAGTTCATGTGGGGACCGTTGTCAGTGCTGTAGAAGACGATCGTGTCATCGGCGATGCCCAGCTCATCCAGCAGATCCAGCATCTCGCCCACGTGCTTGTCGTGCTCGATCATGGCGTCGTGGTAGTATGACTGCCAGCGTCCGGCCTGGCCGAGGATCTCCTCCGGTGGGTGGACCCGGAAGTGCATCCAGGTGGTGTTGAACCAGACGAAGAAGGGTTGATCATTCTCATGCGCATCTGTGATAAATCTTTTCGCCTCAGGTAAAAGCTCGGCATCAAACGTTTCCATACGCTTCTTGGTCAGCGGGCCGGTATCTTCGATCTTCTGCTTGCCAACCCGTCCCCAGCGTGGCTGTTCCGTCGGATCGTCTTCGTCCGTCGCCCAGGAATGCATCACACCGCGCGGTTTAAAGCGGGCGTGGAATTCTGGAAAATCTTCTTCCGGAGGATAGTCTACGTTTTCCGGCTCCTCCTCAGCGTTGAGGTGGTAGAGATTACCGAAGAACTCGTCGAACCCGTGAGCGGTGGGCAGGTACTTGTTCAAATCCCCAAAATGATTCTTGCCAAACTGGCCGGTGGCATAGCCCAACGGTTTGAGCAACTCGGCAATGGTGGCGTCCTCCGCCTGCAGCCCGATATCAACGCCCGGCATGCCGACCTTGGTCAGGCCTGTGCGGTAGGGGCTCTGGCCGGTGATGAAGGCGGCCCGCCCGGCGGTGCAGCTTTGCTGGCCGTAGGAATCGGTGAAGCGCATGCCCTCGTCGGCGATGCGATCGATGTTAGGCGTTCTATAGCCCATCAGGCCATCTGAGTAAGCGCTGATATTGCTGATGCCGATATCATCACCCCAGATGACCAGGATATTTGGTTTTCCATTTGGCATAATAAAATCTCCTTTTTGATTTATTCTGTAATTCTGCGAGAGTGGAGCGACCGATTAATCGAGGTCCTTCCCCTGGGTCTGTCCGACCAAGGACAGGCTTCACTCAGGATAACTCGCTTGAAAGGTTCACTGAGTAGGTTGGATTTCCATACCCGAGATATACGGCAGGATTAGAATCACCCTGATCGGGTACACGCCTGCCCTACACGATTTTCACGCGCACTGGCGGGCGCGGCTGAGCGGCGTAATTGCGCCGCCTTCGTCGCTTGCGGCTGGGAGGCACCCAACCGTGACATTCTTTTAAGGGCAGCTGGCTGCCGCAGGGGCAGGGTTTCTCGGGATGTGCGTTATGAAATGCTTTATCCATCACCTCCTTTTGCTCCTTTAAAATACCCATCACATCCGCTGCCGGCCGGTTGCTCCGCAGCAACGCCGCCATGATCTTCATGGGCTCATCCACGCGCTTGAAGAAGGCCTTGTATCCAGCACACAGGTAATTAAGACCCTCTTCCCCCTCAGGGGTCTCGATGAAGCGATTTTTGGGGCATTCACCGTGGCAGGCGAAAAGCACCGGGCATTCCAGACAGTATTTAGGCAGGGAGTCATACTTGTCCTGCCCAAACTTGGTCTGCTCATCCGAGCCCACCATCTCTAGCATGTGCTCCTCTTTAATATTGCCCAGCAGGTAATCTGGCTCAACGAAATGGTCACAGGAGTACAGGTCGCCGTTGTGTTCTAGCGCCAGGCCATAACCACAGGTCTTGTCAAAAACGCACATGCCGGAGGTATCCATCTGCAGCCAGCTGCGCAGGGCGGCTTCGAAGGTTTGCACGTAGATCTTGCCCACATCGTTTTGCACCCACTCATCGAAGACCTGGATCAGGAAGCGCCCGAACTGCTCCGGTCGTACCGAACGATGGGAAACCTGATCCCCAACCTGCATCAGATTGAGACCATCCAGGTTCATGCGTTCGATGACCGGGATGAACTGGATCCATTCCGTCATGGCCTCGTCGCGTAGGAAGCGGTAGATCTCCTTGGGATGGTCGGCAGTCAGGCGGTTGACGGTGACCAGGATATTATACTCCACCTCATGCTTCTGCAGCAGTCGCAGGCCACGCATGACCTTGTCGAAGGTGCCAATGCCGCCCTTGTCGACCCGGTGGGCGTCGTGCAGGTGGCGCGGGCCGTCGATGCTGATGCCGATCAGGAAGTCGTTTTCCTTGAAGAATTCACACCATTCATCGTCCAGCAGGGTGCCGTTGGTCTGCATGGTGTTCTCGAAAGTCATCCCCGGTCGGCGGTATTTCTCTTGATAAGCGATGGCCTTGCGGTAGAAATCGACTCCCATCAGGGTCGGCTCGCCACCCTGCCAGGCTACGGTGACCTGATTACTGCGGTGGGTCTCGATCAACTGGCGGATGTAGGCTTCAAGGGTCTCTTCGGACATGCGGAAATTGCTATCCGGGTAGAGCAGCTCCTTATCCAAGAAGAAGCAATAAGAGCAAGCCAGGTTGCAGGTGGCACCGCTGGGTTTGGCCAATACGTGAATGCGGGGTGGGAGTTCATTACTCAATGTTTAGGCCTCGCTTTCTAATTAAGACTTAAAAAATCATTTTACTAGTTCATCAACACTTTGAATTCGCAGGATACCCTATCCAGCATTAAGACCCTATCCAGCATTAAGAAAACGAGTAGGAAAATGACATTATTATTGCCTGGATCTTTCTCAAGGGTTCAATGAAAAGGAAAGGTTATTGGATCCGTCTAACCTTTCATGGATGGAAAAACTTATCAGTTTTGCATCCTACAAAAATAGGAACATTATCTTTGTGTTCGAAATTATACCAACTAACTCGGATAGATATTGGGAGGATCGAACCATTATGCAAAAGATCCCAAACACAAAATAACTGCCAGGGGGAAACGAGAAATGCCTTTTAGAATGGATTTTCATGACGATAGAGCCCGTCATCGAGTAAATATAAGGAATGTCTTTCAATTTACATCCTGAGGCAATTTATTTCAGCAAAACTCCATTTTATGCCACTTTTTGTGGCACGAATATTCAGCGTGTTAAAAAATGTTCCTAAATGGGACTATTCCAGAATATGAATTTGATCAAAAACAAATTCCGGGGGGAGAGCCAATTTCTGCGGACAGATACAGGGTCTGCATGCATATGGGAAAACATGCAACAAATCAAATAATGATGATTTCACGCACTACAAATGCTCATGAGACTGACTTTATCCAAACCAGTTAACTGTTTAATTTCAAAATAATCATTGGATTTTGATTCTGATAATTAATTGCGCATATAATATCCTCCAGCAGCAAACATTCCTGACTATCGCGAACTAGGCGATATTACACATTTCATGCCTGCGGTCCTACAATGGAACAAAGACGCCCTTACCCTGAACTCGTCGTAGCGATAGCATCGGCTGCCTGGGGATTGTTCTGGATCCCTCTGCGGGCGTTTGAACGCAATGG